>Ga0208465_1000082_pt1 | contig 32524 bp, 32 predicted proteins | sample LakMenEpi31Aug10_FD_150749 | JGI IMG/M metagenome (GOLD analysis project Ga0208465, IMG submission 150749) | Freshwater microbial communities from Lake Mendota, WI - 31AUG2010 deep hole epilimnion (SPAdes) | ecosystem: Environmental > Aquatic > Freshwater > Lake > Epilimnion/Euphotic zone ...
CCGCTCCCACCTGATGCGCTTCCAAAAACTCTGGGACGATATTTTGCGAGGCAAGATTGACTCCGGCTGGCTCGAGAAGGTAGAAGCGGTGGACAACATCTTCCCTAACCTTAACTATCGCGCCTACCGTCCTCTGTAGAGGATATTCGGATTAAAGCCCCTCTGCCAAGTTTGGCAGAGGGGCTTGGGGAAAGGGCAAAGTCAGGGCCTAACGGCGTCGCCGACTGGGAAAGTCGTCCCCTTCAGCGGGACCCTCCGACCGTTTTTCACCGTTTTCCATCAGGCTAGCCAAGCCCTCCGTTAGCAGTTTGGGGTCCATAAACACCACCTTGGAGTTATTGCTCTCCCCCAGTTTGTGGTTGGCTTCCACGTAATCCTGGGCGATCAGAAACTGTAAAACATTGGTGGCCTCCGGCCGTTCCTTGAGGGCATCGGAGAGCATATGGATGGACCGCACCGTAGCCTCGGCCCGTTTGATGGCGGCCTCCTGCTCCCCCTGGGCCTTGAGCACCATGGCCCGGCGCTCCAGCTCCGCCGCCTGCTGCTTCTGCATCGATCGCCGCACCTCCTCCGGCGGGCTAATCTCCTGCACCTCCACCCGGGTTACCTTCACCCCCCAGGGCTCGGTGGCGTCATCCAGCTGGGACAGCAGGGCCCGGTTCAGTTCATCCCGGGAGGAGAAGGTTTTCTCAAACTCCATCTTGCCGATCTCCGATCGCAGGGTGGTGATCACCAGCTCCTGGATGGCCTGTTCCACATTTTCGATGGCGTAGTAGGTCAACTCTAGCTCCAAAATCCGCCAGTAGACCACCGCATCCACCTCCAGGGAGACGTTGTCCTTACTGATGGCATTTTGCTTGGCAACGTCGAGAATGCGCTCCCGTACACTATCCTTGAGGCGAATGTAGTCCAAGGCTGGGACGATAAAATTCAAACCGGGCCTGAGTTTGCGATGGTAGCGCCCCAGCCGCTCCACCAGGGCCTCATCCCCCTGGTTGATAATGCGCACCGAGCTTACCGTATAGCCAATGATCAGCAGGGCAAGCACGCCAATAATGGAAGACATAAAATTGCCCCTGGCCTAGGGTCCCTAAGGGTTAGAACTGAATCCCCATACCGCCCTGGACAGAAATAGCCATGTTGCCCCCATCCCGATAGGCATCAAAAGCAAAGATAGCATTGCCAAAGGCCACCAGGTTACTGTTGGGGAACATATAGTCAACCCCAGGTTGGAGGACAAAGGAGGTCTTATTACCCACCAGACTGGGATCATCACTGCCCCCTGGGAAGGCCACGCCGGCGGCCAGGTAGGCATCCATATTCCAGCTTAGGGGCACATCGTAGGACACCGTTGGCACAACCGCAAAGTCGCCGCCAAAGACCAGGGCCTGGGCCCGCAGGGAAACCGGCATAGTGAGAAAGCGATAACGCCCGGCAATCACCCCCTGGACGCCCCCACCCTGGCCGGTGGCAGCATCGCTACTCAAACCAACCCCAGCACCAACCCCCACATAGCTACCGTAGGCCACCTGGGCCTGGGCCGCCTGGGGTGAAAGGGCGACTCCCAGGGCGATGGTGGTGGCCGCTAGCAATGGAGCAAAAAGTGAGGAGTGCCGCCAATGCGCTGTGGTTTTCATCTGCTTAATCCTTACCGTTGAACGATCCCAGGTTGGCCACAATAATTCCTTGCCAATCTGCCCATAAGCTTACTCCATGGCTAGAATTTCGACACAGGATTTTTTGTAAAAGCGAGTAGATCGGGTCAGTAAAGGGGCTATCTTTTTGGATAACAGTGCCAGACCAGAAATGAGAGCAGGGATTCGCAAGTCAGTAGCCTGCTCATCTGCTGAATACTGGCCCCTGCAGTCTTGAACCATAGCCGTAGCCATCTGCAAAGGGTGAGGGACGAGGCAGAATACCTCAGGTGACTAGCTTAGCCTGGATTGAGTACGGGGGATCTGGTCACTCCAACAGCAGACCGTTCCCTAAGACGATCGCTCCATTGTCTCAAGTCGTAGGGGTTAACCCGATAACTGACCGGATGAGCAATCAGGCGAGCTGTGCTATGGAACAATACCTCTAGCTCCATCAAGTGATTTTCCCGCAGGGTTGTACCCGTGGAAACCAGATCAACGATCGCCTCAGACATGCCGGTAATTGGGCCCAGTTCCACCGATCCGGACAGGGGAACAATATCTACCGGCAGGTCAATGGACTGGAAATAGGCCCGGGCACAGTGGACAAATTTAGAGGCTACCCGGCAGTGGGCCGGCAGGTCAAGGGCGGAACGGTAGGGGCTAGCGGCTTGCACCGCCACGGAGAGTCGACAACCCCCAAAACCCAGGTCCGCCAGGTTGGCCACCACCGGTTGTTTCTCCCGCAGCACATCATAACCAACAATGCCCAACTGAGCTTGGCCATACTGGACGTAGACCGGCACATCCTGGGCCCTGACCAGTAGAGCCTGGGCCACTCCAGTGGCATCGGTGATTTGTAGTTGCCGGTTGGCCTTGTCTAAAAACAGGCTGAAATCAAGACCAACGGATTGAAATAAGCGGATGCTGTCCGCTAGAAGAGCACCCTTGGGCAAGGCAATGGTCAACATGGGGGAACGTCGAGGTGGCTCTTGCCATCTTACCCTGTTGGCAGGACCCTTGCGGCAGCCCCAACGGCGGCGGCGGCGGCCTCTGCCACCAGGGCGACATGGCTCCAGTGGGTACCACCCTGACAATAGACGGTATAGGGCTCTCGCAGAGGGCCATCGGCGGATAACTCGGCGGTGCTACCCTCGACAAAGGTGCCTCCCGCCATGACCAGGGGGCAATCGTAGCCCGGGGTGACGGCGGGCACCGGGTCAAGGTAGGACTCTACCGGAGAATAGCGCTGTACGGCGCGGCAAAAAGCAATTAACTTTTCCGGCGACCCTAGTTGAATAGCCTGAATCACATCCCGCTGGGTTGCCTCCGGAGGCGGATTCACCGGATAGCCCAGGGCAGCGAAGCTGTGGGCCAACAGGTAGTTGCCCTTCATTGCCTCCCCCACCATCTGGGGGGCCAGGAATAAGCCCTGGTACATGAGGCGGTTTTGGTTCAAACTGGATCCGCCCTTGGCACCAATTCCTGGGGCAGTTAATCGGCAGGCGGCAGCCTCCACCAAGTCGGCCCGACCCGCCACGTAGCCACCGGTGGTAGCCAGGGTACCCCCGGGGTTTTTAATTAACGATCCAGCCATGAGATCGGCACCAACGGCGGTGGGTTCCCGGTCTTCTAAGAATTCGCCGTAGCAATTATCAACGAAACAGACCAGGTGAGGATTCTGTCCCTTCACCACCTGCACAATCCTTTCAATTTCCGCTATGGTTAGGGTAGATCGCCAACTATACCCGCAGGACCGCTGAATGTGCACTAGGCGAGTCCTGGGGCCTATGGCCATGCTCAAAGCCTGCCAGTCAATGCCACCAGCCGCGTTTAAGGGTAATTCTCGATAGGAAATGCCAAATTCTGCTAAGGAGCCCTGTGCCGAGGATCGTAAACCAATTACCTCTTCTAGGGTGTCGTAGGGAGGGCCAGCCACTGCTAGACATTCATCCCCCGGGCGCAGGATGCCGTAGAGAGCACAGGCGATCGCATGGGTACCAGAGACAAATTGCGATCGGACTAGGGCCGCCTCCGCCTGAACGATTTCGGCAAATACCCGATCTAAAGTGTCGCGACCCAGGTCATCGTGACCATAGCCCGATACACTAGTGAAGTGATGACTGCCCACTCGATGGTAATGAAAGGCTGTTAACACCCGTTCAAGGTTGTGCTTGACCTGGGTATCAATTCCGTAAAAAATCGGTAGCAGGGAAGATTCTATTGGCATCATACTGGTTTATAACTGCAGAGGTAAATTTTCACCAAAAAATATTTTATTTAATCCATTTGAAGCGGTGGGAGTCTATTTTCCCTCTTTTTTTGTTGACTGTCCAAAACTTTGAGACTTTTTCATGACTGCTGTAACCTTTACCCGTCTGCCCCGCGATTGGGTCACCCTAATTTTCATGATCACCGTACATGGGATCGCCCTGTTGGCCTTTTTACCAGGTAATTTTTCCTGGTCTGCGGTGGGGGTGGCTTTAGTGCTGCACTGGTTCACTGGTTGTCTAGGCATCACCCTGGGCTGGCACCGGTTGATCTCCCACCGCAGTTTTCAGGTGCCTAAATGGTTAGAGTACTTTTTTGTCTTCTGTGGTACTTTAGCCTGCCAGCATGGTCCAATTATGTGGGTCGGCTTACATCGTCACCACCATGCCTACTCTGACCAAGGCAATGATCACCATGATTCCAATAAGGGGTTCTGGTGGAGTCATATGGGGTGGATGCTACGGGAAGTACCAGCTAAGCAAGAAACTGCTCGTTTCACCCGTGATATTGCAGATGACCCTGTTTATCTTTTCTTTGAAAAGTATTTTCTGCTAATGCAGATTTTGCTAGGGGTTATTCTCTACGCCCTGGGCGGATGGTCCTTTGTGCTTTGGGGGATTTTCGTGCGCATGGTAGCGGTATATCACTGTACCTGGCTGGTCAACAGCGCCACCCACAAGTTTGGTTATCGCACCTATCAAACCACTGATAAATCGACCAATTGTTGGTGGGTAGCGGTTTTAACCTATGGTGAAGGCTGGCACAATAACCATCACGCCTTTCAATACTCAGCCCGCCATGGTCTGAGATGGTGGGAATTAGACCTCACCTGGGCCACCATCCGCCTGTTACAGATGCTGGGTCTTGCCAAAAAGGTGAAGTTAGCCAGTTCTGCGCCTGAGTAATAGTGATTACCCAAAACCCTTCTCGTGGATTGCTGGCAGCATAAATGGGACTAGTCCTCTGTCAGCAATCCACCTTCGTTAACCTCCGACAGGATACTGTGATAACCTAAAGGTACAAAACGGGATGTAGCGCAGCTTGGTAGCGCACTTCGTTCGGGACGAAGGGGCCGTGGGTTCGAATCCCGCCATCCCGATAAAAGGCGAAAATCTACAGACCAATCTGCTGACTGGTTATTCCCTCATCTTATGAGCACATGCCTTGCAGCTGGTTGACCGAAAAATCTTTTTTCCCTCATCCCTAGATTCCTTCTCCCACAAAGAGCTAAAAGGGCTATAGAACCGCTCTACAGTGGCTTTCACTTGAATGGACTAAGTTTCACCCCCCCCTGTCCCCCCTTGATAAGGGGGGACAGGGGGGGGGTGAAACCCCAACAGCTAGCCGCTGGGGGGTAGGACTGAGAAATTGGGTATCTCACTCTATCGAAAACCGCTGTAGCTGTAGCTGATCGAGTTTGACAAAGATCTTTGAGCTTCATAGATCTATGAGGATTTTATATTGTAGAAGTTCCGCTATTGCCACATAACTTCAACCTGGTAGACTAATTTTGATAACTGTGGATTCTAAGGTTAAAACTTTTGAGGAATGGGCAATCTTCTAGTATCTAGTGAACCTACTCCGAATCTATTGGAATCCTCGCAGGGGGAAGGGGTATCTGTCTTGAGTCGGCCGTCAACTGATATGCACAACGATGACTTGCCTTACCTGGCAGAGATTATGGTGGTGATAGTCAACTACCGGACTCCCCATCTGACCGTCGACTGCTTGAAATCCCTTGAATCTGAAGTAAAGGTTTTACCTAACCTTCGAGTTATTGTCACCGATAATAACTCCGAGGACGGATCAAATGAAATTCTTAGAGAAGCCATTGATCAGGCAGGCTGGACCTGGGTCCAGTTTATGCCCTTAGAGCACAATGGAGGCTTTGCCTACGGTAACAATTTCCCGATTCGGCAAGCCCTTAATGGTAATAGGTTACCTCCCTACGTACTCCTCTTGAACCCAGATACGGTAGTTTTGCCTGGCGCCATTAGTACTCTGGTGAATTTCATGGAGCAACACCCAGAGGTTGGCATTGTTGGCAGTAGACTTCAGGAACCAGATGGCACTCCTCAATGTTCAGCTTTTCCGTTCCATAGTATTTGGTCGGAAATCGATGGCGGTCTACGACTGGGTGTTGTTCATAGGCTATTAGCAAAATGGGCAATCCCGTTTTCCGTACCAGATGCACCCCTTCAAACTGACTGGGTCGCGGGAGCCAGTATGATGATTCGTCGCCAGGTGTTTGAAGACATCGGCATGATGGATGAAGGATACTTCATGTACTACGAGGAGATGGACTTTTGTCTTCAAGCTAAGAGAGCAGGCTGGCCTTGCTGGTACGTCCCCGACAGTCGGGTGATTCACCTGGTTGGTCAGAGCTCTGGAGTCACTAATACAAAGCGGGTTCGTAAACGTACACCGAAGTACGTATTTGATTCTCGTCGACGCTACTTTTTGAAAAACCACAGCTGGTTTTACCTTCTGGCTGCTGACACAGCAGCAGTATTTACTTCTTCTGCCTGGCGGCTCAGACGAATTTTACAACAGAAGCCCGATACCGATCCTCCTTACTTTCTTTCAGATATTATCCGTAATAGCTGTTTCTTCAGGGGTTTTAGATTATAGGCTACGGCTTCGAATTCCACAAATTTTAAGTAGTCATGGGGGTTATGGTCATGAGAACTTTAGCAGAGTTAAACCGAGGAGCTTATATCGCCATGGCCCAGCAACTCTACTATTATTAAGCCCATATCAATAGAGTTTCCCTATTACCTAGTGACTCTAGACCATCATCCAGTCCTTTTCTATGAATCAGAAGTAAAGCTAACCAATCACTGAAAAAAATATTGTTTTTTATTAAAGCATGATAAAATCTTAATAGAGATTACCCAGGTATCTAGACTTAATATTGTTCTTTTTAGTACTATTGTTTCCTTATTAAAGTTATGGCTTGCACGTCAGGTCTACCATCTCAAAGCCAATTATTTATGAAAGATTATGGCAATACGTGCCGTGAATCAGAATCCAAGCCAGAAAGCGATCTGCATGAGTCTGAGTCATTTCCCAGCTTACTTAAACTCTGGGAACAGATACGGGAAGATTGGTTGAGCCACGGCTGTGACTGGACCAAGCCTGGTTTTCGCGCAGTTGCGATTCATCGATTTGGGGTTTGGCGCACTGGTATTCAGCCGAAACTCTTGCGAGCTCCTTTTAGCTTGCTATATCGAATGTTATATCGTAAAGTACGAAATACCTATGGCATTGAACTCCCCTACACTGTCAAGTTAGGGAGGCGTGTGGTCATCGAGCATCAGGGGTGTATTGTTATTCATGGTAATTGTGCCATAGGTGATGACAGTATTATCCGGCAAGGGGTTACTCTGGGGTTACGATATCTTGATCGCTTGACAGAGGCTCCAAGCCTGGGTAAGAGAGTTAACGTTGGTGCAGGGGCAAAGTTGTTTGGGAATATTGTTATAGGTGATGATGTTAATGTAGGTGCTAACGCTGTTGTTTTATCTGATGTGCCCGATGGAGCTACAGTGGTGGGGATTCCTGCTAAGGTAGTTAGGGCGGCCAATCAAACGACTCCTTTCAGGGATGTATCGGAAGAATCTTGAGTCTTCCTAGGCTAGAAAGACTATTATTCAGTCCTATGTAGAATTTAGTTAAATCCTTATGAACAATTATTTTTACTCTAACTTTGATAAAAGAACTTTTTTTGATCTCCTGAGACTTTCGCAGGTATCAATGAATCGTAATTGCCTTGTCAAGGGTTTAGCGTTATCGAGTTCTCTACTACTTTCTCTTTGCCTTGCACCGGTTCAGGCCCAGGCTCAGGTATCAGTCGGGTCTTCTGGTCAGAACGTAACTACTGTTAGTTCCCCTGACCCAATGGATGATGCCTACCGATTGGGCAGGAGCGATGAAATTAGTATTAGGATATTTGGTGTTGATCCTGAATTTTTCGACCGAGACACCTATATTATTCCGGTAGACGGTCGATTGAATCTTCCCTGGGTCGGCCAAATTATTTTAGACGGGCTAACTGTACAGCAGGCAGAATCTAGGATTGCCCAAAGCTATGCTTCTTTCATAAAGAGCCCTCAAGTAACTGTTTCTTTAGTTAGTCCTCGTTCCTTGAGGGTAACAGTATCAGGGCAGGTCCAACGACCCGGATCCTATAGTTTGACCCCCCGTGAAGCTGGAGTTAGTTCTGGCCTTGTTCAGGTTGGTGGTAATCCTAATGATTGGCCAACGGTAGTTACCGCTATTCAAGCGGCTGGCGGTTTACAACAACAGGCTAATTTGCGTACTGTTGAGTTGAGGCGGTTAAGATCCGATAGCTCAGTTCAGAGTACTACTGTAGATCTATGGGCCTTACTTCAAGGGGAACACTCATTCCAAGACATTTCTCTGAGGGATGGTGATACTATCATAGTCCCTGTAGCTTCCAATCTCGACGCTTCAGAGGCTCAGCAAATTGCGATCGCCAACTTTTCCCCGGATAGTATCGCGGTCAACATTGCTGGAGAGGTAAAAACGCCTGGAGAAGTCGAGATTAAGCCCAATTCTTCTCTTAATCAGGCAATTTTAGCCGCTGGTGGCTTTGATGACCCAAGAGCTAGCAGCGGTTCGGCAAATCTGATTCGCCTAAACGCCGACGGTACTGTAGTCAATCGCGTCATTCAGGTTAATTATTCCGATCCCCTCAACGAGGAGACCAATCCAGCCTTGAGAGACGATGATATCGTTCTCATCTCCCGCCGGAGTATGGCTCAGACTTCAGACTTCCTAGAATTACTGAGTGGGGTTGTACTCGGAATTACTGACCCAATCAACGGTATTTTAGATCTATTCCGCGGGTTTGGTGACTTTTAATAGTCTTCACCTATGAATAGGTTTGATCAACTTCTTTAGGGGGAGATGTTAAACTCATCATTTTTATGTTCTTTTTAGGGATGGAAAGTTATATACCGTATTTCTTATCTCCTATCATTGAGACAGCCAATATCAATTTCTAAGTAAATCTCCTATGTTTATCCTGTCATTCAGAGGCTAAGACATTAAAATGAAGACTGCTCAAGATATCCAAACCGTATCCCTGGATCAAGGTAGCGAACGATTTTCTCCAAGTTTGCCAGATTCCATAGATCAAGATAATAAACAGACTGGCATAAATTTTTGGCCTCTCATCCGTACGATGCGCCGTAATGCTCTTTTAATCGGTGGCACTACGGCACTGGCGGGGGGGTTAGCTTACTGGTTGAGCTTGGTTGTTCCACCCACCTATCAAGCTAGCTTTCGCCTATTAGTGGAAGACGCTACTCCAGAAGCGACCCAAACGGATCCTGCGACTGTAGCCCGTGGCGAGACAAGACCGAGGTCAACAGCTGCTGATTATGCCACTCAAATGGTAATCTTGCAGAGCTCTAAACTTCTATCTGATATTACTGAAAAGGTTAAAGTCGTTTACCCTCAGTTCACTGATAACGATCTCAAGAATCGGTTAAAGATCGAGCAGTGCTGTAGTGGAGATGTGATAGCCGGCACTCCGACAACCACAACTAGCATTCTTGAGGTTAAGTATTTAGACCTAGATCCAGTCAGAGCAGAGTTAGTTTTAGAAGAAGCCGCCAGTCGATTTCTTCAATATAGTCTTGAGGAACGCAAGAGTCGAATCGGCGAAGGTGTAAAGTTTATTGATGAGCAAGTTCCTGCTTTACAAAGTCGAGTCGCTTCTTTACAATCTCAGATTCAAGCGTTGCAAGAACAGTATTTAATCGCCAATCCAGAAGCTCAGGGTGAACTTCTGTCTGAACAACTTGCTAGCATTTCCGACCAGAAGCTAGCCACTGGCACTGCCCTCCGCGAAAAAATAGCTCTCTACGAGAATCTACAAAGACAACTAGGGATGGGACCAACCCAAGCCCTTGCTTCGGCAACCCTCAGTGAAGACGAAGGCTACCAGGCTCTTTTAAGACAACGTGAGGAGGTTGAATCTAAAATTGCTTTGCAGTCTGCTATGTATAACGAGGCTAGTCCAGTTATTCAGAGCTTGCGTGATCAGCAGCAAGAACTAGCTCAGTTGCAAGTGGAACGAGCCAGGCAGGTTTTAGGGCCTGCTTTCCAAGCAATTGACAGTTCTCAAATGTTTTCATTTCAGAATTCCATTAGTACAGGTCTGACAGGTCAGATGGTCGACACCATCAATGAGATTTCTGTTTTGCAATCTCGCGGTGCTACCCTCGATCAGGCTGCTAATCTTATCGGTCAGAAGCTCCGACAATTTCCAGCTATTTCTCGCCAGTATGCTGACATAGAACGTGATCTAGATCTGGCCAAGTCAACTCTAGATCAGTTGTTAACTCAGCGTGAAACCCTCAAGGTTGAAGCTGCTCAAAGTCAGTTTCCTTGGGAAGTTATTGCCACCCCTGCCGTTCCCAGGGATGGCAAGGGTAATCCAATTCCTAGAGACAATAAGATGCCAAGGAATGTCCTCCTTGGTCTTCTGGCTGGTTTAGTAGCAGGTACCACGGCTGCTGTTCTACGGGAGAAAAGCAAAGATACTTTCTTCAGTATTGCTGATTTGGAGGACTCTGTTCCCCTACCGTTACTGGGCACCATTCCCTATTCTCGCGAAATGGCCCGAGCGGGTTCAGCATTTTCCCCTGCTGACGGCTTGAGTTCCTCTGGCTTTACTAATATTTTCAATAATATTTACGCCGATCTTCGTCTTTCCCCTGGTGCTAGCTCTCTTCGATCTATTGCTGTGGGTTCACCCTCCCCTGAAGATGGTAAGTCTACTGTGGCTGTGAATCTTGCTAGGGCAGCCGCTAGCCTTGGCCAGCGTGTTCTTTTGGTTGATACAAACTTCCAGAATCCTGCCCTTCATCAATTATTTGGGCTACCCAATAAGGGAGGACTCAGCGATATATTGGCTGGCAGGGTTAACCTTAGCCAGGTCATGGAAGTGAGCAAAATCGGGGAAAACCTCAATGTTTTGCCTGCCGGTCAGTCTTTAGCTGGAGGCACTAAGCTACTAGCATCCTCCGAAATGAAAGATTTGGCAGAACAACTACAAAGAGACTTTGATCTTGTGGTTTACGATACCTCTAGCTTTGAGGAAACTTCCGATGTCGGGTTTGTTGCCTCCTGTGCCTCAGCTATCTTGATGGTGGTGGGCTTGCGCAGAACTGGTAAGATGGCAACCCGTCAAATGGTGGAAAGTATTGGAAGCTTCCAACTTCCCTGTGTTGGGTTTGTGACTAACTACACCTAATTGTTAGTTATTTCCATACTTCATACCGACGATCGCTTGGGGATTAGTCTAAATTGAATGGGGCGTTAACAATACAGTTGTTAACGCCCCATTCAACTAGGTTATCAGCTCTCTACTTAGCGTAGCCCTACTAATATTCTATCAACCTTAAAGTGAGGGGTTGAGACCCGCAGGGGAGAGGGGGGGATAGGGAGACCGGGAGAGATTTACTGCTCACTTAAATCTTGCTAGACCACTAGGACGAGGCCGATAATGTGGGCCAGCAATGATAGCGAGTCAGGACTTTAAACTCACACTACCACGGATAGCAACGTAAGGTAGCGAGCCCCACGGTTATGCCCTGGGCTTAAACCTCACCTCCTGTTGAGGAACGGCGATCCTCAGCCCGGCCTGTTGAAAGGCCTGATGCAGCCGCAGCTGGAACTCCCGAGTGACGGGCAACTGCTGGCCGGGTTGGGTTTGGGTGCGTAGCTTGAGTAAAATACCGTGGGGCTGAAACTGCTCTACCGCCAGGATATCCGGTTCTCCGATGAACTGTGCTTGCCAGGCTGGGTCCGCTTGCATGGCCTGCAACACCTCCGCCATCACCGCCAGGGCCCGCTGTAGGTCGGTGCCATGGTCCACCAGTACGGTGAAGTCCATGCGGGACCAATCCTTAGAGCGGTTGGCGACGGTGGTAATATCCCCATTGCGCAGGGTGATCAGCTCTCCAGCCGAGCTGCGGATTTGGGTGATCATCAGGCCCATGGTTTCCACCACCCCCACCATCTCCCTAACGGCGATCAGATCCCCCAGGGTAAAGGCGTCCCGAGTCAGTAACATCAGCCCCGCCAGGGCATCTTTGATGGAGGATTGAAACACCAGGGAGGCAATCACCCCCAGGGCCCCCACCCCGGCAAACAGGGTGAGGCCGGTGGAGAGCGAAAATAGGCTATAGGCCAAAAGCAGACCCGCGATCGCCCAAAACAGCGAGATCGCCTGCTTCCAGATGGGGGAAAAGGTGTGGGAGCGGCGGCGACGACGGTCTAGTTGGGAATCTGAAAATTGATCCGTCGTACCCACCCACCGGCTCAAAAACCAGTCCACCCCGTGGTGACTGAGGATAATGATCAGGGTGACGGTCAACCCGATCAGCAACAGCCCCATTGGTTGTCTGAACAGCAGCATCCCCAGGGAACGGCTGTGGGGAAAACGCTGTAGGATCCAGGCGAAACTAATGGTCCCCACCGCCACTAACAGTAATTCCAGGCAACGTTTTCGCCAGGTCTGCTGATCAATCCGACGTTTTAGATCAAATAATCGTTGCTGGAGCTCGGCGCCCTCCTGGGTTGTCCCCCCCCCCAGACCAACCCTGATCTGCTGCTGAGTCAGGGTCTCCTGCTGCTGATGGAACTGCTGACGCAGCCCCCTGCGGACCTGACCTATCCAATATTCCCAGCCGTATAAAAGGGCCATCAATAGGACGGCGATCGCCCCTCCCAGCACCGCCTGCCGCAGGTGTAACTGGCGGGCGGCGGGTTGTCGTTCCTCCAGGGCGGTCACCAACCCCTGGCGAATTTGGCGGGCGTATTCCTCCGCCAGCTCCGTCTCCGAAAGCCCGTAGAGTTCCGCATCCAGGCTGGTGACTGTGACCAGGGGTTGGCTGGGGTTACCCGCCAGGATCAATTGCACCGCCATCTGTTGATTTAACCGCGTGGTCACCACCTGCAGCGAAGCGGGATCAATCTCGTGGTCTAGAAGATACTGGAGATGGGTCCTGAGGCGGTCTTCAATCCGATTGCGGCGGTTTTGCAGCGGCCCCAACCCCGATTGCCCCCCCTCCCCCTGTCGCCGTTCCGCCGCAATGGAAAACAGATAGTAACCATCCATGCGAATGGGGGCATAGGCGATGCTGCCAGTTAACCCGTAGGGTTTTAATTGCAATATCCGATCGGGGGTTTGGGCCTGCCCCACCGCCATGGGGCCAAGCAGCCCCAGGCAGATCAGTAGCCCCAGAAGTAGGTACTGGAGATAGCGCCCGGCGGAAGAGGTGGACTTCATGTAGCTTCCATAGGAGTGTTCAGGAACCCATGTTAGATCAGGCTGGAGCATTCATTTTTAGTCGCTAAAACCAAAATCGACACAAAATTCTGAACCCTCTCGTATAGTGGATAAAACGTCATTGCTTGTTTTACCCACCATGCCCACCATTGTTGATATCGCCGTCAATACCCCCGGCTTCTCCACCCTGGTGGCCGCCGTCCAGGCGGCTAGTCTGGTAGAGGCCCTACAGGGGCCGGGGCCGTTTACGGTGTTTGCCCCCAACGACGATGCCTTTGCTAAGCTGCCGGCCGGCACCGTGCAAACCCTGGTACAAAATCCTCCCCAGCTGGCTCGGATTTTGAAGTTTCACGTGGTGGCTGGCCACTACACCCAGGGGGAGTTGCTCAAATTGGGGGAAGTGACCTCCCTGGAGGGGGCCCCCATCCCCATCCACGGCACGGAGGGGTTTGAGGTTAAAAATGCCACGGTGCTGGCGGCGGACATTGAGGCGGATAACGGTATTATTCATGTATTGGATACCGTCATCCTGATGGGCTAGGGCCGTCCCCCGGTCTGCTCGCCGTCAGAGTTTATATCTATGGGACCTAATCACTCTGCGGCGATGGCTGCCAATCTCGCCCCCGGCCGGGGCCGGGTTTCCCAGGGGTTGGCCCAGGTGTTGAATGCGATCGCCCTGCCCATCTGCCTCAAGGATCAACACCACCGCTGGCAATTTCTAAACCAGGCCTACGCCGATCTCCTGGGTTACCCCCCGGCGCAGCTGCTGGGTCAGGAGGAGACGGCCATCTTTCCCCCGGCGGTGGCCGATGCCTTCCGGGAGGCCGCCCTCTGGGTTATCAGTCATGGCCAGGATTACCAACATCAGGTGACCCTGGAGGATGGGAGCGGGGACCGCATCCTGATGGCAAAAACCAGCTTAGTGATTCAGGACGGCTCCGATCCCCTGGTGATGGTCACCCTCCACGACATCACCCCCCAGTGGCAGGTGGAGCAAACCCTGAAGCAACAGCAGGAACGGGAACGCCTTTACACCCAGGTGCAGCAGCTCAACAGCGATCTGGAACGGCAGGTAACGGAGCGCACCGAAGAGCTGCAAACCGCCCTGGAGGTGGAGGCCAGCTTGAAACGGATCACCGACCGGGTGCGAGATAGCCTGGACGTCAACCAGATTATGCTGACGGCGGTGCAGGAGTTAACTGAGGCCCTGGGGGCCAAGGGGTCTAATACGGCCCTCTATAATCTGGAGCAGCGCACCTCCACCATTTACTACGAGTACAACAGCTCCAATAGTGCCATTCCCGCCTACCAGGGCCGGGTGTCCCACATGGATGCCTTCCCTGAGGTTTATAACCAGTTGTTGAGGGGCCAGTACTTTCAGTTTTGCTCCATGATCCCCAACCCTGATCGGGGCTACGTGGCCATGCTGGCCTGCCCCATCGTCGATGACCGGGGGGTACTGGGGGATCTGTGGCTGATCAACGGCTGCGACTACGGCTTTAACGACATTGAAATTCGCCTGGTCCAGCAGGTGGCCAACCAGTGCGCCATTGCCATTCGCCAGGCCCGCCTCTACGAAGCGGCCCAATCCCAGGTGAAGGAGCTGGAGCGCCTCAACACCCTTAAGGATGACTTCCTCAGCACCGTCTCCCACGAACTCCGCACCCCCGTCACCACCATGCGGGTAGCCCTGCAGTTGCTGGGGGTGACCCTCAACCAGGAGTTTAATATCACTCAGGATGCCCATAAACCTAAGGTGGAACAGCATCGGGTGGCCCGCTATTTCTATATCCTGCAGGAGGAGTGCGAGCGGGAAATTAGTTTGATTAATGACCTGCTGGACTTGCAACGGCTCGATATTGGCAACCAACCCCTGCAGATGGAGCCCCTGGTAGTGAAAAGCTGGCTACTGGGCTGGATCGATAGCTTTGTCACCCGGGCTAAGAGTCGCCAGCAAACCCTGGAACTGTTTACGGACCCGGCCCTGCCGGTGGTCCATACCGATCGCTCCAACCTGGAACGGGTCTTAACGGAGCTGTTAAACAACGCCTGCAAGTACACCCCTCCTGGGGAGCAGATTACCCTCCAGGTCCATCCCCTGGGGGAGCGGACCGCCAGCCAGGTACGGTTTATAATTCGCAACACCGGGGTCACCATTCCCCCCCAGGAAATATCGCGTATCTTTGATAAGTTTTATCGGGTACCCCAGGCCGATCCCTGGCAACAGGGGGGTACCGGCCTGGGGCTGGCCCTGGTGCGGCGGTTGGTGACCCATATGGGGGGCACCATTGAGGTCACCAGCGATCGCCAGGTGACCTGCTTTACCGTCACCCTGCCCACCCAGCTGGCCCTGGCCGGTTAGAATGGGAGCCTGCCCCCACAGGCAAAATTTTCTTGGAGAGCCGAGCACCGATGACTAGTGCCCCTGAACAGCACCTGGGCCCCTTTGTCGGGCACTTTGGATCCTACACCATCACCCCGCAGGATCTCCAGGGGGTGCAACTGTACCGCCTGGGGTTGGGGCTGGCGGCCCTGGCTCTGGCCATCGCCACCGGCCTCAGCTTTGTCCCCAGCCCCGGTCACCTGGTGGCCATTGATCTGTGCTACGCTCTGGGCTGGCTGGCCCTGGGCCTCAGCTTGGCCACCGTCCACATCTACATGGTGAGCCTGCACCGACTATTACAGGGGTTTTGGTTGGTGGGGGGGGTGGCCTCCCTGGCCCTGGCCTACAGCGGACCGGGCCCCCTGGCCCAAACCATAGTAGATTACCCCCAGGCCCTCTGGGGGGTGGGCTTCAGCTTCGCCGCCCTGACCGGTATCTACCTGAAGGAGGCCTTTTGCTTCGATCACTTCACCAGTAAGCTGCTCACCCCCCTGGTGCCCCTACTGCTGCTGGGCCATCTGTTCGGCCCCTTGTCCCCCCCGGTGGAACAGGGGCTGCTCACCCTGTGGGCGGGGTTATTCTTGTTATTTGTCGGCGGCAAGCTGGGCCAACCCCTGGTGCCCGACATTGGGGATAAATCGGTGTTTGATGCCCGCCATAGCCCTAGTAATGATCAACCTTAAAGTGACGGGTTGAGACCAGCAGGGGAGACGGGGTGATAGGGGGACGGGGAGAGATTTACTGCTCACTTAAATCTTGCTAGACCCCTAGGGGTTAGCGGCGGATCGGTCCCGCTGTAACTCCGTAATCAGTTGGGCCAGTTGTTCGCCATTGGTGTGGTAGACCTGGTTGCAAAAGTGACAGGTGGCCTCCGCCCCGTCGTCCTTTTCGATCATGTCCTGCAGTTCGGCCTCTCCGAGGATTTTCAAGGCCCCCAGCATGCGATCGGCGGAACAGGGGCAGTGGAATTGCACCAGCTGGGTTTCCGGCAAAATTTCCAGACCCATATCTCCCACTAGGCCCTGGAAGATCTGGGGCAGGGTTTTTTGGGCACGCAGCAGGGGGGTAAAGCCGCTGAGTGCCCCCAGCCGTTCCTCCAGCAGGGTAACCATGGCCTGATCCTGGGCGGCCCGGGGCAGGATCTGCAGCAGCAGCCCCCCGGCCGCCTCCACCCCCTGGGAACTGACGAATACCCCCAGCACCAGGGCGGAGGGGGTCTGCTCCGAGGAGGCCAGGTAGTGGGTGAGGTCATCACCAATTTCCCCGGACACCAGTTGTACCGTGCTGGAGTAGGGGTAGCCGTAGCCCACATCCCGCACCACGTAGAGATAACCCTGGGCGCCGACGGCCCGACCCACATCCAATTTTCCCATGGCATTGGGGGGCAGCTCCACGGTGGGGTTGTCAACGTAGCCCCGCACCGTACCATCCAGGCCAGCGTCCACCAAAATCCCCCCCAGGGGCCCATCTCCCCGTACCCGCAGGTTCACCCGAGACTGCGATCGCTTCATGCTGGAGGCCAACAGCAACCCCCCCGCCATGGTGCGTCCCAAGGCCGCCGTGGCCACGCTGGAAAGCCCATGGCGCTGGCGGGCCTCCTCCGTGATTCGGGTACTGACCACCCCCACCACCCGAATGCCCCCGTCCGCGGCGGTGGCCCGCATCAGTTGATCTGCCATAGCGACTCCCGACTCCTTAATGATTCTTAGTATAACGGGAGGGGGCGACAGGCGTAGGGCAACGGGCGCAAGGGGGGTAGGGGGGTAGGGAAAAGTTTTGGCATACTGGAAGGTGTTGCTGCGGTTGTGTCATGCTCGGTATCTTTCAGCAAAGCTGTCTACGGATTGCGGTGAAGGCCCCCCAGGAGACCCTGCGCCAGAGCCTGTTAAAACCCCAGAACTTTAGCCAGTGGCTCTGGCCCCAGGGTTTTGATCGGGGCCTGCCGGAGTATTTGGGCCTGGGGCAAAGCTTCACCGGTCACCTGGGGCCCCTGGCCATCCATCATCAGGTCACCGAGGTGGGGGAGGATCACCTGGTCCTGATGCTATCCGGTGCGGTGGATGGTTTTCACCAATGGTATTGGGGAGATAACTGGGTCCAGTCCCGACTGGAGGGGGTCTCCCTGCTGCCCCTCAACCTCAGCCAAAGTCTCACCCTGCTCCGCCTGCAAGCCTACCTCAACCACCCCCCTACCCCCTAACTCCCCTCCTGAATTCTGACCCCTGAATTCTGCCCCCATGCCCCCCCGCCACCAGTACCTCCTCTTCCACAAGCCCTACAACGTCCTCAGCCAGTTCACCCGGGAGGATGACAGCCCAGGGGCCCTGACCCTGAAGGACTTTATCCCGGTGCCGGGGGTTTACCCGGTGGGGCGGTTAGATCGGGACAGCGAGGGACTGATGCTATTGACCAATAACGGGCCGCTGCAGCACCGCCTCAGCCATCCCCGCTATGGTCATGAGCGTACCTACTGGGTGCAGGTGGAGGGCATTCCCGAACCCGCTGCCCTCGAGCAGTTGGCTCGGGGGGTGACCATTCAGGGCTACCGTACCCGGCCCTGTCGGGTGGTCCTGCTCCTCCAGGCGCCCGACCTATCCCCCCGGGTGCCACCGATTCGGGTGCGCCGGCAGATTCCCACCAGCTGGCTCAGCCTCACCCTGGAGGAGGGCAAAAATCGCCAGGTGCGGCGGATGACAGCAGCGGTGGGCTATCCTACCCTACGGCTGGTGCGCCAGGCGATCGCCCGCCTGCAGCTGGGGTCCCTAGGGCCGGGCCAGTGGCGGCCGGCGACAACGGCGGAACACCGCTGGTTGGAGGGGTTATAGCGCCCTTCCCGGGCTACCGCTATAATCGTGAGGGTTTGCCTGTTTTCACCGTCCTCCATCTGTGTGGTCCACCGTGTACCCCCAACCGCCCTACGTTCTCCTTTTAGCTGGCTTTTTGGCCGCCGTCAGTTCTGGCTATGCCTTCAGTACCTCCCTGCAGCAATCGGTGCAGGAGTGGCAGCAAAAACGGTCTACCCGAATTTTGGCTAGCTTGCGGGGGCCACGGTTGCAGGTGCCTTTTTTCGGTATCTGTGCCGGGGTCTGCGTGTTTCTGGCCTCGGGCATTGAGTTATTTGGCTTTCCCACTAAGGCTGCCTATGCCATGGGGGGCCCCCTCACCCTGCTGAGTGGGCTGCTGATCTGGTCCCAACTGCGGAGGATTCTCACCCTGATTGAAGAGGGTGGCTCCAAGGCCCTTGACCTCGATTCCTTTTAATTACCATCATCACCGCCATGGGGCCCACCGATCCCGCCGCCGAGGCGGCCCTGCAGAGCTTGACCCAGGCCCTCACCAGCCTCCGCCAGGGGCTGGTGACTGAGCTTACCGAGGAGATTGAGGCCCTGCAGCGGCACAGGCAAGCCTTAATGCGGGATGTGGAGCAGCTAGAGGGGCAGCTTAGCCAGCTTCAGGCTAGTTATGGCCAGGGCTTGAGCCAGCAGCAACAGGCTCAGCAGGAGGCTTGGGCCCGTCACCTGGCCCTGGCCCTGGCCACCCACCTGCAAAGCCATCTCCAACCCTACCAGGGGCAGGCAGCCCCTAATCAGGGCTCCACTCTCCAGGCTACAGAGGCCCTGAGGGCGGCCAGTCAGGGATTGGCAAACCTGGATGGGGCCCTGCACCGCACCCTGCAAACCCTCCAACAGGATCTATTCAGCTATCAGAGCAGCATTTCCCAGCAGGTAAGCCGCATGCACAGCCTGGAGCAGCAGGGGGAGGTTATCCTGGAGGCCCTGGTGGGCCGCCTCAGCCAGGAGTTGCAAAGCCAACTGCTGCGTCCCCGGCCCCCGGCGGTGGTAGCCCCCCGGAGCCCAGAACCCAGTCCTACGTTACCTGCTCCAGCGGCTCCGGCGATCGCCCAGGCACCCAGCTACCGCCAGGCCAACCCCTGGTGGGGCCTGGGGCTGGCCCTGATCGTCGTGCTGGCTCTCTCAGCCCAGAACCTGCTGGTGGGGTGGGTGGCCAACGGCGGCCAGTGGCTGGGCCGGGTATCGCTACCGCCTCTTTTGCCCCTCACCCTGACCGATGCGGTGCTGCTGCTGTGGCTCCGCCTGCTGCTGGTGGTGCCCCTGCTGGCCCTGCTGGCCCCCCGCTTGCAGCCCAACCTCAGGGCGGACCTCAACACCCTATTGACTAAACCCTCCCCCACCCTGGGGCGGGTGCTGATCGGGGGGGTGTTCCTGGGCCTATCCCAGGTGCTGCTCTATCGGGCGATCGCTGAACTGGGTCCGGGGCTCGCGGTTACCCTGCTGTTTACCTACCCCCTAGTGGCCCTGCCCCTTTCCTGGTGGGGCCAAAGGGAGCGGCCCAGCCCCTTGCGACTAGTAGCCCTGCTGGCCCTAGCCATGGGCTTGGTGTTTGCCGCCCTGCCCGATCTACTGGGCTTGACCAGCCGCGGCAGCTCTGCCTGGGGGCTGGCCATCGCTCTGGTAGCAGCGACGGCCTTTGGCCTCCACTGGCTGACCCTGAAGCTGAGTCTGCAGCAGTTGCCCCTGGCCACCATCACCCTGGTGCAATTTTTCACGGTATTTGGGCTGACCAGTTTAACGTTGATGGTCATCGCCCTGGGCGGCCTGGGTCCTGGTTTACCCAATCACCCCGCCGGGATTTATGGGGTGGGGCTAGGGCTGGGGCTGCTCACCCTGATGGGCTACCTGGCTAACCACTACGCCCAGCGATTTAACCAACGGACACGGCTATCGGTGTTGACGGCTACCATTCCTCTGGTCACCGCTAGCCTCAGCTATGTCTTCTTTCCCGGAGGTCCCTATGTATTGCAATTTATCCAGTGGGTTGGGGTGGTGCTGGTCAGCCTGGGGGGGGCTTCCCTGCCCCTCGACCGGCGCTAATGCGGCCTGTTGTTAACAGGCCCTTTCAACCCCTTGTACACCTGTACAAAGAGGGTTTGACAATTGTTTGCAATCTGGCAGATGGCTGAAACGCAATAAACTTCATTCATAGTGGGAATTTTTAGTGTGAACCAACTTCTCTCCCTCCCAGCGGTTATGGTTGCCCTTACCTCCTGTGCCGCACCCCTGGGCAGTTCCCTTTCCCTGGCACCAGTACCCTATACCATGGCAGTTCCCGAGTCGATCATCAGCCGACTGTCGGTGTCGTCCCTGACCGGTCCCTATGGTGAAGTTGCTCAGCAGGCGGGGGCTGTGGCGGCGACTACGGTGTATTACACCCCAGGGAGTGGGCAACCTAGTATTTTCATGACGGCTTACTATTTCCCAGCAGAGGCCTTTGACGCCGCCCAAAATCCCCAGGAACCTCCACCCTTTGGCCAACCGGTGATCCGTTCCCAGGGACATGTACTTAGTATCGCCGGACCCACGGATATGATGTTTGATCCGAGCAGCGAAGATGGCCGCAACATCAATACCCTCTATGATCTCATCTACCAGAGCGAAACCTACAGTCAAAACCTGTAGTCTCATTCACGGTGTCTTTTCCCCGTGCTACTCCCTACGATCTGATCACCATAGCCCGATACCCCCGCAGGAGGACTAAGCCAGGCAGGCCCACTAAAGTAACCCAGCGTTACCGAGACCGAGGATCATTCCTGCCCCCAGGATGTGGCCGAAGCTGCCGATCGCTAGCAACTCTGCTAGGCCGAACCCCTCAAACACCATCGGTAGGCTAACGGGTAGGGCGGGCCCGACCCCTGGTTTTTGAATGGCGTACTTACCGATCGCCAGGACAAACAGATTGCAGCTAATCATGATTAGGGCCACCTTCAAGGACCACTGGGGGGTAGGGGGCACCGCTTGGGCTAACACCAGGGCAAAATGGAACAAGACTGGATCTCCTAATGAACAACCAGAGGGAATCAAGACACTTTCCATTATCGTGGAGGGATGGAACGTTCTGGCATTAACCCGATGGAGTGTTCAACAGAGTTAACATGTGGGTGAAGATTTGTGGCATTACCCAGGTGGACCAGGCCCTGGCGATCGCCGCCCTAGGAGCAACGGACCTGGGTTTTATCTGTGTCCCCCAATCCCCCCGCTACCTCAGTCCTGAAGCCTTAGCCCCGATCCTCCAGGCCCTTAGGGAGCGGCAGGTCAGGGTGGGCACGGTGGGGGTGTTTGCCGACGCTGACCTGGCCACCATTGGACCAATTGTTAATCGAGCCGGCCTCAGCACGGTGCAACTCCACGGTGGCGAAACCCCCCAGACCTGCCAGCGACTGCGCCAGGGGTTAGCTGGAGTTCGATTGATTAAGGCCATCCGGGTGCGGACCCAGGCGGATCTGTCCCGGGCTCTGACCTACACCCCCTGGGTGGATGCCCTACTCTTAGATGCCTACCACCCCGATAGCCTGGGGGGTACGGGCCACACCCTGGACTGGGCCGCCCTGAGCCAGTTTCGCCCCCCCTGCCCCTGGTTTCTGGCGGGCGGCCTGCGTCCTGATAACGTTCAAACCGCCCTGGCCAGTCTATCTCCCGACGGCATAGACCTCTCCAGCGGGGTGGAACAACGCCCTGGCTGGAAGGACCTCACCCTGGTGGCTGAGCTTTTTCAGGCCCTATCCCCCAACCTACCGCCATCCCCTGAGCCCTAGTCACGGCGAGCCCCCACCCGCCTCAGGCGGTCAGTTGGTCGGCAATGGCGGTGGCCCAGACCTGGGCCAGATCGGCCACCCTGGCCTGGATTAGGGGCTGACCCTCGGCGCTGACCAGCTGTAGGCTGTCCCCCTGGACCTGCCCCAGGGCTTGCCAGTGGTCTGGCAACTCCGCCCGCAGGTAGGCTTCCCACTGGGTCTGGGCGGCGGCGGCGATGGACACCACAATGCGGGCTCCCCCCTCGCCAAACAGCAGTCGGTCCCAGCGCTGCTGGGTTTGATCACTGGTCAGACCCAGGTGAATCTGGGCCCCCAGGCCACCGCTGATGCAGCATTCCGCCAGGGCGATCGCCAGCCCCCCCTCGGCGCTGTCGTGGGCCGACTGCACCCAGCCCTGGACAATGCCCTGGCGGCAGACCGCCTGAACCCGTTGCTCGAGGGCCAGGTCAACTTTGGGGGGATGGCCAGTCACCTGCTGGTGCAGGGCGGCCAGGTATTCTGACCCCCCCAGGGTAACCAGGGGCCAACCCTCCAGGCTAGCGCCGCTGGTCTGATCGAGGCGCACCCCCAGCAGGTAAATCCGATCCCCTGCTGATCGCCAGCCCTGGCCGCAACACCGCTGCACATCCTCCACCAGGCCCACCATGCCCACCACCGGGGTGGGGTAGATGGGTTGGGGTTGGCCCTGGCTATCCACCGTTTCGTTGTAGAGGGAGACATTACCGCCGGTGACCGGGGTGGCCAGGTGGCGACAGGCCTGGGCTAGACCTCGGCAAGCCTCCGCCAGTTGCCAATAGCCGATCGCCTGCTCGGGGCTGCCAAAGTTGAGGTTATCGGTCACCGCCAGGGGTAGGGCCCCCACACAGCTGAGATTACGAGCCGCCTCCGCCACCGCCGCCATCGCCCCCTCGTAGGGGTTCAGGTAGACGTAGCGGCTATTGCAATCAACGGTGGCCGCCAGCCCTCGGGTCACCGCCCCGGGCTGGTGGTGGGGCACCGGCTCCTGGGGCCGCAGCCGAATCACGGCGGCATCGGCGGCACCGGGACAGAGCCGGGTATTGTTTTGCACCTGATGATCGTACTGGCGGTAGACCCATTGCTTAGAGGCAATGTTGGGTTGGGCCAGCAGCCGCTGCAGAACAGCGGTCCAGGGGAGGATCTCCGGTCCCTGGTGTAACCCGGCCAGGGCAGCGGTGGGCAAGTCCTCCTGCCGCCAAGCCCAGGCCCTCTGGGCGTAGTCCGGCGGGCTGGATAGCACCTGCCGGGGGTAGATGGGGGTGTTTTCCGCCAGGGCCAGGGCCGGGATGGCCGCCGCCACCTCCCCCTGGAACAAAATCCGCACCATCGGTTCGGCGATCACCCGCCCCGCCACCACCCCCTGCAGGCCCCAGCGTTCAAAAATTTCGATCACCTGCTGCTGTCGCCCCGCCTCCACCACAAACAGCATGCGCTCCTGGGATTCGGAGAGCAGATACTCGTAGGGCACCATGCCGGTCTCCCGCACCGGGATCAGGTCCAGATCCAGCTCGATGCCCACCCCCCCCTTGGCCGCCATCTCAGCGGTGGAGCAGGTCAGCCCCGCCGCCCCCATGTCTTGGGCAGCGACGATGGCACCGGTCTTAAAGGCCTCCAGGCAGGCCTCCACCAGACATTTCTCTAGAAAGGGATCCCCCACCTGCACCGCCGGGCGATCGCGCTCCGAGGCCTCAGATAACTCCGCACTGGCGAACCGCGCCCCCCCCATGCCATCACGGCCGGTGGTGGAGCCGACGTAGACCACCGGGTTGCCCACCCCCGCCGCCCCCGATTTAACGATGGTCTCGGTCTCGAGAATGCCAATGGCCATGGCGTTGACCAGGGGGTTACCGTTGTAGGCGCTATCGAAGTAAACCTCCCCGCCCACGGTCGGCACCCCAAAGCAGTTGCCATAGTGGGCAATCCCCGCCACCACCCCCTGGCAGAGACGGCGGCTGCGGGCATCGGCCAGGTCGCCGAAGCGCAGGGAATTGAGCACGGCGATGGGGCGGGCCCCCATGGTAAAAATATCCCGGAGGATGCCCCCCACCCCCGTCGCCGCCCCCTGAAAGGGCTCCACCGCCGATGGATGGTTGTGGGACTCAATTTTAAAAGCCACCCGCAAACCATCGCCGGCGTCAATCACCCCGGCGTTTTCCCCCGGCCCCACCAACACCCGATCCCCCTGGGTGGGAAACTGCTTCAGCAGGAGCCGGGAGTTTTTGTAGCAGCAGTGCTCCGACCACATCACCCCAAACATACCCAGCTCCGCCGGGTTAGGATGGCGGCCCAACCGGCCTACGATGTCGTCGTACTCCGCCGGCTTGATGCCAGCGGCGGCAATCTGATCGGGGCTGAAGGGGGCATCGGCAAAGGCGGGCATACCGGGGGACGGAGGGAGGGGTTATTTGTTGGGCTGGGGTGTCATGCGCAGGTAGGGCTTGATTTCCGTCACCCCCTTGGGGAACCGCTGCCGCGCTTCCTCGGTGGGAATGGTGGGAGCCACCACCACGTCATCGCCATCCTTCCAGTCTACGGGAGTGGCGACACTATAGTTATCGGTTAGCTGCAGGGAATCAATCACCCGCAAAATTTCACTGAAGTTACGACCGGTGCTGGGGGGGTAGGTGATGGTCAGCCGCAGCTTTTTAGCGGGATCAATCACAAACACACTGCGCACCGTCACCTTGGCGTTGGCATTGGGGTGGATCATGCCGTAAAGGTCGGAGACCTTTTTGTCGGCATCGGCGATGATCGGATAATTGACCGTTACCCCCTGGGTTTCGTTGATATCCCCAATCCACCCATTGTGGGACTGGGCATCATCGACGCTGAGGGCAATCACCTTCACCCCCCGCTTTTCAAATTCGGGCTTGAGGCGGGCCACGCTGCCCAACTCAGTGGTGCACACCGGGGTGTAATCGGCGGGGTGCGAAAACAGCACCACCCAGCTATCCCCGGCCCAGGCGTAGAAGTCAATCTCCCCCTGGCTGGTTTGCTGGGTAAAGTTAGGAACCTGGTCTCCCAGTTGTAGTGTCATGGTGAATCTCCCTAGGAATCTCAACAACAGAAAACGTAACCTTCAACCCAGTTAATTGGCTGGGTTGTCAGCATTATTTAAGCTTATCTTGCCACAAACTCCGGTATTCCGGTGGGGTTTGTGGGCTTATCTTAAAGCTTCGCTACCTGCTGTAACCGAGGGGCGCTCTGATCGGTCTCTGCTCCCTGTCGCCAACCCTACAGCCAGCCCTTTAGACGGTAAATTACCAGGCCCACGTATTCCTTCAGGGCCCGGGTGAGGGAGTGGAGGTTGTCGGTTTGGGGCACCCAACTGAGCAGACGCCCCTGCCAGGTGGTTTGGGCCAGGGTGAGGCTATCTTCGACTATTTGAAAGTCCGTGGGGGCCGGGATGGCCACAATTCCCTGTTTCTTAAAGATGGCCAGGGATCGGGGCATGTGCAGGGCGGAGGTGACTAAAAGTACCTGGTTAAGGCGGCGATCCATCAAAATCTTCTTCACCTCCCGGGCATTTTCGTAGGTATTGAGGGACCGGGGCTCCTTAACCATGGCCGCCGCCGGTACCCCCAGGGCGCTGGCTAACTCCACCATGTCGTCGGCCTCTGACCGGGGATTGGGGGACCCCCAGGTGATCCGGCCGCCGCTAAAGATGATCAGGGGGGCCTTGCCGGCCTGGTAGAGGCGCACGCCGTGCAACACCCGATCGCCCTCCTCCGCCAGATCCACCCAGGGTCTGGGGAAGGTGGCGGGTTTGATGCTGCCCCCCAACACTACGATGGCATCGGCCCGGGGTAAGTCCGCCGGCGGCAGGTGGCGCCACTCCAGCGATCGCACCAGAGCGGTGGCGGTCCAGCTATTACTACTCAGCACCAACAGCGCCAGGGCCAAGCTGAGGCTGAGGGCGGCCCAGGCGGGTCGTCGCCACAGCAGCACCAGACTGAGCCCGATCAGCAGGCAGGCCAGACCCAGGGGATAGATCAGCAGGGGTAACAGTTTAGATAGGAATAGGAACATGCTCATGCACCTCCTGCACGCATTGTCTATAGGATTCGTCAGTCCGATTAGAACCAGACGGCGATGCCATGGGCTGAGCCCCAAAGCTTGGCTCGTTGCCCTGAACTCAGCTGCAATCGCCGGCCCGATGGCGATGGGCAACTGCTCCATCAGATCAGAATAGATAAAAATGTCCTCCCCAGGACAGCATCAGCCTGGTTTTCCCTGGCCGCCGCCCCCAAATTCACTGGATCCCTCAGACTTGGGTAGGTCGCTGCCGGTACCCTGCCGGCCTCCCCGGATCCTGTCCATTACCGTCCTGGGCACCCCATTACAAGCCCGGGAGTTTTTCTATGAATAGTATTGAAAAAAGCCTGAAAAACTTAGAATTTTTTTACATCAGTTTTCCTTTCCCCAGGTTTTCCCCAGATAAACCTAACTTTTCCACACGTTTTAACGAGGCCATGCGGGTTTGCCTGACTATAGTTTTTTTTCTATTCCACAGTGGTGTTGTGGAGGCAGGGGGCTAAGGTTACCGGGAGGGGTTGGCGAGATCCCTGAAACCCCCATGACCTCGTTAACCATGGATTTTGCCTAGCCCATGGGGGGGGTGATGACAAGGTTGACATCCCCCAGGACTCTGGTGACAATGATGCGACCAAGGAAATCAGCCCTTGTTTCTGACCCGTTCGGTTGACCTCTAAAGCTTGATTTTAGGGGGTCTCACCCCCTTTTACGGGTTGGCAGGGGCGGGTTTTTGGCGTCTAGTTTTTACCGTTGGGGAAGTTCAAATGAGTGAGTCAATGACGGAAGTAATCGCCCCGAGAATTAGTTTGAATGTGGAGGTGCCGGAGGAACTGTTCACCGCCATGCAGGACTACGTCGGCACCCACCCGGCCTGGAGTCAGCATCGAGTGTTTTGTGCCGCTTTGTCCTTATTTTTGATGCAGAATGGGGTGAGCGATCGCCGCATTAACCGCCTGTACCTGGACGCCGTATTTGACTACGCCGCCTGATGCCCTTCCGCTTAAGCCACCATGGACTTTGAGACCGCCCGTCAGTTCTTGCTAGGGCAAACCCTTGCCGGTGACCGCTCCGACACCTTTATGGCCTGCCTGGGCCAGGGGCGGCCACCGGTGCCGGGCCAGGTCACCTCCCTACTGCTGGCCCTGAAGGTAGTGTTTACCGGGTTACGGGGGGAGGCCTACCTGGATCGGAGCCTGGTGCAGGCCCTGGTAACCCTGATCCACATCGCTCCCGAGTTACTGCGCCAGGGGCAAGCCCAGGGGGTACTCTGGCCCCCCCTCCTGGAGGCGGACCTACAGCGCCTGGGGCAGGGGGCCCAGGCTATCATTGAAGACCACTGGCCAGAGTAGGATTGTCCCCCAGTGCGCTATCAAGAGCCAATGGGGCGATAACCTTCCCCCTACCGACGTCTCCCGATCCTTGAATGCTGACCCCTGACCCCCGCTTGAAGGACCACCTAATTTACCTCACCTAATTACTAGTGGTCTAGCAAGATTTAAGTGAGCAGTAAATCTCTCCCCGTCCCCCTATCCCCCCGTCTCCCCTGCGGGTCTCAACCCGTCACCTTAAGGTTGATCGAGTACTAACCCTGATAGTCCTGCATGGCGATGGGCCGCAGTTGTCGGAGCACTGGGCTAGCCTGCCGCACCATGGCCTCCGACCCCCGCACCACCACCAAGAACTGACCTTGATCGAGGCGCTGGTGGTAGGGGGGGTTAGGATCGCCGGCAATCACCAAACTCGCTCCGCCCCCCATAAAGAAGGCCCCCATGGCCCCAGCCATCGTCCCCAACAGCCCCCCCATCACCTGATTCCCCAGGCGGCCGGTCCAACTGAAGGTATCCAGACCGGTGATGACATTAAATAGGACGCCGGCGGCAAAACCAAAGGGGACTAGCCACAACAACATCAGCCGCACCTGGCGCCAGGCCGGTGGGTTAGGATCAATTAATCCGTAGTCATCGGCGCTCTGGAAACCCCGCCCCAGGATCGCCAGGCTATTGACGGGCAGGTTAGCCGCCACCAGGGCGGCATGGGCTTGCTCAGCCCTTAGGCGGTCTTCCATCACCGCCACCAAATAGTTCATTAGTGCAATCCAGGTTCGATTTGGTTGAGGGGAATAAAGCACTCCGAGGGTAGCAACACCGGCTTATCCCCAAAAATCAACTTGCCCCGGTGGGTTTTAGTGCTGATGGCAATGCCAATCGGCCGTTGCATATCCTCAGGGTGTACTTCGTAGTAGGTGCGATAGATTTGGCGAGCCGACTTGAGCAGGGCTGGGTTCAGCAGGGGCGGTAGCCCCCCTGCCCCATCGTTGCTGGTGGGGGGCAGGGGCAGGGGTGGGGGAGAGGGGGGTTGCTGCAGACTGTACACGGCTCACCTGGGTGGATTTAGACAAGACTTTAATCGAAATTTCTAGGGTCGGCAAATTCTTAACATAGGTTAACCAACGCCCACCTGGGGGGAAATGGCCAGGGGCAGTTGCGCCACCGCCCGCAGTAGGGCTTCCCCCATGGCCTGGCAGCCCACCTCGGTCATCCCACTGGCCATGATGTCGCCGGTACGATAGCCCTGATCCAAGACGGTGGTGACCGCCTGCTCGATCAGGGTGGCGGCGGTGGGTTGGTTAAGGCTATAGCGTAACATCATGGCCGCACTGAGCACCTGGGCCAGGGGGTTGGCCCGGTCTTGGCCAGCAATATCGGGGGCGGATCCGTGCACCGGTTCGTACACCCCGGGCCCCTCGGCCCCCAGGCTGGCGGAGGGCAACATGCCGATGCTGCCGGTGAGCATGGCGGCGGCGTCAGAAAGAATATCACCAAACAGGTTGCCGGTGACAATGGTGTCAAATTGCTTGGGCCAGCGAATCAGCTGCATGGCGGCATTGTCAACGTAGAGGTGGCTGAGGGTGACATCGGGGTAATCACTAGCCAGGGCGGTGATGCGATCGCGCCACAGTTGGGAGACCTCCAGCACGTTGGCCTTATCCACCGAGCACAGCTGGCCCCGCCGTTTTTGGGCAATCTCGAAGGCGACCCGACCAATCCGATCAATTTCCCCGGTGGTATAGGCCATGGTGTTCACCCCGCGGGTTTCGCCGGTTTCCGTGGTGAAGATCCCCCGGGGGGTGCCGAAGTAGATCCCGCCGGTAAGTTCCCGCACCACCATAATGTCCACCCCCGTCACCACCTCCGGCTTCAGGGAGGAGGCCGCCACTAGCTGGGGGAGAATGGTGGCGGGCCGGAGGTTGGCAAACAGCCCCAGCCCAGAGCGAAGGGCCAGGAGGCCGGTTTCGGGGCGTTGCGATCGGGGCAGGTTATCCCACTGGTAACCACCAATGGCGGCCAACAACACCGCATCGCTAGCCCGGCAGGTGGCCAGGGTGGCGGCCGGTAGGGGCTCCCCCGTGGCCTCAAGGGCGGCGCCGCCAATCAGGGCCTCGGTAAATTCAAAGGCCAGGTCTAACCGTTGACCGACGGCCTTGAGCACGTCCACCGCCACCGCCATAATTTCGGGGCCAATGCCGTCGCCGGGGAGTAGGGTAAGGCGGAAACTGGAGGTCATATACCGAAGCACCTAAAATAGAGGGTAACTGGCTGATTATCATACCCCAGGCCCTCCCGGGATGAACGATATTTTTATCGCCTCCACCAGATCCCCATGGCCCACTACCTCTACCTGCACGGCTTCGCCTCCGGGCCCCAGTCCCAAAAGGCTCGGGCCCTGGCGGCCCGGTTCCAGGCCCAGGGGCTGGAGCTGGAGATTCCCGATCTCAACCAGGGGGACTTTAGTCACCTCACCCTCAGCCGCCAGGTTCGTCAGGGGGTGGAGCGGGTCATGGCCCAGGCCCAACCAACGGTGCTGATCGGCTCTAGCCTGGGGGGGTTGACCGCCGCCTGGGTGGCCCAGACCCTGCATCGCCACCAGCAGCGGCAGAAAATCCTCCAGCTGGTGCTGCTGGCCCCCGCCTTTGGTTTTTTAGACCAGTGGTGGCCCCAGTTGGGCCCCGACCAGCAGGACCGCTGGCGGCGCCAGGGCTACCTACCTATCTACCACCACACCGCCCGCCAGCCCCTACCGCTCCACTACGGCTTTATCACCGACGCCCAAACCTACCAGGATCAGGACCTGCAGGCGCCAGTGCCCACCCTGATCCTCCATGGCCAGCAGGACCAGGTGATTAATATTGAGGTCAGTCGCGCCTACGCCGCCGATCGCCCCTGGGTCACCCTGGTGGAACTGGACGACGATCACAGTTTGCTCAGGGTGGAAGCCAGTCTGTGGCAGCATACCTGGGAGTTTCTGCGATCGCCCCCTGGCATCTGACCCGTTGCGGGAGGGGCAAGGGGGGCGAGGGGATTAGGGAGAGCGGTTTATGGCTCCACTGAGTCTTGATAAACCCCTAGTAGATCCTGGCGCAAGTTTACCGACGCTGGTTGACTGACTTGAGTTCTTCACCGCTTTGCCACGGTGGAGTCGGGTGACGTCGGCGTTAAGGATTGACATAGCCCCTAGGGAACTAAAGGTTTAGTCTAACCTGAGTTCGACAGCTTGCAAGCTGCTGGGGAGAGGGCTTTGACCCATTATCTGGGATACCCAAGGACATGGCTGAGGGGCTTAGAAATCCATGCTTTGGGCATAACCCTCAGCCTTTTTCAGCACTCTAGTGTTTGCCGAACTCAGGACGGATCTAGTCTTCCCTGTCGTGTTCGTTAATATCGAACCGGTCTCAACCTTTCTCCTTCGGTTACTTCGGTTTCAGCCACCCTGTCTGAGATCTATAAATGTAACCAGGTATAACGTCTACTGGGATTACGATATAGTCATTATCCAATTTTACCCACGAAGACCTGGCGCCATACGGCCCTGAGATACAACAACTAAGATTTCTGTATTTCCCGTCTATCAAGAACAAACCGTCCCCATCAGTGGTAACTTCTAAATCATCATCAGGAGAGTCCAGTAGTCCTATTGTAATTTTCGTCGGGTGGGGGATTTTTATACATGCACTATATCCCCAATCCAACCCCTTGATTCGGATCGCTTCCTCTATCGAACACGGGGGATCATCCTCATTAATAAAAACCACAGGATTCCTTGAAATTTTCACAGCAACGGTAATCCCTGCCCCTAAGCTTCTAGGCTTAACCCCAGATGAAATCCCTACGGGAATGTTGAGGGTGTCACTTTCCCAGTTTTGCCATCCTCCCATGTCCACATCGTCAGGGCTTTCCCCAGACTCGATATATTGGGGGTCTAACGAAAACTCAATGTTTCGGTACTTCCCATCTATGGTGAATTGACCGTTTTGGTCGGTGGCAACCTTTAAATCATCATCAGGAGAGTTCAGTTGTACTCGAATTGCCCGATAAGTGACAGGTTTTCCTGTATCTTTATTGGTTAAGGTAACGGTAAGACTCATATGTTATCCTAAATAGCGTTGTTGCATAAATAAGAGATTGCGGACGGGGCACAGGTATGGCCTTCAGTTGAAGTACAACCTAAAACCTGACACCTATGTCGTATCGAGTCCGCAAGTTGTCTGAATAATAACGCTGGTCTGAAGCAGCGCGGTAGTCTCACCCTATGGTTGAGCAAACATGCCGTTGACCCATGGTTAATTCAGTAACCGAATGGTGGGGGCAGATTTTCTCCGTGCTATAGTAACACGGCGGTTGCCACGGTAGCTACTCTCAAGGGCGTATTTGGGCTGGCCGGGCGTCAAGCCCAGGGACCGATGGAATCCCTGGGCAGCCCATTGAACAGATGCTCTCTTGCTGAAACCACCATGTTTCCTCTCAAGGTCATCTTTGGGGGCGCGTCCGCTCGCGGAGTTTTGACCACCAGGCTGTCGGGCTCTTCTTGCGGTGTGCGGCGCTGAATCCCATGCGTCAATTGGCAATGTTCTAAGTATTTACACTAGTTTACGGCCGGTGGCATGTATTGTTTCAACTCCGAGGAGAGGATTGATGGCTGATCAGGGATGGGAGGCTAGAAGCCTTTTGTCAAAGGTCTCGTAGGTGTTGGGGTTGGTTGCCAACTAGTAAGCGTTAGCGGCTAACGAGAAAGCGTTTTCAGTAAATGCTTAAGTGTTTGCTACAAACCAGTAAGTGTTTGCTGCTAACGAGTAAGTGTTTGCTACAAACCAGTAAGTGTTTGCTGCTAACGAGTAAGTGTTTGCTGCTAACGAGTAAGTGTTTGCTGCTAACGAGTAAGTGTTTGCTGCTAACGAGTAAGTGTTTGCT
>Ga0208465_1000083_pt1 | contig 32166 bp, 42 predicted proteins | sample LakMenEpi31Aug10_FD_150749 | JGI IMG/M metagenome (GOLD analysis project Ga0208465, IMG submission 150749) | Freshwater microbial communities from Lake Mendota, WI - 31AUG2010 deep hole epilimnion (SPAdes) | ecosystem: Environmental > Aquatic > Freshwater > Lake > Epilimnion/Euphotic zone ...
AAACCATCTTTTCGCGCTTTTCCTTAATATTACGGCGCATCATAATAAATTCGTTGTAGCCCTCCTTGCCTAGCCACCACAGTTCACCCAGAGTGAACATATGCCGGATTTCTTCCTCCATCTGCTGGATCTTGATCTTGGCAGCATAGGTGTCGAATGCTTCAGCAGTCGCTGACTTCTTCCACACCAGTTTCTTGAAGATCGGAGGAGGCTTGTTGGCATTCTCCTCCTCTGTCCTGATCCACTCTTGCAGATCAGCAACAGCACCAGCCCATTTTCCTAACTGACCAAATACATCTTCAGCTTCCCTGCCAATCTCAACTGCTTTTTTAAGACCGTTGAAAACCGCAGTTGCTGTGGCCAGCAGGGTAACTGGATCAAGCATTACCTCACCCAATTATCCCAGGCTGTTTTCATAACCAGCAGAGCAGCGCCGATACCTGCAAGCCACTTCATAAACGCTACAAGCGTTTGAGCGGTTCTCCAGGCTTCTGCAAGGTCTTTGATACTGTCGTTGAGACTGTCAACCTTCTGCTCAAGTTTCTCAACGTGAGCGCGGAGTTGCTCGACTTCGCTCATGCTGTCCTCTTCCACATATAAACCGTAATGTACGGCTGATAGTTGGCATTAGTACCGGACGAACCAGTGCTACCGGTCGTACCAGACACCGAGTGCGTATGATCGCCTGAAGCGTTACCAGTTGCAAAGGTATGCGTATGAGCGCCAGCAGAGTTAATGCCATCAGTAATCGTACCAGTCGAGCCAGGGATTCGACCTTCAAAGAAATACTGGTTGCCGCCAGTTGAAGTGGCGAAAGTGGCAGAGTGTGTATGCGTACCAGCAGAATCAGTCGTTCCTGAATGCGTATGCGTTGCGCTCTGGCCGCTAGATGTCGCGCTAAACGAATGCGTGTGACTGACAACGATTGCATCAGCACTACCACCCGTTTCTTCCGCTGAGTCAAATAGCGGATTAGACGCATTAAATCCAACAGGAACACGGCCAGCACCAAACGCAGTCCATGTGCCAAAACCAAGCAAAGAAGCAGGATTTGTGCTGTTTGTGGCGTTGATGTAGATCGACCCAACGGGGTAAATATTTGCCAGCAATGCAGCAGAAATTGCAGCAGTAACAAACGCAGTCGTTGCGACCGTAGTGTTGTTGGTTCCAGCAACTTGAGTCGCAGCAGTTGGTGACGCAGCAGTCAGATTCCCATCAACGTTTCCAGTGACATTTCCAGTGACATTGCCAGTGACATTGCCAACAAATCCAGCACTGGTAAACCGACCGACAGCAGATCCACCAGCAGCAACACCCAACTCGTTTGCAGTGACTCGATACAAACCAGTGTCTGTATCACCGTTGAACGTCCAAGATGGCGCAGCAGCGGTTCCTGCTGGAGCAATGTAGATGTCTTGAGCGCCAGACTGCCATTCCTTCAGGTCTGACATCAGCGTCCGAATAGCATTGTTGATCCCAGACGGAGCGCAGCCTTCAGCAATGTTAATGCTGTTGATGTCTGTGTTGAGGTCTGGATTAGTGTCGAACTCGCTGATCTTAGTCTTTGCCATGATTACTCCATCTCATCCATGAGACGCTGGAAACTCTGTACGCCAATTGCAATTTTCCGCTTGTCTTTGCCAGCAAGAGCCATTCGCTCAAGCTGCTTAACACCATCAGGACTGGTAATTGCAAGCGCAAGTTTTTCCATGTCCCTGCGATTTAAGATCGAATCAGTAAGACTTGAGATTGATTCAAGAGGCTTGCCAAGTCGTTTGGTAATGCTTTGAGTCGACTCAAACAACTGTTGACGCTCAGCAGTCGGTGAACCGGCTGGAACGCGCTCTGCCTGAGTACGCAATGCACGAATCAGGTTGTCCATCCCATCTCGTGCGTTAGTACCGTATGCAGTCCCAATTGCAGCAAGCAAGTTTTGACGCTGTGTTTCGTTGCCAAACACAGATTCTGCATATCTTGCACCACCACGCAAGTCTCTGCGAGCAGTAGCAGGAATGAGATCAAGCTGACTCTTGAGATAGTTAGCAACAAACTCTTGCGCCAGCATTGGATCTGAAACCTTTAGAGCATTGACGGTATCAGATACTTTTGCAGGAATGATGTTCAATTCTATTGCATTGTTTGCAAAGACTTGACCATACTGCTGTGCTGTATTGCTTGTCTCAGCCAATCTTGCGATTGGGCTTGCTTGAATTGGCTCTTCAATAGCAGTACGAAGATTCCTGTACTGCGTCAAGGCTTGTTGGTATTGACCTCCAAGCGAAGCATCAACAGCGTTTTTAAGATCATCGTATGCTTTATTAAGCACACTTGCCTTTTCACGCTCTCCGCTGATGTTGTACTTATTTGCGCGCTCTCTTAGTTCTTTACGAACAACCTCCAAGAAACCAACAGAAGTCTCTGGCAATCCTTTAGTCTGCTCTTTCCAAACATCAAGACCTTTTACTCGATTGTAAGCAGACCTAACAACCTCGTTTTGCATCAAAGCACTGAAATCTGCTCGTGGAATTGTAAGGCTTTCAATCTGTTGAAATGCTGGGCCACCAATCCTTGAAACTTGACTGCCAGCAGCGCGTTCAGCAGCCTCCGCTGCTCTCTGTACTTCAATGCCCATTGTTTCACGCGCTTGCTGCGGAAACATCTGCTCAATCTGCCTAGCGGTTTGTGCTTCTCGACCAGCAAGAAACTCACCCATGACTGGAGCACCAGTCGGAGATGTTTCAATCTGCCGCTGAATCTGCGGGAGTTTGGTAATACCGCCAGTAATTAAACCGCGAGTCTCTCCAGTTGCTCTCTGCAAAGCCTCAAGCGCAGTAACAGGCGTTGGAGCCTGTTGCATAATCTCTTCAGCAATGGCTTTCTCGGCAGGTGTAACTTGGGCCATCTGTTCAGAGATACGGGCTTGAATTGGGCTTCTGATGGCCATAGGCGCTGCTGCCAAAGGAGCAGCAATACCACCTACTGCGCGAGCCGTAGGCTCTTGTGCAGTGCCTCTAAACGGGATTGCAGCAACTTCCTCACCAACAGCAGAGAGCGCAGCAGGAATGGTTGCGCCAGGAACAGGTGCTGATACAAGGTTTCTAATGAAATTCTGCAAGGTTTGGCCAGGGATGGTTTCTGCCTTGGCCATCGGAACTCCAGCGCGTCTGACGCTTTGCTGGATCTGTTCTGGAGTTGGCGCATAAGACAGGAGATCAAGCCTTTTTGCTTCTTCTGGAACCGTTGGAACAGGAACACCAAGGATTCGCGCAATAAGCGGATCAAGTTTGCTCTCAACAGCACTAACTCCTGCCTTGAACAAACCAGGAAGACCAAGGATTGACGAAACACCCGCGACAATAGGCTCGTTGACCTTTGAAACGATACCTGCGCGCTCTAATCCTTCGCTTTTTAGAACCTGATCAATGTAAGAATCTGTAGCATCTTCATTGAACAATGCAGTCGTTCCATCAGTTAACCTGACTTGCTTTGCCATGACTGTCACCTGTTACGGAAATCGCGCACACCAGGAGTCGTCGTCGTCGCCGGTTGGTTTCTAACAGCAACGGCTTGACGAATTTTGTCCCTAAAATCATCAGTCATCAGTGGCCCAAGCGACTCATCGTACCTAGCCATCTCTTCTTCTGAGTACTTCTGTTGAGCAGCAAGTTTTCTTGCGTAATCAGACAGTTTTGCAGATCTTTGGGCAGAAAGTTTGGCAAATTCTGCCATCATCTCTCGACCTTGTTCTGTCACAGACAGGCTTGGGACAGCTTGCAAGAACGCACTAAATTCAATGTTAGATGTTGCCCCAGATCCTGGGGCACGAACACCAACAGCAGCCCTAGTTGCTAGTGATTGTGCAAGCGCATTCGCATCAGCAAGCTCAGACGAAATACCAAGACGCTGTTGAATATCAGCGGCAAGTTTTACAGTTCCACCGCCACCCATGCCTTTAAGCAGTGTGTTGACTGTGTTAGCCGTGGTTGCAAATTCTCGCGCAGCTTTTGCGGCATCAGAGAAGTCAGCAACACGCTTTAGATCAACTTCTTTGAACAAGGATTCTTGTACTTGTTGCGGAAGATTGACTTGTACTGCCTTCAGTCTTGCTTGATTGGCTGCGTATTGCTCAAACGGAACAGGAGTACCTCCTTGGCTAAGCGTCTCCTGTTTGTAATACTCATAATTTCTGATGTCTGAACTGCTTCTGCCAGATAGCGTCTCTTCCATCTTTGCAAGAGACTCAATGCGTTTGTTGACAGTATCCTCGTCCATCATCCCAGTTCTATAAGACTGGGCAAATTGATTGGCAGCAGCTTTAATTGCAGGGCTTTCAGACTGAGCAAAGAATGCAAACGGATTGTCTTGGCGACCACCACCAAGCATCATCTGCGTTCTACGCAATCCAGGAACTAATTCTGTCACAGCCTTAATAGTTGATAGTGGGTCTTGTGACAGCGATGCAACCCGCTGCAAGGTTTGCATATTCAACAAAGGCTGATCCAGCGTTCCTGCCTCGGCAGATCGAATCAACCCTGCCAACGGATCTTGACCTTGCGCTCCAGTTGTAAGAGCTTGCTGGCGTTCAGTGGTAAACAATTGAGGCACAAGTTCTCGGAATGCTCGCTGCTGCTGTTGCTGGCGCTGCATTTCCTGCATTTTAAGAGCCATTTGCTGGCCCTGGATCTGCTCCGACAGCGCACCCCTGTACGCCTGTTGGCCAGCCTGGAGTCCAGCACCGATAGCCTGACCGATGTTGGTTCGCTGTCGGCTAGGCCCACCGGCTTGCAACAGACCAGCAGCAAGACCTAGCAGACCCTGCTGTCGAGCCTGTTGAAGTGCAATCTGCGACTCATCTCCGAGCAACCCAGAGACATACTGAGGTTGCGGAAACAGTCGATCAAGGATTCCATCCATCATTCACCTCACAGCAGAGACAGTCTGCGCGATTCAATCGGCTCAAGGTCTTGCAGGAATGGCACAGGTGGCAATCCAAACCTGCTTTGCATGGTCATCATCCTGCGATCCATCGGGATAGTGTCGAACATTCCAGCATCGATAGCGCGGATCTGATCGAGTGTGATCGGAACCTGCTGACCAGGACGCAGCGGCATAGCCTGTGCAACCGGAGGTTTAGGTTGCAACGCTCCAGCCAACTGAGCGCCAGCCATGAGGCTTTGCGGAGTCGTTGCTTTGGACATAAATCCAGCCAGAGGTGACGCAGGAGCAGCAGCCAGTTGAGTCTCTAGCGCCATGCCAGGGATGAAAGTTCCTCCAGCAGCAGCACCAGTACCTGCGGCAGTTCCGGCAGCAGTACCAGCAGCACCACCGCCCATGAGAGCAGGAGCAACAGCACCACCACCGAAACCAAGAGTCGCTCCAATGAGCGCGCCTTTGACCGGATCTTTCTTATTAGTGGCAGCACCAGCGACAGCCCCGATAGCGGCAAGAGTTACGGGATCAGCCATGATTACCTCGCAGGAGCCTGTTGCGGTTGATTGAATGCAGACACCAGCGCAGCACCACCAAGCAAACTGGCAGCAGGGTTAGTGTAGGACGGTGCGGCTTGTTGAGCACCTTGCGGAAACCCTGACAAAAATGCGCTGTATTGCGACAGAGCACGATAAGGAGCTTCCTGCTGGAAGTTGTATCGATTGATAGCGTCTTGCAGAACCTGACGCTGATACTGCTCTTGGAGTTGACCGGCTTGCAAAAGCTTCTGAGCACCAGCGTAATCCTGTTCAGCAAGTGCCGGAGCGATATTAGCTGCCTGAAGCTGAATGCCAGCAGCACCCTGAGCAGCACCAGTCAGACCCTGTGCAGCTTGGAGTTGCGTGGACAGACCTTGATACTGGCCCTGGCCGATGCCAGCAGCAGCAGCAAGTTGGTTAATGAGAGCTTGCTGTTGAGCCTGTTGCTGACGGTTAAGAGCTTGCTCTTGGAACTGCCGTTCAGCTTGGTATCCCTGGAAAGCAAGACGCTCACCAAGACCAGACAGGTTGGAAGCAAGAGACTCAGCAGCGCCAGCCTGAAGTTGACCCATCGCAGACGATCCAAACCTGCCAGCGCGAGAGGCTTGCGATGCAATATCTTGGATCTGTGATTGGAATCGCTGCTCAATCGGCCTAGCCGCAGCAGCGAAAGTACCCTGGAGAAATGGATTCATCCCAAGGTATGCGCCACCAGCAGTCTGATCAGCAGCAACTTCACCGGCTCGACCGTAGATGTCCTGATACATACCTGCGGCTTGCGGTTGTGCAGCACCGTAGATGTTCTGGAACATACCAGCACCGGGTGACTGGAAACCAGTCAACCCACCGACAGCCTGTTGAGCCTGGGAAACTAGCGGAGATCCTGCCTGTGCGCGTTCAGCAGCAGACTGAATCGCTTGAGTCGTAAAGTCTGAAGGCCCGACATAGGTTTGACCAGAAAAAAACTGCGGGACAAAACCCGCTCTCATCTCGCCAGTCGTCGGGTCTTTGAACTGCAATTGCCCTGTCTGGAACAGACTCTGAGCGCCACTCAGACCCTGCTCGACAAACGGAACAAGTCTAGGATCAATCCTAGTTTCGGTTACTTCCGGTCTGCTTCTGGAACCCATGTTTCACCTCTGCAATCCATTTGACAGGCTGAAATCCGTATCTGCCTGCTATCTTCGCCCACCCAGGACGATTGCTGTCGAATGAGATTTTACGCGCTCCACCCGCTAGCGCAATCTCATGGGCATGACGGAAACCATCTCCCATCAGAAACTTGCCCCAACCAGCCCAAATGTGCAGAGTGTCACCCATCGGCTGCAAAACTCCAAACCCGACAGGATTTCCGTCCTCTACCATCAACCAGAGCATCGACCGACCCTCGAAACAGTCAGCATAGATGTCTTCCGGTATCCACTGATCCCTGCTTGCCCTCTTGACCTCCAGCAGTCCTGGCCGTACAAATTCCCACACTTCCCGCAACTTCTGCGGCTCTACAAACACTCTAACCGAGAACGACATATCGATACGTCTTATCCGCAGTCGAGTTGGCAAAGTGATTAACTGTGCATTCGCCTTGCAACTGATTGGATGCGTAAATGTCAGATGAGGACGATTCGTCTACCTTGTTGATCGTGACGATTGCGCTTGGTGTTGTCGGTCGAGTCGGATTCGTTTGCGCTGCAAGCTGTTCTAGACTTACATCCGTCGAAGTAGTAGACCACATCAACTGAACATAATCACCTGCTGCCATTTCCAAGTAAAAATTTAGAGCAGCAATCAAATGCCCATCCGTACCACCATGAGAATTAGGCACTGAAAACTTACTGTTTGATCCAGCAATATCCGTACCGTTTTTCCTGAACCAAACGTCTACATCTTGGATCGCCACATTAGTGTTGGCAAACTGGAACGAAAACTGAATGTTGTACACACCAGCAGATCGGACAGTAATCTGAGAACTGCTGACAATAGCAACACCAACAGCGTAATCCGTCGTGTTGAGCGTAACGGCATAAGCAGCAGTGGTGCTGGCAGCGGTCTGATCTGTGGTGTCCTGAAATGCCCCGTAGGGGACTGCATCTGCTATGGCAGCAGCAGAGGATGGGACAAACAAAATAATGCTGTCAGGGCTGATCCTAGCGTCGTACAGGGTCGTTGTCGTAGCGTTCCCAGTTGCCAGAGTCACCAACCCAACAGAGTTGACTTTGCCATCCAGAACTCGATTGACAACTTCAGCAACCTCTCGCTGACTACCACCCTGCTGCGGCAACCTGCGAAACATCAGCGCCCACCAACAGGAACGATGTCCACATCAACACCAACCGCAGTGTCGTAGTTCCCGGTCGGAGTGATCGACAGACGATGATAGTTTCCACGCGATCTCAGGCTCACCCTGTTCTCGCTGTCAGCAGCAACCGCAGCAGAGTAGCTGATAGCCCCGTCAAGCCGTTTTCTGGATGAGACTGATACGGTGGCACTACCGTTGTCAATCTGTGGCCTAGCAAGCCTTATAAGCGTTTCCTGGCCTTCTACGGTGATGTCGCCTGTGTTGATCGTTCCGGTGAGATCAGTTCCAGCAAAGGTCACAATCCTAGCCCCGGATACACCACCCAAGATCAGTTTGCCACCAGTCCACAAACGCGAGTCCAGAGAGGCTGGCAACGCATCTAAACTAGCTGAGATGTTGTCCAACTGTTCCAGAGTTGTGGACGCAGTCGCAATGCTGGAAATGTAGTCAGCACCAGAGTCACCGTGTGACCAACGATCTGTTGACCAGTTGTAGATCAGGAGCTTCTGGACGTTGAAAATGTCCCGGAAGCACCACAGAACCAGTTTGTTGACCGGATCTACAGCAGCACTCATCTTGCTGAACTGAGATGGATCTGCGTTAGCGTAAAACCACCTATCAACCCTCTCTGCTCCGATAGGCTTGACCTGCTGACCATCGGTCATAAAGAACCCGTCATCGCTCAGGAAGAACGTCATCGGGCCATATTGAGCAATCGACCGAGACTCGTAACAGCCTACGTTTCGAGCAATGTTGTCGAACTGGAAGAACAACGGTGCGCCGATGTAGGTCATGCGATACAGACCACGTTCCATCAGCACGACACCAAACTCACCTCCGGTGATACCGCGAATCTCACCACCGTCAGGAATGTCCTGCGTGTCGGATTGGCTGGCAGCACCAGGAGTCCAGTCGGTTTCATCATTTATGTCCGACCAGAGTACACGGTTAGGATAAGTTGCGGTTTTGCCAGCGACAACAAAGTCCCGCACAACGGTCACAAACGATGCAGTAGGAGCAGCAGCAGCAAGGTCAGCAAACCTTGTGCTGGATGCCATGTTCCATGCTTGGAGTTTGTCAACACCGTTGGACGCAATCACCTGAGATCCAAACTGAGTGAACTGCCAAAAGTCAGTTGTGGAGTAAGCAGTCGGAGTCCTGGAAACATCATCCAGATCAGCGTCAGCAGGATCGAACTTGAACAGTTTGCCAGCACCAGCAGCAAACAGCGTGGTAGCGCCAGCCCATCGGCCAGGAAACACCGTCAGCAGATTCTCACTAGCAGCATCAGACAGGTTAGCTGTTCCATTCAGCGATCCATACCCTGATGCTGTAGGAAGCACATTCTTGGCCTCTGTCAGGTTTCCTGCAACACCAGGACGGTCAGGCGTCCATTGACCAAACACCACTCTCATTGTGTCGTCCAAGTATTCGATCCGGTTGCCTTTGGCGTCCAGACATCAGAGCCAGGAACAACATCCGTCCACACATTAGCCTCATCATCAGGGTTGCTCCACACACCAGTGAGTGTAACAGTCCCGACAGAAGTTGTCGCTTGCAAACCAGTGACATATAGATAATTGTTGCTCTCTAAAGTGATCGTCCCTAGAACAGTCGTCCCTTGAACACCAGTAACAGGAACAACAACTAGAACAGTAACCGTACCAATTTGACCTATTGCCGATACACCAGTCAGAGCAACAACCGCATCAGCAGTTACAACTACAGAACCAACAAGTCCAGATGCTGATACACCTGTTAAATCAACAAAAACGTTGATCGCAACAACAACAGAACCGACATCACCGTTAGCAGACACCCCAGTAACTGACGCTACTGCTTCAGCGGCGACGGTCACGGACCCAACTTGACCAGTAGCCTCTAGCCCCGTGACAAGAACATCGGCTCCTGCTACGGTAGCAACAACACCGACTTGTCCGGTGGCTTCTAGGCCTGTGACGGATACATCCGCACCTGCGGCAACCGCTACCGTTCCAACAGATCCGGTGGCAGACACGCCCGTGACATTGACAGTAACACCGCCCGGAGCCTCAAACAGCCAACCGAGACTGCCGTTGTTAGTGGAATTAGTGCCAGCGTACCAAGTCATAGCGGGTAGGCTCTCACACCTGTGATGGCAAGGTAGTCTACGTTAGCCGCAGTCCCCGATCCAGTAAAAACAAGCGTCCCAGGCGAAGCAGCAGATGTACCTTGTACAGTCAGGATGTTTCCTGCCGTACCAGCAGCAGTCCACGATGTAGTGATCCGCTGGGTAGTCGTGCCGATGTTGATTGTGTTTGCACCAGCAGCGGTGCTGCTAATCGTTTTGAACGTGTTGTTGCTAAAGAGTGTCAAAGTACCAGCACCGCCTTGGTTTAACGTGATGTTGGTGTAGGCAACACCACCGCCAACGAAGATCTTAGCCGAAGCAGAGGTCAGAGAGATTGTGCCGGTGCCGGTGACGGTGAGGTTGGTGGAGGTGGCGGTGTTCCATCCTCCTGTTCCTGCTAAAACCCATGTTCCAGAACCTATGGCAATGGTTCTAGTGTTAGAGTTAGTAGATGAAAAACCGCTTGACGCGCCAGATAAAGTTACGTTAAACCCATCAGCATCAAAAGTTCCTGCGGTTACTGTAAAAGCAAAGCCTGCGCTTCTGTCGCAAACAAAAGCATCTTGCAATGTCACTGAACCACCGGGCGTATCGATCGTAAAACCTTGCGTAAAAGTCTTGCCAGCACTCGTAATCGTCTGACTGCCTCGGCCAGAAAACGTCAAGGCTCCGGTACCCGTCAGCGTCGTGCCAGTCCCGTTGACCCAGTTGCCGTAGATTTGAGGAGTGGTCGATCCCGTTGCCAGCGTCACCGTGTTACCAGTCCTCAACGACATATCAATTGTGCCGATGTTATAGGACTGATCAACTGTAATCGTGCTGCCGGATGCTGGATACGTTGCAGCAGGGAAAATCACCGTATCTTGAGCCAGAGGGAATTGCGTAACATCCGCTGCGCCACCTTCCGTAGCAGACCAGCCAGTAGACGATGACCAGTTGGCTGATCCAGTCGAGCGGACATAAACGGTTTTCCCAGCAACAAACGTAATCCCGCTGTTGCCCTTGCAGTCGCCCAGTCGAGTACCCGACACAGGAGCAGCAGCTCCAGCTATGGTGATGTCTCGAAAGTCTACGTCTGTGCCGGAGAACGCAGCGGTAGTGATCGTGCGTATGGTTCCAATCGTGTCAGAGCGGACGAAGTGACGCATCGTGGCATTGGTGCCAGCGGAGAGAGTTAGCGTACCGGTGACGGTTTGGTCTGCGGTGAGAGAGATGTTCTTTAGACCAGCAGACGTGATGCCGGTAAATGACAGGTTGTTAAAACTGTTTGCGCCGTTGATTGTGACGGTTCCGGCACTGGTGCTGGTGAAGCTGACGTTGTAGAAGGTTTGGTTGTTGCCAGATAAAGTTGGCGAGGTAGCAGAACAATTGATCTGAGATGTGCTTGCGGTAACGGTCAAGTCTGCCCGAACAGCTTCAGTAGTTCCAAAATTAATAACGCTGGATAGGGTTGTAGTGCCAGAACCAAAATTTATAGATCTAGCGTTTGTGCTTGAATTAGATGCAATCAGTCCAGCAGTAACATTGTATGAATTAAAATTTAGACTGCCACTTGTAAGTGTAATTGATTCTGTTCCAATGTTTAAGGCGCTCCCCAAACTCCAGCCGCAATCAACACCATTAACATTAATAGCACTCGCCAGCGTCACCCCGTTCGTTGTAAACGTCAGCCCAGTCGAGTTGCTTGATAGCGTCATCGCTCCGGTATACGTCCTCGTCAGCCCCGTAGCAGGCAGCGTCACGTTGCCATGTATCCCGACCATCGCAGTCGTTCCGGCGAGCGTCACGTTACCCACAAGCGGCCCAGCAATAGTCAGGGACTTCATCCTGATGCCGCCGGTCACAGCGTTCACCGTAGCGGTGTAGGCAGTCGCGTTAGAAGCGGAATCGAAGACTACGTCGTCATGGCTACGGGGCACAGAAGCACCAGATCCGCCACCAGATCCGGTAGACCATCTCGCAGTATCCGACCAGTTGCCCGTTCCACCGACCCAATAGCGAGTGGAATCTGCTGGTTTAGCAGTACGGTAGACAGGTGCTCCGGCAGATCCAGTGGAGTTAGCCCCAGCGTAGAACTCACCGGGGCTTGTGGCTGCAAACCCAATGCTACCCATCGCAAGGTAGTCAATGCCCGAGGTACATGCGCCAGCGAGAACGTGAGAAGTTCCCGTACCCGTCAGCGTGACCACGTTGCCTACAGTGCCAGTAACAGTCCACTTGCCAAAAGTCTGGGTAGTGGAGCCTAGAGCGATGGTATGCGCTACGGTTTTGGTTGAGGCAAGTTCGGTGAATTGGTTGTTGCCGGTGATTGTGAGGGTTGATGTGCCTGTTGTTCCACCGATGGTGAGTTTGTTGTAGGAAAGACCACCACCTGCAAAGGTACGAGCAGATGTGCTGGTGTCAGACAGGACGATGTTGGCGGTGCCTTTGTAGAAGTTTAGGTTTGTTGTGTTTGCAAAACTCCAAATTCCAGTGCCTATATCTGTCAATGTCCAAGTTCCTGACCCCATTTTTAACGTTCTAACTGACGTCGAAGAATCTGCTGTCCAGCCTAACGGTGTTACGTTATAAGTAACGGCATCAAAAGTGCCGCTATTTAGTGTTATAATTCTCGCGGCAGATAAGGCATCTGCAAGTTGTGTTATTCCTGAAACAGAATCAATTATCACCGGGCATCCAAACTGAACGCCGTTGCTGGTAATGGTTTGTGTACCGCGCTTGGAAAAAGTAATCGTACCGGTCGTGCTGCTCGATGTAACTCCAGTACCAAACAGCCAATTACCGTAAACCGTTGGCGTATTCGTGCTGGTTGTCAGCGTCATTGCACTCGTTCTAGCCGAGGCATCAAACGTGCCGATGTTCCACGCAGTGTCAATTGTGATCGTGCCAGTCACGCTGCCTGTGTTATCAAACACCGCCGTGTCTTGGGCTAGCGGAAACTGATTGATGTCCGGTGTACCACCAGATCCTGTACACCACGCCGTAGCACTCCAGTTCTGAGCGCCTGCAAGGTTCCAGTAGACGGTCTTAGCAGCAGGAAACGTGATCCCAGAGTTCCCGCCGCAGTCACCTGCTCGGGTCGGAGATGATCCCGCTGCTGTGCCAGCGATGGTGATGTCTCGGAAGTCGCAGTCTGTTGCGGAGAGAGTGCCTACGGTAAGAGTGCGGGTAGTTCCGAGGGTATCTGAGCGGACAAAGATGCGACGGATTGGCGATGCTCCGGCGACGGTGAGGGTGCCGGTGATGGTTTGATTATCACTAATATTTACAAATCTAAACCCAGCGCTTGCTGGGGCGGTAATTGTTAAATTATTAAAAGTGTTAGCCCTGTTAAATGAAGATGCGCCGCTTGCTGCGCTGCTAGTTATTGCAACATCGTAAAAAGTTTGCCCACCACCTGAAAACGCCTGGCCTATTGTCCCCGTACAAGATATTGTCGATGTTCCGGCATTAAAAGTAAGGTTTGTGCTAATAGTGAATATTAGGTTAGTACTTAACGTCACCGTACTCGACCCAAGCGTAATCGTCCTGATGTTTGAGTTACTAGACGATAGCGATCCAGCCGTGACATTAAAGTTCTTGGTGTCAAACGTGCCGTTGGTAACGGTGAGGGTTTGTGACCCAATGTTCAGAGCATCAGCAAGCTCGACGGAGCCACCGTAGGAATCAATGGTGATTGGTTGGCTAAATGTCTTTCCGGCACTGGTGATAGTTTGTGTGTTGCGCCCTGAGAATGTCAGAGAATTCGTGCCAGAAAGCGTAGTTCCAGAACCGTTTAACCAATTACCATAAACAATTTGACCAGCAAAAACATTTATTGTCATCGCACTTGTGCGACCCGCCATATCCACCGTGCCTGTATAAGGCACAGCAGAATCCATCGTAATCTGACCAGTCACTGAACCTGCGTTTGTAAACGTAGCGGTATCCTGAGCGAGCGGGAAGTTGTCGGTTGAGGGTGTCCCGGTAGACGTTGTTGCCCAACCATTAGCCGACCAGTTTTGTGCGCCAGCAAGGTTCCAATACACCGTCTTAGGCGTATCAAACGTAATCCCTCGGCATCCACGCAAGTCACCGATGCGAGTACCAGAGATCGGCGCAGCAGTGCCAACAACGTAGATGTCCCGGAAGTCTGCGTCTGTCAGACTCGGTGCGCTGTTGATGGTGAGAGTTTGGGCTAGACCGTAGGTGGCCCCACGGAACCAGACGCGACGGTTGCCTGCGGTGCCGGTGGTGGAGAGAGTGCCGTTGATGGTTTGACGAGCATCAAAGGTAAGTTGCGCAACTCCAGCGGCTGCGGGGGCAGAAACGGTTATGTTATTAAATGTGTTTGCGCCAGATATAACTCGTGTTCCAGCGCCTGTACTAGTAAAACTAACATTATAAAATGTATTTCCAGAAAAAGGCGTTAAATTGCTTCCGGAATACAATCCAGCGGCTGCGGCAGATAAAATTATGGTAGAAGTACCTGCATTTAAAGTTAAATTTGTATTACTAGCAGAATTCCAAGAAAGTGATGAACCACTTAACGTAACCGTACTGCTACCCAGATTGATCGTCCGTGTGTTGCTGTTGCTGGACGACAGGGATGTAGCAGTGACATCGTTGTTGTTGGTGGTGAAGGTGCCTGCGGTTAAGGTGATGGCACCAGAACAAGTCAACGTGCCGCCAAGGCTCAGTGTCGCAGCAGCAGCGTTGATCGTGACTGAAATGACCGATGCGTTGTAGTTTGTGGTGATCGTTGGCGAACCAGAGTTGCCATCAATCGTTACATCATCCGCAGCACCGGGAACAGACGCACCACCAGCCCCGCCCGAGGTGGCAGACCAGTTGGCAGTGTTGGTTGTACTCCAAGTGCCGGAACCACCGACCCAAAATCGAGCGGCCATGTCAAGCCTTCACATAACGAACGCCATCAATCTCGATGTACTCAGGCTCTTGCTCCACAGGAGGAGCAGTGACAATCGCAATCCAGTTGTCCCGGCGCTGTTCTTTCATCGCTTGGATTTCAGCGTCACTTAGACCGTGATCATCCGGCAGGTGAAGTGCGTCAGCAAACTTGCCATGTGGTGTTTCAAATGAGAAGTCAATCTTGATCATGCCAACCTCTTACGCAATGCGAATGATTGCATTAGACGCATCAGCAGTCGGGAATTGCACAACAAAATCACCATTTGTGCTGGTCTTGTCAGATCCAAAGTCAAGCACAGCAATCGCTCGATTGGACTTGCTGCTGTTGTAGATCAATGCACCGCGAGCAGTGAATGATGCACTTGACCAAGTGCTATCTGAGAAGTCTACAAACGCAGTTGTGCCACTGGACGAGATTGTAGCTCCTGAGAGCGTGTTTCCTCCGGTGGTGTACCCGTTACCATTAGCAACCTCATCCGTGCTGCTGTAGGCTGTTGTAGAGGCTCCAAGTGTGGCCGATGATGTGAACAACGCGATTTTGATCGTATCTGTATCAAGATCGTGTGTGCCACCAAGAAGCTCCGTCTTGAAGCTGGTACACATTGCTTGGGTGATAGCCATGATTTACCTCTTCTGAACTGTCATAACCATAGGATTGCCAGAATACTCTGCCTGCTCATCCGATACAGTGAGATCCTGCAAAGACCGCTGAAACAATGCCGCCCATGTCTGAATCCTGGCATCATTCATCAGATATGGCTCTGCTTCTGTCAGCGCACCATAAAGCAGAAGATCAGGACAAACACTCGTAAATGTGTTCGTGCTTGTGCTGTCACTCAAAAACGTCGGCGCAGCGTAATACAACATCCACAGCGTGTAGTTGCTGTCTGCCACAGGAGCAAACTGCATTTCCTCTGACAGGATGGTGTAGGCGACAGGCTTGCCGCTCTCAGTCACCCGCGCATTCCTGGTGAACGAAGCAGGAGACAGGTATCCGATGGGGATCTCTGGATTGCCATCCAGATACAGGTTACGCATCTGGAGGAAGTCGCTTGGCAGACCGACAGTGCTATCACCACCAGTCATCGTCGTGCTAGACAGCTTTAGCATCTCGCGGATGCGAAGCTGCCTACGCAGACGGATCTCAGCCAGCCGGATAAAGTCAGGAATCTGGCTACTTAGATCGCTTCTTGCGAGATAGTTTGCGACCGTTGTTTTGAGGTCGCTGTAAGTTGCTAGGGCCATGCTTTACGTCATCCCATCCAAAGGTCTTGACGCCAATGTGTCCGATGTGCATTGACAGTTCATGGTCAACAAACACCGGAATGTCATTCTCCATGCACCGGACGCAGAACGTAACATCCTCACCGATGACATTGCCGTGATCAGTCCAGATGACATCAAACCACGGTCTAGGGATCTTCTCAAACACTTCCCTGTTGACAAGTGTAACCGCAAAACCCACTGCGGTCACCTGTTCAACACCCTTCTTCCCCCTGCTTTCAACCTTATGCCAGACCTGTTTCGGCTCTCCTGGCTTGCCGTTGAGCATCTCCCGCTCAATCTTAAGGTTCAACGCAGTCGGCAGAATCGGCTCTCTACGCGTTGTAGCGTTAACACCGCAGATCGGTACTTGCCTCGCCTGAAGGATCTCCAACGTGTCAGCAGGGAACCGCTGATCAGAGTCAATCCACAGAACTTGGTCTGCCCCCCATTCCAGAGCTTCCTGCGCCAGTTTCTCACGCTGAGTGAAGATCAGCGTTCCTGGCATCTGCAACAGTTGTATTTCGTTCTGACCCCGTTTTGCCTCGTATCCGACCAATCTTGCTAGGTCAAAACAGAATCCGCTCATCACCTCGTCCCGACATGGGACACAGATTGCAACCTTCATGCTCCTCCTTAAACGCTTCCTGGGTAAGTCCTCCAGACTCGGTTATCAGGGTCATTCAACCAAGCCTTAAATCGTTTTTCGTCTGTCACCATGAATCCACGCATGATGCCCATCTTGTTGAGGACATCAATCACCGTGTTTGGAATCCTGGCAACATGGGTCAACACATCGTCAACCTTCTTGGTTGCAGCGTTGACCTGTTGTTTGTTTGCTTCAACGATGTCAGACACATCCTGCTTTGTTGTCAGGATGATCTGATCATCTTGCAGTGTCGCTACGGTGTAGCGAGTCTCGCTAATGCTGAATAAGTCTTTCATGCAAAAAGAGGGAGCAGGTTTCCCCACTCCCTCCCATCAGTCATTACTGATTACAGAGCCGGATTCAAATCGGCTACGATGCCATGCGCTGCCTCGTTCCGCATCTCCAGCGTGAACTCAGCGAGCAACTGGGTCTTCTCAGCATCGCCGGTCTTAGCCAGATCATTCGTTGCAAACGGACGCAGATACGCAATCGCAGCGTATTCCGGATCAAGCAGCAGTGCATCCCGAGTACGCATGAAGCGATCCGGGGTGACCGACAGCGTACCAAAGTCGCTCATGTAGACATCAGCAGCACCGATGATGGTCGTCGGCTGGTCGCCAGGAGCCATATAACGCTGTGCAGCAATACCAGCGAAACTCGACACCTTCTGCTTCAACCCGCTGTTGACCACCAGCAGTTTTGGATTGCCACCCGAAACAAACACCTCGGCAACAACATCCTTCAGCAGCGTCTCGGTGAAGGTACGGGTAGCACCATCCGATCGAGTCGAGACACCAATCGTCGTCGGATCAGTGCCAGACGTACCAGCGGAAGTGTTGGTCTTCAGCCAGGACAGAATCGCACCGAGTTTCCGAGCGGTGGTGGACGAACCAGCAGTCTGCCCTTGGTTGGCAGTGATGATGGTTTCCATGTCGCGCTTCAGCTCAGACGCAGCCTTGGAAAGCTGATATGCCTTCTCCGACTTCCGGCCAGCCTTGTTAACGGCTTCCAGCGTGTTGGAGATGCTGATCGTCTTTTGAACGATCTGCGTATAGTTTCCAAGACGAACAGTCGGGCTGATCGTGGTAGCAACAGCATCAGCGCCCTCAACCGCAGCGTTTGCAGTCGTAGCAGCAGCCAGCGAATCGCTTTGCCATTCGTGATAAACAGCAGTCGCTTTGGTGCGAGCCAGGGTCGACAGGATCGGGGTTTCGGTCGGACTGATGTCGTAGATAACATCAATCAGGTCTTCGCGCATACCGATTGCGCTGTGTGCGGTAAAAGTGCTCATTTCAAAATCCTTACAGGAATCGTTCAAAAATGGCAGCAGCGTCTCGCGCTTTGCCGGTCTTTTTCAGGACTTTGCGCTGATCCCTGATTGCCATCTCCTCTGTGTTCACCGGCCTACTGGTTCCCGGTTTCAACACTTTCGGAGCTTCTGCAACCTTCTTCTGGACACCCGGTTTCTGCGACAGAAGTTTGTCGTATTGCGCGGCTTTCCAGAGAGTCAATACAGCGCGTGAATCGTAGACCTGGGCAAGTTCCTGATCCGTGAAACCGAGTTGTTTGGCGTAAGTCCTGATCTCGCCTCTAACCGTTTCACCCTTCTGTGGATCTGCAAACTCAGGGATCGCTTGAGCCAGCTTCTGCTGTTCCTCGGCAACGATGCTTGCAAGTCTCTGCTGATGCTCCGATTGTTGCTGGTAGGCAATTCGTTGCTGTTCTGCTTGGACTGCTGCTAGTTGCTCTCGACGCTGCTGTAACTCTGCGACCTTGACTGCGTATCCGATTGGATCAGATTCTTTCAGTGCCTCAAGGTTTTCTCCCTTCGACTGTTCTGCCAGAACCTGCTGAATAGCTTGCAGACGCTCGGCATACTGATCTCGGAGAGCTTTCGCTTGCTCGACAGCCTGTCTCTCTGCTTCCAGAGCTTTACGCTGTTCCGCTAGCGATTGGGTTTTCTGCGTGTAATCCGTGCCAAGCTGGTAAGACTTGATCAGTTCATCCAGAGTAACCTCGCGTTCCTCACCTGCGGCTTTCACCCGGTAGCGCGGAGTTTCCTCAACCTGCTCAGTCTGTTCCTGCTCCTGCTCAACAACCTCTTCCTGCGGTTCCTGCTGGTCAGGCTTTTCACCTTCAGCATCGCCCATCAGTCCAAGAATTGCGGCAGCGCCACTGTTTACATCAAGCTGTCCACTTCCTTGCGGAGTAGTGTCCATTCAAACCCTCACAAAATTTTCCATCGTTTAGACCTGATCTCAGTCGTATCGGCAATCGCTTGGAAATGACTTTTGATCAAATCTATTGCGCGAATCATTCTATAGGAATTTTCTCTAGCGTCAACCTCGTGATCACTAGAGTTAACAATCCTGTCAACAAACCCTTGTTTCAGGCTTTCCAGTTCCCTGACAAACTCATCATCCCGGAGCAGATTGGCTGCGCGTTCTGGATTCATCCTGGGATTTCCACGTTCGCACTAATACCAGCACCGATCTTGGCAGCTTTCAACTGTGCCTCTGCCTCAAACTCTGCTCGTTTCAGTTCCAACTCAGCAGCAGCCTTTTCCCTGGCAAGCTGAATATCGGCTTGAGCCTTCATCCGTTGAGTCTCGATTGCTGCCATTGCTTTCTGCTGCTCGATCTGGATCTGCGCTTGAGCCTGAGCAATCATGGCATCGGTAGCAGGATTGGACTGCGGTTGCTGCGGAGGAGGATTGGACAGTTGCTGATCCTGTTCTGGAGTGATGTCCTTGAAGAACTCAGTTGAATCCTTGAATCCAGCAGCCTCAACAAACCGACCCAGAGTCGCTCGATACTGCCCGAGACTGACCAACGGGTTGGCCGGCCCTGCCAACTGTAGGATCTGCTCCTGTTTGGCCAAAACCATCTGTAGCATCGCCATCTGCTCTTGCTTCGTACCAGTCCCAAGACCAACCCGGATGCTGACATCGTACTGATTCGACCACTCTCGCGGATCCATCGGCACGAACTTGCCGCGCATCCTCAGCAGAACCTGCTTGTCTTGGTACTTGCAGAGTAAGTGCAGAATGCCCTTAAACAGCGACTTAACGCCTGTCTCAGCGAAGATCCTGGCGATCAGTTCAATCTTGCCTTGAGCAGCATTGGTTACCGCAGCAACAGCCGCAGCAGTGACGTTTTGCAGGATGTTTGGATCTAGTCCCTGTTGAGCATCCGATACACCAGTCCGTTTCTGCTGAACCTGATCGAAATAGCCCATCATCGGGAAGATTTGATCACCGATGGATGGAACATTGATCGGAGTCATAGCGCCAGGACTTTTCATCCTGACGACACCACCCGGAGTCACATTGAGCAAGTCATCGATGTTGACCTGACCCTCGACCACACCCATCCGAGCATTGTTCGACAGGTAAAGGTTATCCAGCGACTGACGCACCAGGGTGGACTTGATCAGTTGCAGATCAATCGTCCTGTCTGCCAGCGACTGACCAAAGAACTTGTGCGGGATCGGGATCGGGCAAATAACGTGGAACGGAACATAGTCCGTTTTCTCGTTGCTCAGGATCTCGTTGTTGCTGTAGAAAATCTTCCGCAACTCAGCAAGACCGTCACCGTCATAGTCCACATAGATGTAGCACTCGAAAACCTCGACCTCCTGCATCGACTCATCCAGCGAGGTAACCTCGAAAGGTTCCTCTCCCGGCGTGTATCGAGCAAGACGCTCCTCGGTGAAGTCCAGGCTGTTGAATGCTGGCAACGCGTCAACAGTCTCCTTGTCGAATCCCATCTGGATCAGAATCGACCTGGGAACCAGAGTACGGTGAGCAAGGAATGGCGCATCCTGAACGGTTCTGGCCTTCTTTGAGACGATCAACTCTTCCGGAGGGACGTTCTCAACGACAACTCGACCGATCTTGTTGCGCTTCTGGACGACAACACTGCGAGTCTGCGTGACCTGACCGTCAACCTCGACTTCCTCGATCTGCTCTGCAACAACCTGCCGGGTTCCGTCTGCCAGCAACAGTGCAAGTTCGATCTCTGAGAGGTTCTTGTAAACCTCCTCGATCACATCAAGTTTCTCATCCCAATACGCTTTGACTGTCCCGGTCTTCTGAAGCAGTGCATCCTTGAACCAGTGATGCAGGATAGTGAAACCTGGGTTTTGCTTGTAGAAAACCCAGTTTGCGTAATCAGTTGCTTGCTTCGCACCTTCCTCATCACCTGGGCCAACAGGCTCATACTGGATGATGTCGTCAGCGCGAGTGAACACCCGGATCAGATCTGGCAAAGCACCGTCTACAGCCTCTGCAACCTCTGCGGTGATGATCTGTGATCGACCTTCTACCTCGTTTCCGTAAGGCTTGCGGAGGTAGTAATCCATCGCTTTAGCGCGTTCAGCGGAAGTCTCTGTGTCGAGATAGCCAATAGCGTCATCGATCTCAGACGACAGAATGCCTTTAAGTCTACCTTCATCCATTTTGCACCTCTGCCCTGCGAGTGTATTGCCGTTTCGGTGGAGGATCTGCCTGTTTCAGCGCAGCAATCTCCTGCTCCAACTGGCGAATGCGCTCACGCAATTCGTGAATGGTTTGGTCAAAATCTCGACGTAGAACGATGTTTCCCTGCGGAACTAGCATCAAACCACCCATTTTGCACTATGTTTAATCGGTTTACCCCAATCGTCATTGGACATCATTTCCAGTGACTCTGCAAGATAACGCCACGCATCAGCGGCATGAGAATGCTCATCATGCAATGGCGCACCAGCCTCCTGCGTGACCTGATTGATAGCCCTGCGATACCGTTTGAGATGGTTTACAAGTTCCATCGTCTTGTCAGCGTCGAAATAAGACCTTGGAAAGACCATCCTGGCGATTCTGATGCCTTCCTCTGGGTTGCCCCTTGGCAGCACGGTAACTCGCCTTCCAAGCGTTTCTAGCAGGTTCTGGGTGGACTTACCGGTCTGGAAGTTCTTGTTTGCTCCATCGTGCGGGATGAAGTCTGTTCCCCATCTCCATTTCCTCGACTCGATCTCCATGACATAGCTGTCAATGGTTCGATGAGAGTCCTCGATGAAGTCAATGATCCTGACTTCTGAGGCAACCTTCTGGACAAAGATGATCGACATGGAATCGTTCCAACCCAGATCCCAGACGGTGTGAACTTTGAGCGTTGCATCGTATGGCACAGACCTGATCCGGCCTTCTCGCTGTAGAGCCTCAATCTCATTAGCGTAGATGGCTCCATCGACAGCAGGTCTGCATCGACCTTCCCAGACAGTGAGATAACCCTGCGGATCTCGGTCTAGCCAGTCTCTGCGCTCCTTGTCCAGTTCTTCCGGGAACCAAGGATTGTCTGACCAGTTGACCTCGCACACCCATGAATCAGACGGTGGTTGCGCCACAAACCGGGTGAAGGTTTCATCCGTATCAAGTTCAGGATTGAAGCTGATCCAGATTTCTGATCCAGGCTTGCGGATCGTTGGTATCAGTACATCCCAGGACTTGCGAGTGACAACCTGTGCTTCTTCCACCCAACAGATGTCAGTGCCTTCGTAAGATTTCATGTTTGCCACACCTTGCTGGCGAATACCTGCAAAGGTGAATTCTGTCCCGTTGGAACCTATGATCCTGTTTTCTTGCACCTCGTACAGGCTATCCAGTCCGAGCAGACTGATCTGATCTCTCAACAGTCTATGCACAGACTCCTGGATGGATTTCTGCGTCTCCCTAGCACAGAGAACCCTGATCGGTTTGGATGCTCCGAGTGCTACCAATGCCCGAGCAATCGACCAGGACTTGCCTGAACCCCTGCCACCGTGAAGGATCTTGTATCGCTTAGGCTGGAAGAGCGGCAGTAGCTTCTGCGGGATCTCAACTCTGGTTCTGGACACCGACGATCTCTAGAACCGTTTGGATTGGCCCACCGTTTGCCCCGGAGACATTTGTCTCTACAGGGATCAGCCTTGCTGCGAGCTTGTAGAACTCAGTCAGGTGCTTTGGATCTTCCATTGCCCACTGCACCATTCTGTCTGTACCGCCGAGCTTATCAAAGGCATCAGCGATAGCTTGCTTCATGCTCTGATGGACTTTGTTTGGACTACCTTTCGGTCTTCCTCGTCCTTGCCTAGTTAAATTCTCTTTCTGTATTTTATTTACCACAGTCCGACTCCTAACGGGTCATCGGTTTCACTCGATCCTTAATCAGCCTTTCGATCTCTGGATCACCCATCTGCTCCGGTGTTGGTGCAAACAATGCTCTCTTACGATTGTCTGTGGTTGTTGCCGGTTCAGACAAATAGTATACAGCGATTGAGTTTCTGGTTACATCAGCAGGACATTTGATTGGATCAGGCAGTCCATGCCATGAGCCTCTAGTGTCGAAGATCACTGCCCTGTTGAACTTCGGCTCAATGACCTTTGCAAGAGTTCTGCTGTCCTGGTACAGGCCCAACCCACCACCCCATTCCGGTTGCCATGCAGGAGACAGGTAAACAATAAGGTTAAGGCGACGTTGCAAATGTAGCTTTGGATGGATGTTGTAATCCAGGTGAACATTGAGCTTCCCTCCTCTGCTGTGCTGATGCCAGCCACCACCGTGTAGTCCTTGGTCAGCGAACAGATCCTCGTCTACCATTGCCTCCAGGGACTGTGTGAACTTGTCGCTGGTTAGCCAAGAAAAGGTTTTGTATGTCTCTGGTGGGAACTTGTGCCAGTCGTTGCAGGTTCGCTTGACCTCTAGTGGATTGTCATACCGAAACCAGCATGGATCATCTGGCTGCGGAAACTCTTCTGCTAACTGATCTGGATTGGTGAAGAAGTCATCGATCACACAATGCCAATATGGATTGTGGTTTACGATCATTCGACGTTCAAGATACGCACTGCTTCTTCTTCTCCAGGGAATACAACAAAGTTGCGAGTCCCCTTTCCTTTCTGCCTAGATTGCTCATCAAAATACTTAACACCAGGAACACCAAACTGCCTGAGTGCAGCCTCACCAGACCCGGTTTTCCCAGTCAGTGATTCCCATGTATTCAAAAACTGATTTACAGTTACATTCGGCCCATACAATAGTGACAAATCACCACCAAGATCATCTATCGCACTTTGTGGAAGCATTGACTTAGTTTGTTGGATTGCTTCTTTTACCTGTTTTGACTGTCTGCCGATTGGCTTATCCCAGTCAATCATCTTGCCAATCATATCGTCTGGGATGTCTACTGTGTAAACAACACCAGACGCCTTTACTGGATTTAGCTTTTCTACTGAGTCAGCCAACCCAGAATATGTCCTTGCGTATTTTGACTCCCTGATTGTCTTTGCAATTGACTCAGGGTTTTCGCCCATTATTAGGTCTCTAACAATCTCGTTTGCTTTTGCCATATAAGCTGATTGCAATTGAGGCTGAACATTACCTGCGTTTTCAACCAAAGCATCAACTAGATCGCTTGATCTTAAGGGGCCAGCAGATGTTTCGTATTTATCAACAGCAGTTGTCGTTTTGTAATAATTTGCAATATCAGGGGATTCGGCAAAGTAAATCCCATGCCCATACATTTGAGCACCCTCGCCACTTCCGATCTTGCTTGCATCAAACTTACTGAATCTGTATGGACTGCCATGATAGCCAGTCAACGCAAGCAGACCAGCTTCCGGGTTAGCCTTCATCATCTGCACAGCATCAGCCAGCAAGCTCGGAACCTGAGCAGCAGCCTTAGCACCAACGGAAAAAGCTCCTGCTGGCGCTCCGATCCCAGGCATACTGCCCAGTGCCTGACCAGTTCTGTACATATCTTCTGCCAACAATCCACCGTACTGAGGTTTGTCAAGCCCTAGATAACCTCTACCGATACCACCAGCAATAGCAGCAAAAGGCTCACCAATATTGCGCTGGTAAGCCCCGTAAGCCTGTTCTAGTCCCAATGCGCGGAGTAGCTGGCTGACATCCATGTCACTTGCCCTTATTGCGTTCGCTGATAGCTTTAGCTTTAGCCTTAGCGTCTGCCTTGGATGACGCACCCCAGGCTCTCAGTGACAGCAGCAGACGGGTTGGTTTTCCGTCCTTGAACTCTGGCCCAGGCATACCACCCATCCGAGCGAGGAATGATGCCCTGCGCGGATTGTCACCAGACTTAACAGGAGCCTTCAGGTCTGATCCTGGATTGGCTCTTTCGTAGGACTTCCTACCAGCCTCGTTCAGCCCACCTTTCGGATTCTTGCCAGCCTTGCGCGTCCATGCAGCAGTCATCTGAACCTCGCTGTTTTCTTGGCAATCTTGTCTGGCTGCGGCACAAACTGCTTGCCCTGAGCCTTTCCTGCTCTCTTAGCCCTGGTTGTGGCTGCGTATTCCGCAGAAGACAGTGACTTGATTGCCTTCTCTGGCAGATACCGTTCACCCGTTTCGGACGATGGTTTGCCAGACTTAGTGCGCCATTTCTGCGCTGTCCATTCCTTGAGACTGCGCTGAGAGGCTTTCATTTGTACCCACCACCCTTGGCCTTGTACTGTTTAGCCAGCAGTTGAGCTTTCCTAGCTGACCATTGCCCAGCAGCAGTTCCCTGCGTGTTTGAAGCCTTGATCTGCTCAAACAACTTCTTCCGCATCCCAGGCTTAGTGTAGTTGCCAGCTTTGTTGACGGTGGACTTCATTTCTTCTTTGGCAGACTAGGCGCGTTGTTCTTGGCTGGCTTAGGCTTTTTGTACTTCGGTTGATTGGTCGTTCCCATCAATCTTCCTCCATCATCTTTGCCATTTTGAGCATGATCTTATGCTTCTCAGTCATGCCCTTGACAGGCCCACCAGACAGCCAGCGATCACAGACATAGTCCTCTGAACACCGGAAGTCCCATCTAGCGCAATAGCCGATGTCGTCCTCGTCAACGATCTCCTGCATTTCCTCTGGCAGACCAGAAACCATGCACTCGATCATCTCCGGGGTTTGCAGGAACCGCGCACAGTTCCCACAACTCATCTCATCGTCTTCTGCCTCGGTATAACCGGCCTTTGACTCAGCCTCGGCCTTGTTCCGATCATTGACCTTCTGATCCTGAGTTGAGACTGGACAACCGTTCATTTCGCCCTCTTTGGCATCTTTTTGTACGCAGACTTAGGGGTTGCCTCAATCATCTCTTTTGCAACCTTCTGCGGGACTCCGGTCTGCTTTGCAACCTTCTTTGACCCGGCTGCTGCATACATGAGACGCTGCTGCTGCTTGCTGGTGATCGGCATTTCAGTCCTCGACGATGTGTTCTAAGTGCCCAATACGGCCAATAACCCCCATGGTATCAACTTCTTGCACACTTGTCTCCGGCAGGAATTTGAACAATCCATGCTCAATGTCAAAGACTTTTTTGTCCTTCCACTGCGACCAATGGAATGCCAGTGAGCGTTTCAGCGCCAGTTCCAATGTCGGAATCTGTGTGCTTGGTATTCCGTAACACCGAGTCATATACATATGTGATGCTCCACATTCCTCCAGGCTGAATCCTGTCGGAATCCTGCGCTTGAACACCAGCTTCTCCGGATCGTGCAAGCCTGGATTGAAGTCATCCGTCAACTGATAGCGACCACTCACTTTATAGTTGTTCGCCTCAGTCAACCAATCCAATGACCGGATCATCACCTGCATCTCAATTGAGTTCTGAACGAACCCTCTTGGCAATCCACTGTCATGCGCCTCATGGATGAAATCGCAATCCCAGAACGGAACCAGATGAACCCTTCTTGGAATAGCCTCTAGGAAGGCTTTATCGGGCCTATAACGCGATGATTCTGTCAGGACGATGGAGGACAGCGGGAATCGCTTCCAGATGCTCTCAAGCGTTCCTAGAAGCTCATAGCAACGTCTTTCGTCGTTGTTGATCGCTGATGTGACCAAAAATCTCATTTCCAGCCACCTCTTGTGCTTTTCCATTCCTGCGTTGCAAAAACCTGTCCTTTGCCCGTATAGCGGGAGCCAGCAAAGTGTTCAGGCAGGAAGTAATGGCTCGGATAAACAGTGAGATCGCTGAACTCATGCTCGTGCATTGTCTGAGTGATTCGTGCTGGCCCTGAGAACTCCCAGGCCATCCTATCGCCTGGAGTGTCGTTTTCCAGGTCTTTGATGATCTGACCAATGAACGGATGGCGCGGGACTGATCCGACCACACCGTTTGCGATCAGCCCTGGACGCTTTGTCTCTGACTCCCAACAGGCAAAGACATCCGGCTCAAGCAGCCAGTCCTCTAGTGGTCTGACGCACAGGCTGTCAGCGTCTAGCGCGATCCCGCCATGGTTGTAGAGGATCTCCCACCTCATACAGTCAGCAACACCGCAAAGCTCTCGCTGACTGAAGTGCCTCATGTGCTTGGCAAGGAGCCAACCTTCTTTTAGGTCGCTGTTACCCCAAACTTTGACTTTGTAGTTTGGATTCTTGTCGATCCATGACTGGATCTCTGCGTCTGGTCGTTTGGACTCATCACCAACCCAGACAAAATGTAGTCGTTTCGGTATCAAAAAAAGTGCCTCCACGCAGGAGGCACAACGGGGAGACACCCATGAAGGAGCACCCCATTGTGCCAGATTTATCGGGCTGACGGAAACAGCAGTTCTGGTTGCTTTTGTGCGCCTTTCACCAGCAACTCTTGCGCTGTCATCTCGACCATGTGCTGCCGACCATAACCCGGTGAGACAAACTTTCCACGCTTCAGCCAGTGTGGAACCCAGGTGATGCCTCTCAAAACATAACAGTCTGTGGCAAGTTTCATACGATCGTCTCCTTGATGAACACCCCGTTAGGCATCAGAGTGCCTTTCCGGTCTTTGATCTCCTTATACGCACCTTCCAGGCAGTCAACCATATCCAGCCCTGCCAACTCACAGAAGTTGATCATGCAAACCAGAACATCACCCACAGCATCAGCAGTCAGAGCAACATCTTTCTTGGCAATCCCGTCTGCAAGCTCACCCATCTCACTGACCATTTTCAGGAACTGAGCGTTAGCTGTTGAGTTTGGGATGATCTGTCTGGCCCGACTCCAGCCTACAACTCGGACATAAAGCTCATCGAAAGACATTGTTGGCATGATCAGACTCCTTCTGGATCTTGAGAAACTGCGACATCAGTCTGGCTTGTGTTGCCATGTTTGCTAACAAACTTTGAGCTTCGTTGTAGTTTTTGTTCAAAAGTTGGATCCACAGATTTCCAGTCATCTGATTCAGGGTCAGCCAGTGCGACGACCAGTCCACCGGGTTGTTGAGCATCCCAAAGTCGCTTGTTGAACCTAAAGGCTCGTCTGTCTTTTGGGTTGAATGATCCAATCTTTTTCTCCGTGTCATCAGACATTGTTTTGAGAAGTGCTTTTCGGAAGTAACTTACCTCGATGTCCAGGTAGTGCAGATAACTTTCCAGTGCATCTGTCCACAGAAAATCGTGAGCCGTTAAGCAGTCAAATGTCAGTTTGAAGTGTTTTTCTCCAAATGGTTTGAATGGTTTTATGCAAGCGTCTCGCATTGCAGTAACAACGACAGCTGCAACCAATCGCTGTTCTGGGATGCCTTTGTAGGTCTGTTCAATTTCTGCTTCCATGAAACAACTCCTTCTTGATTTGTTCTGGGATTTTTGGCAGAGGGAACCAACCGACAAACCATTGGTCTGTCCCGTTCCACCAATCGATTGTTGATATTCCAGCCCGATTCAGCAACTGCACCTTTTTGTTGATCGGACAGGTGTCCATTGTTCTGAAGAACAGTGTGGAATCAGTTTCTGGATTGTCCTGTTGCATCAGTCCCTCAACAATGCGCCGATCTCTGTTTTCTTTTGCGACTCTGCCTGTGCTATTGCAGCGCGTTCAGCAGCAACAACAAGGCTGGCAAACCTATCAAATACATTTACATACTCCAGCCAGTCCATGTTTTCAGAATCAAACCATTCGATTGCTTTTGACTCGTACATCATTTGTTTAATTTGTTGCTTAGTCATTCTGATACTCCCTAACGCGATCCATCTGAGCGTCGATGTTCATCCAGTCTTTGTCGGTAGCTTTACGCTCCAACCACGGTGCTGGCCTACCTCTGCGGTCACACACTTGATAAGTTGCATCGCTCCATCCGTAGTAGTCCAGATCAGATGCAGCGTTGCGAGAGAAAGATCCATTGACTCGCTCATAGCTGACCAGCTTGACGATGCAGGGGATGCCTTGAATCCTGGTTTCAATTTCCATTATCTTCGCTCCAGTTTTCCATCGGGGTTTGCCGTTTCTGCTGTCAGTGACTGCGCTGGAACCTCGTATGTGGCCCAGGTTGCTCCGCAGTCCTGACATTTCTTCCTTCTCCAGATCCACCAGTATCGAGTGTCTTTTCTTGTTTCTAATGTCTTGGATGACCAGGAACCACACTCAACGCAGGTACTCATCCTCGACCTCTACCTGCAAGGACTCCAGAACCACCTTGATGTTGATTTTGGCATCCAGGGTTGCCAAGAACGACAGAGTATCTGGCCGATCCTTGGTCATCTGGTTGTTTGCCCACTCGATTGCTTCCAGAGCTTTGGCTAGGGTTGATGCTTTGATCTTCATTTCTGCTCCTTGTTGGTCTCATCAGTGCCAGCTTGACTGGCAGACCCGCTTGCGCGGGTTTCGACCTGTTAGGCAACCTTCCTGGCGTCGAAAGCAACTTTGGCGTCAAGCACCGCGGTATCGACCCAGTCATTGATCTGGTGCGGCACCCAGCCGTTCTTCTGCTGCTTGCCGCGGCTTGTGTTTGCCAGATGGCAGAAGGTGTTGCCATCGCGCTGTGCGCCAACGCCGATTACGCGCCAGACTTCGCCCATGTAAACGATGATCAGGTCGGTGTACTTTTCACGAGGTGTCATGTCTGCTGCTCCTGTTGTGTGTGTCGATGGAGTGACTTTACATGAACCTTGCAGTCCTGTGTGAACTTTCTGCAAAATATTTTTTAATCGACAGCGACAGGTCTATAGATTTCCTTTATACCCAGCAGTTGACCCCTAGCTTCCGGGGTGCAGTCCCGTCCGTCTGTGGCGATATGGTGATCCCAGATGTCTCTGAGCCTAGTGTCTTGCTTGACACCTCTCCAGAGCAGCATGACAGCCTGTGCTGACTTTGGGTGCTTTGCCCAATGCAACGGATCGTATGCTGGTGTCCTGATCTGTGCTACAGCAGACTGGATGAGTTTTTGACCTTCTGGAGTGATCTCCTTGGACGGTGGTGGCAATGCGGTCTTATGCTCTGGTCGGTTGAACTGCTTGCACAGACGGATGAACTCTGCAAGCGCAGGTGGCCACTCAGGAGGGTTCTCAGCTAAAGACGCCAGCGCAGCACGAATGGCATCAGGGTTAGCTGATCGCAGGAACTGCTCCCAGGCTGCTGACAGATCAGACCATGATTGATCTGACACATTGAACACAGCTTTGGTCTTGTTGCTTCCAAACAGCGTCTCAAAACGGAACAGAATCCTCTGGAAGTACGGGAACTTGTCCATTGCTCGTCTCCATGTCGATGGTGTTGTCAAAACCTTGCATCCTGCGGCTCCAACCGTCCTTAGATCCTTTTGCTATCCAATCAGCAGAAAAGCCCTGCCAACCTCTTGCACAAGCCATCTCAAGCGCAGCATCCAGCGACATACCAGCCTTGCTAGCCTCGTTCCTTACCGTCCTTACAACACGGTCAGTCACAATCGCCTTCTTCTGCCTTCTCAATGCAATCCAATCATTCCAGACTTCTTCTCTAACATCACTTGGACACACAAGCGCACTTGTGCGCTCTCTTTCTTTTACATTGGTTAATGGTTCTTGGTTATTGGTTACTGGTTTATGGTTATTGGTTAGTTGAACATCTGTTGAGCCTGTGTCTAACACTTGTTGAACAGGTGTTGAACTAGTGTTCTTCTTGCGTTCAGCGGATGCCTTGCCAGCGTTGCTTCTCTTGTTGACAATAGCCTTGTACTCAGCGATTTCCTTGTCGCATCTTGTATGCTTCCAAGCACCGTCTTCTAGCCTGAAGTAAGACTCCAAAATAAGCCTGACCGTACCAGCGTCTATCCCGACCTGGAAGGCCAGAACATCAACTTTGTCTGGGAGTGGGCGCTCACTGTCGTAGTACATCCAAAGCAAACGCAGATAGGCCATTGACTGAGCATCTGTCAGCCTCGATGTGGCCTTTAGGAAGTCACCAATGTGGTGCTGGTAGTAATGCAAAACAGTCTCCTCTGGAGGACAACCTCAGGGTGAGAATTCCGAGGTGGGCCACCCAGTGCAGGGCAGATGTACGGGCCTGAAGCCGTCCGCTAGAGGAGACTGTTCCAAGCCCACCTTATGCGCTTCTCACGGCGCAGAACAATCTTACAATGCTCATCGACACATTGCAAAAAACGGGTCATACACACTCCGCGCTTTCTGCTTCTCCCTCCACCGACGCTTGACCAGCGTGTTTGGCTCTCGGGGTGGCCTGGGAAGGTCTTTACCCTGTCCAAACCGGTACATAGGCAGCTTTATCCTGCCGTTTAGGACAACTTCCCAATCAGCTATGTAGAGCATCTTTCTCTGGTGCATACGCCTGAGAATCGACCGACAGAACTCCACAGACAGACCTGTCTGCCTTGCAAGCTCCTTGGCTGTCATCGGCTCCCGCTGCACCAACACAATCAGGTCAAGCAATGAGTCTGGCAGACTCACTTTGTGCCTACCAAGTTTTGCTCGAACAACTCCCGAATCGTTTTTCTCCATGCTGCTTCCCACGCTTCCTTCCTTTCAATGTGATCCAGTTTTGATCCCTGATCAATTTCATAGTGACAAGACACACACAGAGCAGCGACATAGCAGTCGTGAGCCTTGATAGCCATGCCTTTGCCGTACTCTGACCAGTTAGCATGAGCAGCTTGAGTCTCGTTCTCCTTGCCGCACAACTGACAAGGCAGACTGGCGACTGCTCTAAGCAGTGGTTTGTTTCTGTACACGATGCCACCTCATGATTTCAGCTTGCAACACTTCTCGACCACCCATCCCGCGAGCCTTCTCCACTAGCTCCAGGTAGGCTCTCCTGCGCTCTTTTTTCATCCGCAACACAAACTGAGCCTCGCAAAACAACACATATGCCCTGGAGTGCAGACCGACTATCGTTCCGTCTGGTAAATGCTTGGCAACTGCATGATCGTGTCTCTCTCCACACGCATCGCAGACAAGGATTCCGTCCAGGTCAAGCCTCGTTCCGTCGCCCATGCAATCACCTGCTCCACATACTCCGAGAATGCCGCGGTCGTCATCCCTGTCGTTGTCGGCTCCAGTTCGACCATCTGCCCACCTGGAAGCTCTTTCATCCGTCCAGGAAGCAACAGAGTCTTGAAGTAGGTGTGCCATGTATCAGGATGATAAGTTTGACCACCCGGCATGACCTGCTCACTGATCGCTTGCAAGACTGCCCAATAGAGCGAGTTCTGAGCGGTTGAACGGTTAGGTTTGGAGATCGACACCACCCAACCCGGTTTCGCGGCTT
>Ga0208465_1000086_pt1 | contig 31374 bp, 30 predicted proteins | sample LakMenEpi31Aug10_FD_150749 | JGI IMG/M metagenome (GOLD analysis project Ga0208465, IMG submission 150749) | Freshwater microbial communities from Lake Mendota, WI - 31AUG2010 deep hole epilimnion (SPAdes) | ecosystem: Environmental > Aquatic > Freshwater > Lake > Epilimnion/Euphotic zone ...
TAACAGTTCCTTCTGTTACAGATTCACCAAGAGCTGGCATAACAACGGGTGTTGCGTTTCCAGATGACGTTGTGGTTTGTGGAGCGCTGACAGGTGCAGCAGCAACGGGCGCTGGAGTCGGAGTCGGAGTTGGAGTTGGTGCTGGCGTTGGTGCTGGTGTTGATACTTGTGGAGCAGCAGGTGTTGCAGGAGCAGATGCACCATCAGCGATAAGAGCAAGTTCTGCTCCTACTGGCGCAACGCTATCGACTGCAACCAGAATTTTTTGTAGAACTCCCGCGGCAGGAGATGGAATTTCGGTATCGACTTTATCCGTTGAAACTTCGAGTAATGGTTCATCAAGTGCGACGTGATCGCCTTCGGCTTTGAGCCAACGCGTAACGGTTCCCTCAGTAACGCTCTCACCGAGAGCAGGCATCTTGACTGAGAAAGTCATTGCTATTTCTCCGATCCGTTTACGTCAGTGATGAACAGGGCCCGATTATCCATGCGCATGAAGTGGTTTTCCAGCCAACGCGAGATGCGCTTCTCCCATGGCTTCTGAGAGTGTTGGGTGAGCGTGAATAAGAGGTGCAACATCAGCGGCATCTGCTTGCCAGTTAAAGATGAGTTGGGCTTCGGCGAGTAGCTCGCCAACGCGAGAGCCCACCATATGAATTCCCAGAACGGGTCCACCTTTTTGAGAGACTAGTTTTACAGATCCAGCAGTTTTGAGAATCTGCGCTTTTCCATTTCCAGCTAAATCATAATTCAACTCAACAACGTCATAGCCTTGTGCTTTAGCCGCAGCAGTCGTGAGTCCCACTGAAGCAACTTCAGGTTCAGAATATGTAACACGAGGAACGCCGTCATAATTAATTGGACGCGGATTTAAACCTGCAATTTCTTCAGCAACAAGTATGCCTTCGCCAAATCCGACATGAGCAAGTTGTAGCGTTGGAATCAAGTCTCCGACCGCCCAAATGCCTGGGATATTGGTGCGGCACTTATTGTCAACCAGAATATAGCCGCGTTCCATCTTGATGCCTTGCTCTTCATAGCCAAGGCCATTTGAAACAGGTCCGCGACCTACAGCAACGAGAAGTAGTTCAGCTTCAAAATTCTTCCCATCTTCCAAAGTTACGGTGACACCTTTGCTGTTCTTGGTAGCGCTCTTAAACTTTGTGCCAAGTTCAAAGTTGATACCGCGTTTACGGAACGCGCGCTCTAACTGCTTGCTTGAGGATTCATCTTCTAGCGCCACAAGGTGAGGAAGCGCTTCAATAATCGTGACTTCCGCGCCAAAAGATTTCCATACCGATGCAAATTCGCATCCGATAACGCCACCGCCAAGAACGATGACAGATTTAGGTACATGGGTCATGTGCATGGCGTGATCACTTGTGACGATGGTTTTTCCATCAACCTCGAGACCAGGCAGAGATTTGGCATATGAGCCAGTTGCAAGAACAACATTCTTTCCGGTGTATTTCTCGCCATTGACTTCCACGGTGTCGCGCGAGACTAACTTTCCGGAACCTTCAACATAAGTGATGTTGCGGGATTTCACTAAGCCTTGCAGTCCTTTGTGAAGCTTGGTGATAACGCCATCTTTATAAGCATTAACTGCAACCATATCCATGGAATGGAATTCAGCTTTCACTCCAAACTCTGAGGCATGACGAGCGCCATCTGCTATTTCACCTGCGTGAAGGAGGGCCTTTGTGGGAATGCAGCCTCGGTGTAAACAGGTGCCACCTAACTTGTCTTTCTCAATCAATACAACGCTGAGACCAAGTTGAGCCGCTCGAAGCGCACACGCATAACCGCCGCTTCCGCCGCCGAGTACTACTAGATCAAAGTTCGCCACAATCAACCTCGCAGATCATTGAAATTTCTATGGCCCTATCCTGCCAGCATCAGCGAGATGCCATGGACTCCGCCAGCGCGACGAGAGTGCGAAGTGCGACACCTGTTCCGCCCACCGGGGTATATCCGTGAGGCTTTGCATCGTTATATGCGGGACCTGCAATATCGAGATGGAGCCATGGTAGTTCTGGAGCCACAAATTCCTTGAGGAAGAGTCCAGCAACCAACATGCCACCCATGCGATCTCCAATATTTGCGATATCGGCAACAGGTGAGTCAAGAGAGGCGCGAAGCTCTTCGGGTAGCGGCATCGGCCAGAATTGTTCGCCAGTTGATTGCGCAATTTTTAGGAATGTATCGGAGAATTCTTGATTATTTGTCATGACTGCGCTCGTGCGAGTTCCTAACGCAACAACTTGCGCGCCAGTGAGAGTTGCAACATCAACGAGTCCATCAAGTCCGCCAGCTTTCTTGCCAACCTCTGCAGCTTTCATCATCGCATCAGCAAGAACAAGTCGACCTTCAGCATCGGGATTAAGAACTTCTACAGTCTTTCCGCCATAGATAGTGATGATGTCACTTGGACGAGTTGCAGTATCGCTCACCATATTTTCGGCAAGTGGAGCCCAAGCATCAATTGCGATGGGCAATCCTAATTCAGCAATCGCAAGGGCTGCAGCAGAAACAGCAGCAGCACCGCTCATATCTGATTTCATCGCTTCCATGCCTTGTGCTGGCTTTAGCGCCAGTCCACCGGTATCAAAAGTGATGCCTTTCCCGACGAGCGCATATCGTTTTACATTTTTCTTCTTTGGCGTGTAAGAGAGATGAAGTAGACGAGGTGGATTAGCTGAACCTTGTCCCACTCCGATAATTCCACCGTAACCAAGTTTGCGCAGCTGCGTATCGTTGAGAATCTCAACTTTCACACCAGAACCTGCGGCAAGTTTCTTGAAACGTTGTGTAAATGAATCAGGCGTGAGGTGGCTTGGAGGAGTGTTAATGAGGTCACGAACGATGAATGTGTACTTTGCGATTATTTCGCTACGACGAAGAGATTCTGTGTATTCGCTCTTCTTCGCGCTTTTGCTATAAATCGAAATCTTTCCGAGTGGAGACTTTCGATCGGCTTTTGAAGTTCCGCGGAACTCATCGAAGGCATATGCGCCTAGCAGCGCTCCCTCGGAGATTGCGGCAAACTCTTCAAGATTGGAGTGTGGAAGTGCAAAGGTTGCAGATGAGTGTCCCGCTAAATTTCTCGCAGCTGCGCCGGCAGCTCGACGTAGCGTTTCGTGCGCAAATCGATTGTTGGATGGCGCCTGACCGAGTCCAGTAAGAACGATCAATTTCGAGGCGCGGCCTGGCAATTTAATTACTTCATCAGCAGCGCCAGAAGCACCTAAATCGTCAAGTGCTTCAAGAAGTGATGAGACATCTACCTTGAGATCACCGCTGTGAAGATTGAATTGAGGAGATTTCTTGGAACCTCCTGACGATTTCGAAAATCCGATGACAAGGACATCATCAATAACAGAGCTATCAGTCGCACGAATTGAGGGCATTGGGCTAGGTTATTGGAGTGAGCAAATATTCGCCATTACACCAATTCCACCTTGACGCTGGGGCCAAACTTGCAGACTTCGGCGGTTGGGAGATGCCTATTGAATATCCCGCACTCTCCGGTGGTGGCGTTCTCAATGAGCATCGCGCAGTTCGCGAAACGGTTGGACTCTTTGATGTTTCGCACCTTGGTAAGGCCATGGTCTCGGGTGTGGGTGCTTTGGAGTATTTGAATTCTGCCTTCACCAATGATTTGAACCGCATCAAAGATGGCCAAGCTCAATACACACTCATATGCGACCCTGCACGTGGTGGCGTGATCGATGACCTTATTGCTTATCGCTACTCAGCCGAGAAAGTCTTTTTGATACCGAACGCTTCAAACACATCCGAGGTAGTTGCTCGATTACAGGCAGATGCTCCTTCTGGAGTTACTATTGAAAACCTTCATGAAAGTTACTCAGTCTTTGCACTCCAAGGTCCGAAATCAGATCAAGTGCTCAAAGATTTGGGAATCGATACGAATCTTGATTACATGTCTTTTGCTGAGACAACTATTGGCTCAAAGAGGTTAGTGCTCTGTAGAACTGGTTATACCGGTGAACGTGGGTATGAAATTCTGGCTTCTTGGAGTGATGCCATGGAAATTTGGAATGTAATCCTTGAGAAAGTTCATGGATGTGGTGGCAGAGCTGCAGGGCTTGGTGCGCGTGACACTTTGCGAACCGAGATGGGCTACCCACTCCACGGCCACGAATTGTCGATGGATATTTCGCCAGTAGAAGCGAGCGCTTCATGGGCAGTTACATGGGATAAGGAATTCTGGGGTAAAGCGGCTCTCATGAAGCAGCGTTCCGAAAAAAGCCATCGAATTCTTCAAGCCATCAAGATAAGCGACCGTGGAATCCCGCGAGCGGGTATGGATGTTCTGAATGAATCAGGTGAGGTAATTGGGAGAGTAACGAGTGGAACGTTCTCGCCTTCGCTCAAAACTGGAATTGCACTCGCATTGCTCAATCAAAAACTTCCACTCGATTCAAAAGTAGTGATTGATGTACGTGGTCGTCAGAGCTCTGGAGTTATCGCGCGCTTACCGTTGGTTGCATCGCACGTAAAGTGAAATTGAGACGGTTCTGAGCCCGACGCAGTGAATGAAGAAGCGGTTTAGCGGTGAGAGCAATGAGAACGGAAGTGATGATTGCTCGCGGGATATCCCACGCCAACGCGGTCGCTAGATGAAAGACCATAAAACGCTGGAAGTTCTCCAGAATTGCCCCACCTGCGATAAACGATAGCTGGGTATCGGTGCTCGTTATCCACGGCCAGAGCTGGAGATCCATGAGAAACCCAAAAGTTAAAGATGAAAAAAGTCCGACAAGAACCAAAGAGAGAATTTCAACTTTTAACTTAAATCTTCGCGTTAGTCGCGCGACTGAACCAGCAAAGAGTCCAATCCAGCCTGCCGCCAACATTTGAAATGGCAACCAAGGGCCAATCCCACCAGTGATGAGAGCTGACACCCCCATCGATATAACTCCGAGTGCGAATCCAAAGTTTGCTCCAAAAACGTATCCCGAAATAATCAGAAGAAACCACATCGGCTCAATACCGATGGCACCTGCGCCAACAAGTCGAAGTGCTGCGATAAGCGCTGCGAGAACTCCCAGGAGTGCGACCGCTTTGCTATCTAGAGCGCCTTGTGAAATATCGAGCGACACGACGCCTATGCCGATCAGCGCAATCAGAATTGCAAATGCGCGTGCTGAGTCAGGTTGAAAGAAAAAGAAATTACTTTCGGGAAGATAGAGCGGCCATGAGAAAGAAATAGCGCCTAGAAGTGAACCGAGAACAAGCAGTATGAAAGAGCTTCTTCTACTTTTGCGCATTAACGTAACTCTCTACTTCAGCAACCGTTAGCCATGTTGATTGTGGCAGCGCTTTGGAGACTTGCGGTGCGAATGCGGGGGAGGCAGTTAAAACCTGTCGGGTTGTTCCATCGGCAATAACTTCACCGTCAGCAAGAAAGACCACTCGATCTGCAACCTCTGCAACAAGTTCAACATCATGTGTTGAGATAAGGACCGCTCTCTTCTGTCGGTGTGCGATATCTTTCAGATTTTGCACCAGAACTCTTTTAGCTTCGTAATCCAAGCCTCGTGTGGGTTCATCTAAGATCACAATTTTCGGTTGCGCAGAGAGAATGATGCTGAGCGCTAATCCCAGGCGTTGGCCTTCAGAGATATCTCGCGGATGTGCGTTAAGGCTGGGGATATTCATGAGTTCGGAGTAAATCTTTAACGTGCTGCCGCTCTCTACTTTGTTATCTTGATCGGCAAGGGCGCACTCTTCTTCAACGCTCTGTCCATAAAGCAGGTCGCTTGGTTCTTGTGGAACATACCCAACAAAAGTAATGAGCTCTTGATCGGTAAAGGTTCGAGGGTCTCGACCCAAAGCTTCAATCGAACCGCTGATAATTGGCGCTTGCCCTACGGCACATTTGAGCAAGGTAGTTTTTCCTGCGCCATTGCGACCCATCAAGGCAACAACTTCGCCCGAGTGAAGATCAAGATTTATATCTGAGAGTGCGTACATACTGTGTGAATCTTCATATGAGGCGCTGAGATTCTTCACCCGCAAGACAGGCTCTCCAACTTTGTGTAAATCGTTAGACGAAATATTAAGCGCCGCCTGAATTGTGGGCGCGATCTTTCTAAACTCACGAATGCTTAACGGAATCGTAGGAAGTTTCAACGCGCGCGCTAGTTCGACAAGAGGAGGTGCTATTGGTGAATCTTTGAGGACTTCATCGGCACTTCCTAGCTCCAACGTGCCATCACCGTGCACCAGAATGATGCGATCGACAAATTGAATAACACGTTCCAAGCGATGTTCTGCAACGATGATGGTTAGTCCGAGATCGTGAACTAATCGATGCAAAATGGAAAGGACTTCTTCAGCAGCGATGGGATCAAGAGCGCTCGTTGGTTCATCGAGAAGTAGCACCTTGGGATTTGTAACAAGCGCAGAAGCAATAGCAACGCGTTGCTGTTCGCCGCCACTAAGTTCGGAGATCACTCGTCTGCGCAGGGGAGTGAGCGCAAGAAGATCTAAAACTTCTTCTACCCGCTTACGCATAACTTCAGGAGCAATCCCTAAAGTCTCTAAACCAAATGCGATTTCCTCTTCCACGATGTCAGAGACAAAACCATGAACGGGATTCTGACCAACAATCCCAACAACATCAGCTAATTCACCAGGTTTAAGAGCGCGCGTGGATCGACCCGCCACAGAGATCTCACCCGAAAGAATTCCTCCCGTGTGATGCGGCACGAGACCATTAATGAGCTTCAGTACTGAACTCTTTCCAGCGCCAGTAAGACCCATCAAGAGAACAAACTCACCCTCGTGTACATCAAAACTGGCATCCTCAACGATGGTGCGCTCTGAATTTGGGTAGATCAGAGAGACGTTTCGGAATGTGATCATGAGGCCAACGCCGGGGTCGAGATGCAGATAAAAAGAAGGAGTGCCAACCACATTGGTGGGAAATCGAGGGTCACAATTGCAAGAATTGCGTAGAGCGGTCCACTTAGCGCAAAGAGTTCGCGCTGCCCCCATTTCTCGGGTCGATATTTTGTGGGTTTATCAAAGTATCCGTAACCACGACTTTCTAAACTGGCTGCTAGATCGATCGAACGCTCTAAGGAATCTTCTAATACAGGAAGAGCAACGCTGCGCCATGACTTGATACCAATGGAGGGTTGGCCTCGCAATCGTTTTGCGTTACGAACTCTCGTGATACTTCGGGCGGCCTGAGGAGCGACTGAGCTAGCAATAACACTTGCTAATCCAATTCCGTAAAATCTTTTTGGAAGTACGCGTAACAGATTATGGGGATTGCTCAGAGCGTTAGCTCCGGCAAAGACCAGTATGAGTGCGACAAGAAGTAACGCCTCATCAAGTGCGCTCAACAAGCGTTGACTTGTGACATCTCCACCGACGCGGATGCCAACTAGAAATTCTGGAAGTCTGATCTGGGGAATGCTGAAGAGAACAGTTCCTGGCATAGGAACGCCAATAATGAAACCGATGGCCATGCGAAGAGTGAAAGCGATGAGTGCAAAGCGAAGTGCCCAACGCATAGTTTGGAACCAATAGGTAGAACTTCTACTCCAATAAACCACAAAGAGAGTGGCAATGATGATCGCTATCGATGTCCATCGATTATTCTGTAGAAAGAGAATGATCGTGGTGAGGGCAGCCCAGAGCCACCACAGCAACGGGTGATATGTGCTGTGCGTGGCTCGAGCTTTAGGTTGCAACTATCTGTTCCGGCGTCGATTAAAGATAAAGCCAACGAGCAACATGGCCGCGAGCACCGCCATGAGTAGTGGGGTGGATCGGTTGGCCTGCTGCGCGTCTTCGATAGGCGCTGAAGTAGTAACCGCTTCTTGTGCAGTTGGCGCTTCAATTTCAGCACCGCATTCTTGAGCGGGGTATCCAGCGATGCCGCAAATCAAACCCGAATCTCCGGCGCGAACATCGAGTGCGCTTTTGAGAACATCAAGGCCAACTGAACCTGTTGGGACAACAACGCAATCTGAGAAGAACTCCATGGGAGTTTCACCTGATGGAGCAATATTTGCATCACCAAAATCAACTACGAGCCCCACGCGCACTTTTCCAGCAGTTTCTGGAATGCCATCGCAGAGCGTTGCAAAATCAGGATCCATCATTGGTGCAATCGCAGGAATGTCATTATTACTAAATACAAATGTCCATCCTTCGACGTCGCCATCTTTGACTTCAACAGATGGGCCAGTCATTGCCGCAGTCCATAACGTGGCTCCACCTTGAGCTTGGAAATAACCCCAATAGCGATAACCAGTAGCGGCGTTTGAAGAAGGGATAGAGATGGAACTTGTGATGATCAGAAGTGAAAGAGAAATTAAGGAACGAGCGCTCTTGCTAAACATGTGAACCTTTCAAATAAGAAAAGGGATTCACGATGGCGAAAAAAATCTCCGCCCCGCAAACCTCGACGGGTGGTAACAATGCTTCACGGTTGGTAATCCGACTTACATGCAAAACAAGTTGCAGGCTTACGGTTGCGGGTCAGCGCCGGATTCTCACCGGCTTCCCCAATCCATGAGGCTATTAAGTTGTGTGCGAAATAAACCATCAAAGTGACCACCCTGCAAGGAGGCGCTACGCTCGCCCTTATGGAATATAGACGCCTCGGCAGTTCAGGTATGTACGTCTCAGAAATTACTTATGGAAACTGGATTACACACGGCTCCCAGGTCGAGCAAGACGCAGCCTTTAAATGTGTTCGAGCCGCGTTTGATTCCGGGATTACCACTTTCGATACCGCAGATGTCTATGCGGGCACGCGCGCTGAAACAGTTCTTGGTAAAGCGTTAAAAGGCGTCAAGCGTGAGTCCTATGAACTTCTCACCAAGGTCTATTGGCCGACTGGTCCCGGCAAGAATGATCGCGGCCTGTCTCGCAAACACATTATGGAATCAGTTCATGCCTCATTGAAGAGATTACAAACCGATCACATCGACCTTTATCAATTTCATCGTTTTGATTATGAAACACCGCTGGAAGAGAGCCTTTCGGCTTTTGATGATCTGATTCGTCAAGGCAAAGTTATGTATATCGGCTTTTCAGAGTGGAACGCTGATGAAATTTCCCGCGCTCTTAAAATCCAAGATGCCAAGGGTTACACCAGGTTTGTCTCGAGCCAGCCGCAATATTCAATGCTGTGGCGAGTAATCGAAAGCAAAGTGGATCCAGTATGTAGAGCAGAAGGAATTGGCCACATAGTTTGGTCTCCAATCGCCCAAGGTGCGTTGACTGGAAAATACCTACCAGGAAAGAAACCACCTTCGGGTTCTCGCGCGACCGATAAAAAAGGTGGCGCAAATATGATTTCGCGTTGGATGAATGATGAAGTTCTCACTGCTGTTCAGAGACTAAAACCCATTGCGGAGCAAGAAGGATTGACGCTCGCGCAACTTGCAGTCGCGTGGGTACTCAACAATCCAAATGTGTCGAGTGCGATTATTGGAGCCACAAAACCTGCACAGATTAAAGAGAACGTGAAGGCAAGTGGCGTGAAGCTGAGTGCAGAAACATTAAAGGCTATTGATGTCGCCCTTGGAAATTTGCCGGAGAAAGATCCATCAAAGACTGTAAGCCCAAAGCCTCGCGCGTAATAACGCTAACTTAGATTTTTTCGCCGCGCTTAACTTGAGGTAATGGAGCGCGCAAGCGTCGAATCTGAGTGGAGCGGAGCCAGCCGTACATGCCGAGCCCCTTCAAAGGAGCATCGGGGAATCTTTGTGACACTTCTCGTTTGATCCTTCGAGATAAGAAGAAGCCATCGATAACCGAGAAGAGCAGCGCCGAATACATCAAGGCGATTGCTGCAAATTGAACATAAACCAGCGGAATCAATGTCATGAAAAGAACGAGAACAATAATTGGTAAGAAAAATTCGCCGATGGAGCGACGAGAATCTACGTAGTTGCGGATGAATTTTCTTACGGGACCCTTGTCACGAGGGGGCAGCGCATTTTCGTCACCGCGCATATACGCGTCACGTTGCTGGGCACGGAGAACTCGAGCTTGTGCTTTTTGAAGTTTCTTCGCCTCTTTTGTGGCGGCGGGAGCTAGGCGATTCACAACGCGTTGCTGTTCAGCCTCTTTGCGCTTAGGAGTCGGGCGTCCTTTTTTCTCTGCAGGTTTCTTCTCGGCCATGAGCGTTACGGTAAAGCCAGCATTCGCTCTAACGCAACTCGGGCAAAATTGGCTGTTGTTGGATCGACTTTGATCTGATTCACCAACCGACCTTCAACAAGTGATTCCATCGCCCAAACAAGATGTGGCAGGTCAATCCGGTTCATGGTGGAGCAATAGCAGACTGTTTTATCCAGGAAGATCACAGACTTGTCTGGGTTATTAGCAGCAAGACGCTTCACGAGGTTAAGTTCGGTGCCAACTGCCCAAGCTGAGCCAGAAGGTGATTCAGTTACAGTTTTGATGATCATCTCAGTGCTGCCCACAACATCGCTATTTCTCACAACATCATGCTGGCATTCAGGGTGAACTAATACTTGGATTCCAGGAACTTTCTGGCGCACTTCATTGATGTTCTCCAGGGAGAAGCGACCGTGCACCGAACAATGCCCACGCCAGAGAATTACTTTCGCATTGATGATCTCGTGATCAGATAATCCTCCATTAGGTTTCCATGGATTCCACAGCACGCAATCACTTAACTCCAAACCAAGTTTAAGAACTGCAGTGTTGCGACCTAAATGCTGATCAGGTAGGAAGAAGACTTTTTCGCCTTTATCAAAAGCCCAGCGCATCGCTCGTTCCGCATTCGAAGAGGTACAGACTGCGCCACCATTTTCACCAGTAAAGGATTTGATGGCAGCGGAGGAATTCATATATGTGATCGGGATGGTTTGGTTTGCGATTCCTAGTTTCTGAAATACCTTCCATGCATCTGAGACTTGATTTGCGGTAGCCATATCAGCCATCGAACAGCCAGCTGCTAAATCCGGAAGAATTACTTTCTGTTGGTCGCTGGTAAGAATATCTGCGCTCTCTGCCATGAAATGAACACCGCAGAAGAAAATATATTCAGCTTTTTTATTTTCGGCAGCAGCTTGAGCGAGTTTGAAAGAGTCACCAGTGATATCGGCAAATTGAATTACTTCATCTCTTTGATAGTGGTGGCCCAAGACCATTGCCCGCGAGCCAAGAGCGAGACGCGCCTTCGTGGCACGTTCAACGAGATCAGGATCACTGGGGGATGGGAGTTCGCCGGTACATGAGACGCCGCGTTCGCTCGATAGGTCAGATTCTCGTCCGAGAAGGAGTAAATCTGTTAGGGATCTCATCACTCGGTCATTATCGCGCGAAAAATGGGAATGCGGGGAGTAAAGTAGGCGTTGCGATTCATACAAAGTGAGAGCTAGCTCGATTGGGCCAGCATCGTAGTTCGAGCACAATTGGGTAGATGGAGAGAGAATGACAACCGAGACAACGACCGAGTCAACAACGACTGGTATCAATCTAACTTCTGGAGCGGCTGAAAAAGTTGCTGCGCTGTTGGCGCAAGAAGGCCGTGATGATTTAAGTCTCCGCGTTGCAGTCCAACCGGGTGGTTGCTCCGGTCTGCGCTATCAGCTTTATTTTGATGATCGCGCTCTTGATGGCGATACCGTCTCAACTTTTGGCAGCGTTAAGGTTGTAACTGACAAGATGAGCACCCCGTATCTCATGGGCGCCACCATTGATTTTGTAGACACCATCCAGAAGCAGGGTTTTACAATCGATAATCCCAACGCCCAAGGCTCATGCGCTTGCGGCGATTCTTTCAACTAACTCTGTAATTACCGCTTCGTTCTGATCTGGTTTGAGGGTTAACCTCACGTTTCCATTTGCCGAGAATCCCATGGACGTAAGTACGTGACTAGGGGATAGAGCACCAGCGCCACAAGCCGAACCTGCGTCAATGAGGAATCCTGCTTGCTCAACTTTGCGAAGAACTTCTTCTGCAACTGAATTAGGCAGAACGAGCGCAATGAATCGCGGATCGTTTTTATGGTCATCTCCGACTACGCGAGCACCCTGGACTTTGGAACGCAATAGTTCTCGAGTAAAAGTGTTGAGTTTTCTCAAGCGAGCAAAATCTTCAGCCGCGCTTTTCACCCAATTTTCTAGCGCTACCGCCGTAGCCAAGAGCAATGGTTTTGAGAAAGATCCAAAAACTCGTCGGTTATCCAATTCTGGTCCAGGATTTCGCCATTTACTCTGATGTGAAATACCAATCAGAGCAATACCTTGAGGACCAGCGAAACTTCGAGGATCCCATAGCGCGCTATCCCATTTTTCTGGGAGACGATTCAGCGGAAATGATGCGGTCATATCGGCGAATAGCGAATTGCTCTCGTCGACTTTTGGTAGGTCCTGGATAGCGCCCATTTCACGATTGGTTGCTTGCCAGGAAACTACCGATGACTTTTCCTGAGCGAGTGCGCTTTGAAAATCAACCACCCCTGTCGAGTTAGGTTTGAGCGACGTAGCTGAGCCGCCCGAATTGATATGAGATCGAGCGAAAGCGTGAACTACCTGGCGATCAATCTCCGAATAGAAAAACTTTACTGAGGGATCTTTGAGAAGACCGCCAAGTGCAGTTTGAAAACCGAATCCCAATTCGCCCACCACTTCAAGTTCGGAATTCTTGATTCCAAGATTGGCAGCGATAGTTTCACGCGCTGTTCCAATCAGATTTCGCAACTGAGCAGATTGGTGATGCAGTTTGCTTGGGTCAACCCAGCCAGAATCAAAGAAATACGCCAATAAATCGCGCGCCGCAGGATGCAGCGGCAGGTCATTTTGAAAGTCGCGAATTGAGGGAGTGTTCTCTGTGATAGGGGACACCCTTGGAACGGTACCCGCTAATGGGCGTTGATGCGAGGTCGGACTATCCTTAGCGCATGCTGCGCCGCGTTTCGGTTCTGGCTTTTCTGGCCACCTCGAGCTTCTTGACGGGATGTTCCAATCAGGAACTCACCGGTATTGGCTTTGAAGGAAATGTCACGAGCGTCAATCAATCCTCTTTTGGACTATGGCAAGGCGCATGGCTTGCTGCAGCCGTTGTTGGCGTCATAACTCTCGTCCTTATTCTCTGGCCCGCCATCTTTCACCGTAGAAAAGAAGGTGAAAGTTTTCCTCGCCAGTTCCAGTACAACGTTCCTGCTGAAATCGCCTACACCGTCATCCCATTCATCATCGTCGCGGTTTTGTTTGGATATACCGCAAAGGCAGAGAGCGAGATCGTTAGGGTTTCGCCAGCAAGTACTGAAGTTCATGATGTAACAGTCAATGGCATTCAATGGTCGTGGCAGTTCACGTACGAAGAAGCAGGTCCAGGAACCACTGTTACAGGAACACCTGCGCAACCTCCTGTTCTTTATATGCCTTTAGGTGAGAAAGTTCGCTTTACCTTCACCGCATCTGATGTGATTCACTCTTTCTGGGTGCCTGAGTTCATGATTCAGATGCAGAACATCCCAGGTGTATCTAACGAACTTGAGTTCGCTGCTAATGAACTTGGGGAGTATCGCGGCTTCTGCAACATTCTCTGTGGCCGCCAACATTCACAGATGAGATTTACCGTCAAAGTCGTTACTCCATCAGAGTACGACGCATATATTCAATCGCTCAAGGCTGGAGCTAACGGATGACAACATACGCAACCCGCCCAATCTCTGATGAAGCAACGCCACAAAGGCCACTTCCAACTTCAAAAGGAAGACTGGCCGTCAAGATTTTGACCACAACCGACCACAAAACAATCGGCTATCTCTATTTGGTCACTTCATTTGTGTGGTTCCTCATCGGCGGAATCCTTGCTTTATTGATTCGTGCTGAGTTAACCCGCCCTGGAATGCAGTTCTTGAGCTCTGAGCAGTACAACCAAGTTTTCACAATGCACGGCACGATTATGTTGCTGATGTTTGCAACGCCGCTTTTTGTTGGTTTTGCCAACGTGATTATGCCTCTGCAAATTGGCGCGGCGGATGTTGCATTCCCACGCATGAATATGTTGTCCTATTGGCTCTATCTCTTTGGTGGAATCGTTGCCTTTGCAGGTTTCTTAAGTCCTGGAGGTGCGGCTTCGTTCGGTTGGACTGCATATGCGCCGCTGTCGAACAACATCTATTCACCTGGTATCGGTGCGGATCTCTGGATTCTCGGACTTGCAGTCAGTGGACTTGGAACAATTCTTGGTGGCGTTAACTTCGTAACCACAATCTTCACAATGCGCGCTCCTGGAATGACGATGTTCCGTATGTCGATCTTCTCGTGGAACGTATTGCTTACTTCCATCCTCGTTCTCATTGCATTCCCACCTCTCGCAGCCGCTCTACTAGGGTTGGAATCTGATCGCCTCTTTGGTTCACAGATTTTCGATCCCGCAAATGGTGGAGCGATGTTGTGGCAACATCTCTTCTGGTTCTTTGGACATCCCGAGGTCTATATTCTTGCTCTTCCATTCTTTGGTATTGCAACAGAGATTTTGCCGGTCTTCAGTCGTAAACCAATCTTTGGTTATAAAGGACTGATCGCGGCAACAATTGCAATCGCAGCGCTCTCTGTCGCGGTATGGGCCCACCACATGTACACATCGGGACAAGTTCTCTTGCCATTCTTCTCGTTTATGACATTCTTGATCGCCGTTCCCACTGGTGTGAAGTTCTTTAACTGGATCGGAACAATGTGGCGTGGTTCGATCACCTTTGATACACCCATGCTCTGGGTTCTTGGCTTCCTGATCACCTTCTTACTTGGTGGCTTAACTGGCGTTATTTTGGCTAGCCCGCCGCTTGATTTTGCGGTATCTGCCTCATACTTTGTTGTCGCGCACTTCCACTACGTTCTCTTTGGCACCGTCGTCTTTGCGATGTTCGCTGGGTTTTATTTCTGGTGGCCGAAGATGACCGGACGCATGCTCAATGAAACTCTTGGCAAGATTCACTTCTGGATCCTCTTCGTTGGGTTCCACACCACATTCTTGATTCAACACTGGTTGGGAATTAAGGGCTTCCCGCGTCGATATGCGGACTACCTTGCTACAGATGGATTTACCATCATGAATATGGTTTCAACGGTCGGTTCGACCCTACTTGCCCTCTCGATGATTCCATTTGCAATCAATATTTGGATTACCCGCAAATCTCCTAAGGTAACTTCAGATGATCCGTGGGGTTATGGATCCTCACTTGAGTGGGCGACGTCATGTCCACCTCCTCGACACAATTTCCATCGCATGCCAGAAATTCGTTCAGAGCGTCCAGCCTTTGATCTACACCACCCAGATCACGCAAAGATCGAAGGTCATTAAATATGAAGTCTGGTTATCGTCTCTTCCTCTTTCTTTTTGCTTTCTACGCCATCGTAGGCGCGATTTATTGGTGGTTGGGCGGAGAACCTCTGGGAGTCACCGCAATATTTCTTAGCGCAGGTCTTGCCCTGATCATCGGTTATTACTTTTGGTTTATTAATCGTCGCACCGGAGGAGTTCTCCCAGAAGATAACCCCGATGCGCTTATCTCTGATGGCGCTGGAGAGCTAGGTTTCTATAGCCCTCATTCCTGGTGGCCGCTACCAGTAGGACTTGCTGCCACAGCTGTTGGTCTCAGCCTTGTAATTGGCTGGTGGTTGACACTTATTACCGCTGGGGCGCTCATCATCGCGGTGATGGGGTTTGTTCTCGAATACGAACGTCCATCAAACTCACCATACGGCTCTGATTCTCTTCATTAAATTCCCGCAAGTTTTTGGTTAGATTTAAGACATGACCCTTCGCGCTGAGATTCTTGATACTGGCAATCCCAAAGTTAAATCTGCATCAATCATCATCAATGCGCCGGCCTCGAAGATCTTTGATGTCATCGCAAACCCACAGATGCATTCCATCATTGACGGCTCCAATTCTGTCCGGTCCGTAATCAAGGGGCCTACGCGCTTAGCTCTTGGTTCTAAATTCGGGATGAATATGGAGATTGGGATTAAATATCGCATCACCAACACAGTCGTTGAGTTTGAAGAGAACAAGCTCATCGCGTGGCGCCACCTTGGTCGCTGGATCTGGCGTTATGAATTGAAGGAAATTTCCTCAACCCAGACCGTTGTTATTGAAAGCTTCGATGGCACGACGACGCCATTCAATGTCTGGCTGAAGGCTCGTAAGGCATATCCCTATACGCAAAAAGCTGTAGCGAAAACGCTAGTGCGTTTAAAGGAATACTGCGAAAGTAATTAACCGCGAAGGTAATTAGTGGTGATCTTCGATTTCCAACACTTCTTTAGGTGTTGGCTTTGCGATCTGCTCTTGATTAGCGCGCGATAGGCGAGCCTGAATTTTCGCCTTCGCACCTTTGGGGTTACGTACGCCATTGGTGTCGGCCGCAACCGGTTCGAGCGCGGGAAGTTGTTCGTGTTGAGTGAGCAAGTAAGCCCTCTGAGGTGAGAGCGGTTCATGTACTTCAATGAATTCGCCATGTGGCAACATGACAAGGCGTCCGGTCTCGCGACCATGGAGTACTAATTCACGGTCTGCGCGCTGCAGCGAGAGACAGATTCGCTTGGTAATGACAAATGCCAACGGAGGCAGAACGATAATTCCAATACGAGTAAACCACATGATCTGATTAATCGAGAGATCAAAGTGGGTTGCAATGAGATCGTTTCCGCCGTTAATGAGAGCAACCAACATGAACGTGATCGACATGGCGCCGAGCGCGGTGCGGTTGGGTGCATTTCTAGGACGATCAAGAAGGTGATGCTCGCGCTTATCTCCTGTCATCCAGCTTTCGATAAATGGATAGAGCGCCATTCCAGTAAAGATGATTCCAGGGATGATTAATCCTGGGATGAGAATGTTCCACGAAATTGTGTATCCAAACCAATACGTTTCAAGTGGTGGCGCCATACGGACCAAGCCATCGAGCCAACCCATGTACCAATCGGGCTGTGACCCGGCAGAAATCTGGCCAGGGGTGTAAGGGCCGTAAAGCCAGATCGGGTTAATGGAGGCGACAGCGCCAAGGAATGCAGTTACGCCAAAGACAATGAAGAAGAATCCGCCTGCCTTTGCCATGTAAACCGGCATCAATGGATAACCAACCACATTCTTTTCGGTACGACCGGGACCTGGGTATTGCGTGTGTTTCTGGTACCAGACCAACATCAAGTGGGCTGTTATCAAAGCAAGGAAGATTCCAGGAATTAAGAGAATATGGACAACATAAATTCTTTGGATAAACATCTCACCCGGGAATGCTCCACCGAAGACAAAATAGGCAAGATACGAACCCACGACAGGGAGCGCTTGAATAATTGCTTCTGCGATGCGGATACCGGTTCCAGAGAGTAGATCATCTGGAAGTGAGTAACCAAGGAAGCCTTCAACAATTCCAAGAGTGAGTAAGCCAACGCCAATAATCCAGTTAAATTCACGCGGCTTGCGGAATGCGCCAGTAAAGAAAACGCGCATCAAGTGAGCAACCATCGCTGCCATAAAAATCAGAGCTGCCCAGTGATGAATCTGGCGCATCAATAATCCGCCGCGCACATCAAAAGAGATATGAAGTGTTGATGCGTAAGCCGCTGACATCTTGAGACCCGAGAGCGGTTCATAGGAACCTTCGTACTCAACTTCACGCATGGAAGGGTCAAACCAGAAAGTCAGGAATGTTCCCGATAGAAGCAGAATGATGAAGGAATAGAGAACAACTTCACCCAACATAAAGGACCAGTGATCAGGGAAGACCTTGGTGAGAGTTTTCTTTAGCCACTTGGCTGAACCAGTGCGTTCATCTACATAGTTGGCTACTTGTCCGGCTACGCGTTCACGTGCGCTCACTAGGAATCACGCTCCCAAAAACTAGGTCCGACGGCTTCATTAAATGGCGCCTTCGCCACGATGTAACCCTCACTGTCTACAGTGATTGCTAATTGTGGCAGTGCTCGGGCTGCTGGTCCAAAGATAACTTTGGCGGCACGAGTCACATCAAAGGTGGATTGATGGCAAGGACAGAGAAGATGTTTTGTGGTCTGCTCATAGAGAGCTACGGCACAACCCATGTGTGAGCAAATCTTCGAGAAGGCAATGATTCCTTCATAGGTCCAAGAAAGACGTTCCGGATCAAGATTGAACTCCTCAGGGCGAATGCGAATAAGGAGCACGGAATCTTTGGCTATGTCATCAAGGTGACGTTCTTTTCCTGGTGGGAATTCGGGTTGCACTTGAGCAACGCCACCGACCTCTAGATCCGAAGGTTTGAGTGGTCGATCGCCTGGATCTGTAACAAGGCGTGTGCCAGCCTTCCAATTTGTTTCATTTAATTCATTTTCAGGAAGCGGGCCAAGATCGCGAAGCAAGAGAATCGGGGAGAGGCCAACCAAGCCGAGGGCAAGTCCCATGGTTCGCTTTATGAAAGGGCGGCGACCGAGACCAGCTTCGCCAGCGCGCTCTTTGACTGTTGCTACAAATGCAGAACGATCTTCATCTTTGGAACGCTGTTCTTTACGTTGATCAATAACTTCGTGATCTGGCATGAGCGTTTTTGCCCAATGAACAGCAGCCATTCCAATAAAGAAGAGTGACATGGCAAGGCCGAGTCCCAAGAAAAGTTGGTGCGCATTGGTATTGCCCATGATCGGAAGAAATATGAAAATTGATTCGTCGATGCCCACATACGCATAAATAAAAAGAAGCGTTCCAAAGACAGAGAGCAGGAAGAGAATTCCAACTTGGCGTTCAGCCTTCTTTGCTGCGCGAGGATCAACATCGGCTTTACGATGAATATGTTCAGGTAAACCTGGATCAGTTAATGGTGCAATTTCATTTGACATTGTTTACCGAGCCTTTGTTGTCAGCCATACAGCAACGCCAATGAGTAATCCAAGTCCTAGCGTCCATGCCAATAGTCCTTCAGTAACAGGACCTACGCGACCAAGCGATGCTCCTCCAAGTGCTGGTTCGGTTTCCGCATGCTTGATCCATTTGATGATGGAAAGTTTCTCTTGCGGGGTGAGGACTGTTTCGGAGAAGACCGGCATTGCTTGTGGTCCCGTCACCATTGCTTCGTAAATGTGTTTTGGTTCCACGCCCATAACGGTTGGAGCATATTTTCCTTGAGTAAGCGCTCCACCTTGACCTGCAAAGTTATGGCACATCGCGCAGTTATTGCGGAATAGCTCTCCGCCTTCAGCGGTATCACCGCTTCGTTCCCAGGCAAGTTCTTCATTCGTGACTGCAGCTGGGCCAGGAGCAAGGGAAGCTACATACGCTGCAAGTGCGGCAGTTTCTTCCTCTGTATAGACCGGCTCCTTTCGCATTGCTTGTTGGCTCATGTCAGCCATCGGCATACGACCTGTTGCAACTTGGAAGTCAACTGATGCCGCTCCAACTCCAATGAGTGACGGTGCTATTCCTGCGCCTTCGGCATTGAGTCCATGACATGAAGAGCAACCGCGCGCGAAAATCTCTTTTCCTTCTGCAATGAGTGTTGCTTTATCTGAAGGATTGGTGACGACTGTTTGTGAGGCGGCTTGAGCAACTGTGTAACCAAAGCCAACGAAGAGTAGACCAGCCAATAGCAACAAAGGGCCAGCAAATCTATGACGGCGATACTTTGAAATGAATCTCATTTATTGCACCAAATAGATTGCTGAAAAGAGAGCGATCCAGACGATATCGACGAAGTGCCAATAATAAGAGACCACGATCGCGGTGGTTGCTTGAGAGTGACCAAAACGTCGAGCTTTTGAAACTCGAATCATGACGATCAAGAAAGCGATCAAACCGCCGGTGACATGTAAGCCGTGGAATCCCGTGGCCAAATAAAAAACTGAACCATATGGCGCTGAAGAAAGGGTAAGTCCTTCATGCACAAGTTCGGCATATTCAAAAACCTGGCCCCCGATGAAGAATGCTCCCATCGCAAAAGTGAGGGCGAACCATTCGCGCATTCCCCATTTTGAAATCTGAAGAAGAGTTCCGGTGCGTGCATTTTGAAAACGTTCGGCAGCGAAAACTCCAAACTGACATGTAACTGAAGAGAGAACGAGAACTGTGGTGTTGAGCGCAGAGAATGGAATATTGAGATAGTCGACGCCCTCAGCCCATTTCTCAGGACCTTGGACTGCGCGCGTGGTGAAATACATTGCGAAGAGCGCAGCGAAGAACATCAACTCACTTGATAGCCAGACGATCGTTCCTACTGCAACGATGTTGGGTCGATTAAGTCGAGGTGGGGTGGCTACCGCGCTACTCATAGGGGGGATTATTCCCGAAAAGCCTTCATTTTCTGCCGTTGATAGCGCAGAAAGAGAGGTCGGTGCGGTGAAACGCATCACGCGCTGAAAGAGCGAACAAAGGTGAAAATCAGCCCCTAGAATTGCCTGAATCATGGGAACTCATTCAGAGCAGTCTTTAGAGATCGCCCTCTATTCCGACGATTCATCCGTACGCGAAACGGTAAGAAAAGCGCTGGGTTCTCGCATTGCTCCCGATTTACCGGCCCACACAATTTCTGAGTTTGCGACAGGTCCTGCTTTACGTGCTCGCGTGGATGGCGGTAAGAACTTCGATCTGTATATCTTGGACGGGGAATCAGTTCCTGAAGGCGGATTGGGAATTGCCAAGCAATTAAAGGATGAAGTTTTCAATTGCGGAACTGTCATTGTTCTGGTTGGTCGAGCATCCGATGCCTGGCTAGCTGGTTGGTCGCGCGCTGAAGGCGTTATCAGTCACCCCATCGATCCCTTCACAATTGCTACAACAGTGGCGGATATTTTCCGAAAATCTCGCGTCACGGCATAAATTATGAATTCCTCTTCTCCTACGTGGGAGGACGTTTTTGCCAGCCTTGCTACAAAATCTGAGTTAAGCGCTCTCCAGATCGAATGGGCGATGAATGAAATTCTTGAAGGCGCGAGCTCTGCTGAGAACATAAAAAAGTTTCTCCTCGCTCTTAAAGAAAAAGGCGAGACAGCAGATGAGGTTAATTCTCTTGTCGATTCCATGTATCGCAAAGCATCTCTCATCGATATCCCTGATCGTGCCGTCGATATTGTCGGAACCGGTGGAGATGGCGCAAACACAATCAACATTTCAACGACGGCGGCCATCATTACTACGGCTGCCGGCGCGCGCACCATCAAACACGGAAACCGCGCTGCAACATCAAGGAGTGGCGCAGCAGATCTTCTCGAATCTCTCGGGATCAACATCACGCTAGGCGCCAAAGGCGTTGCTGAGTGCGTACGGAAGATTGGAATTGGCTTTGCGTTTGCCCCAACATTTCATCCGGCCATGAAGCACGCCGCACAGGCTCGGAGAGAGCTTGGAGTACCGACAATATTTAACATCTTGGGCCCTCTTGCTAATCCAGCCAAGCCACAGTGCGTAGCAATTGGCGTAGCAAGAGCCGAGTTACTGGAGACAGTCGCCGAAGTTCTAGCTAAACGAGGCTGCGAAGGTTTTGTTTTTCGGGGAGATGATGGGCTTGATGAAGTTTCGCTGAGCACAACCACAACCGTCTTGATCATCAAAGATGGCGTGATTCGCCATGAAATTTTTGATCCAAGCGAAATTGGATTAGAGAAGTTCCCATTGAGCGCTCTCAAAGGCGGAACTCCCGATGAAAACGCACAGATTACTCGTGGGATTTTTGCCGGAGAATTAGGGGCATATCGGGAATCTGTGCTGATTAATGCAGCAGCGTCAATCGCTGCCTTCAAAGGAGATTTTCATCTCGGCATCGAGCAACAATTTGCCAACGGATATGTTCTTGCTAAACAAGCGGTGGATAGTGGAGGTGCGCTTCACCTCGTGGAGCGTTGGGCAGATCTTTCAAACGAGTTAGCAAAGTCCTCTTTATAGCGGAGGGAATCTGAAACTTCCCTAACTCGTTCCAAATTCTCTCGCGCTGCACCAGAGCCGAAAGTGGGCATACACCATTCACCTTGAATATCGACAAGTCTGATTCCGTCATGTGAAAGGTAGCGAAGCAGAACTTCAACCTCTTCATGATGAGATGCGGGAAGGATCTCGCCATTATCGACAACGACATCTGCTGTGAGGATCAGACTTTCAATGACATCGCGATAATTGGCGGAGTTACCGTGGGCGCTTCCGGCTAGCCGACCATAACGAATAACAACAAACTCCCATTGCTGTGGTGAAATGGGAAGGGCTGCAATCAAGTGAGGAACTCGAGTGAGGGATCTAATGCGCTGTCCGCGCGCAGTACCGCGAATAAATGAGCTAAGTCGGTTACGTAATTCAGCGGCCTCTTCAAAGCGTTCTTGATGGGCCAACTCCGTCATTCTTTGATTGATGGAGTTAAGAATTGAGGTGGCATCGTGATGCATCGAAATTTGAGTTGTTAAGACATGAGATGAATAAGAGTCAACTGATTCCTTACCGACACAGGGAGCACCACACTTTTTCATATCAAAGAGCGCGCAAGGGCTTGCGCTCTTCATGGAATTTAGCGTGATGCGAGGGGAGCATTGGCGAATTTGAGTCACTTCATAGATTGCCTCAATCGCGCGAGCTGCTTCATCACGGCCATTGAATGGTCCGCACCATCCGAAATCATCGGATAGTCCGCGTTGACCTCGGACCGAAACTAAACGCGGAAAATTCTCTTCTGTAATTTTGACCCATACCGCTTTTTCTTGGAATTTCGAGCGGCGATTGAAGCGCGGTTGCTTTTCTGCAATAAGACGCAATTCGCGAACTTCAGCTTCGATAATGGTGGGAGTCTCGATGTAATCCAGATAGTGGGCCAGAGTGATCATGTCATGTATACGTTTACGCGTTTCTGCGGCGGTGAAGTAGGAACGGACGCGATTCTTAAGGTTGCGAGTAGTGCCGATATAAAGCGGCTCACGTTGCTCATCTCTAAAGATGTAGACACCGGGACTGTTGGGCAGACCTTCTGCTAGGTAACGTTTCTTGCGTTGTGAATCAGTAATGCGATTTGAAAATGACTTGAGATCCTCCAATGTTGTGACGCCAAAGGAGCCCAATCGATCGAGAATGCCATGAAAGACATCTACCGTGGCGCGCGCATCAGAGAGCGCACGGTGATCGGGATTTGTAGCCGCGCCAAAAAAATTTGCAAGGGTTCCAAGTTTGCAATTTGGCGCCTCATCACGTGTAACGACATAACGCGCCACGCGCGCTGTGTCGATGACCTGGAACTTGGGCCACGGCGTTGCGCATTCGACAGCCGCGGCTTTTAGAAATCCGATATCAAAAGGCGCATTATGTGCAATCAAAACTGTTTCTTCTGGAGAACCAGCAAACTCTAAGAACGAAAACAACGCTTCACCGATCTTGGGAGCTTCAATGACCATGGCATCAGTGATGCCAGTCAGCACAGTGATGAAGGCCGGAATGGGCGATTCTGGGTTTACAAGAGTTTGGAATTCGCCGATGATTTCTCCGCCACGAATTTTCACCGCACCAATTTCGGTAATTGAAGAATTGGAATGAGAGCCACCGGTTGTCTCCAGATCAACAACTACAAATGTGGTATCGATGAGAGCGCGCCCAATATCGTCAAAAGTGGGCTGCCATCCGAGGACTGCACCACGTTTCAAAGATTTCTGATCACTCACGTAGGTAAAGGTAGATGGGATGAATGACATTTACGGTGATTCTGCTTAGGGTTCGTATGTGAGTATTGAGGGCGCCCCGGAAGGCTGGATTACGGATTACTCTGCCGCCGGTTCCGGACCCAACGAGAAAATCGGCGTGCTTCTTGTACATGGCTTCACAGGAACTCCGGCCTCAATGAGGCCGTGGGCTCACTACCTTAATGAACGCGGTTACACCGTCTCTGTTCCGCTAATGCCGGGACATGGAACAACGTGGCACGAGCTTAATCAGGTTCACTGGCAAGAATGGCCAGCAAAAGTTGAAAGTGAACTAAAAAAATTACGAGAGCGGTGCTCCAAGGTCTTCATCTGCGCTCTATCGATGGGCGGTGGGAATTCTCTGTATGTCACAGCGAAGAATCAAGAACTGGTCGATGGACTTGTTCTTGTTAACCCCATGATTCACATTCCTGGAATTCAAATTAAATTCGTGCACATAATATCCAGGATTCAAAAGTCACGGGCATCAGTGGGAGATGACATTAAAAAGCCGGGCGTTACGGAATGGGGCTATGACGCTCTGCCATTGAAGGGCGTTGCACAACTGTACAAGTACCTCAAACTCTCTCGTTCTTTGTTGCCGACAGTAAAGGCTCCAACGTTGGTTTTTCATAGCGTTGACGATCATGTTCTGCCCGTCTCCAACACTGAAATTATCATGAGCGAATTGGGTTCATCGGATAAACAGCGTATTGAGCTCACCAATAGCTACCACGTTGCAACATTGGATTATGACGCAGAAACGATCTTCGAAAATGCGAGGATCTTTATCGAGGAGAGAAGTCGATGAGCTCAAACCCCTTCCTGACAAAATCAACACTTGAATATGAACTCCCGCCCTTCTCGCTGATAACTGAGGATCATTACCTTGAAGCTTTCTATGCCGGCATGAATGAGCAATTGCTCGAAATTGATGCGATATTGGCTGAACCCAATGTGTCCTTCGAAAACACTATCGAGGCCATGGAGCGCAGCGGAGCAATTCTTAATCGTGTGCTTAATGTCTTTTACAACAAGTCCTCAAGTGATACCAATGATCGAATTGATGCAATCGAGGCGGAGATTGCTCCTAAGCTCGCCGCCCATTCGGATGCGATTCGACTCAACCCTCATCTGTTCTCACGCATTAAGACTTTGCGCAGTAACACTTCTGCCTTAAACGAAGAGCAGTCGTGGCTCGTCGAACGTTATTTCCGCGACTTTTCCCATGCCGGTGCAGAATTAAGCGATGAAAGTCGTAATCGAGTTAAGGAGATCAACGAGGAGCTTTCGTCTCTCCAGACCCAATTTGGCAAGAAACTTCTGGCTGACACCAATGATTTAGCAGTTGTGGTTGATAACGTGACCGATCTTGATGGATTAACCCCCAATCAGATTGCCGCATGCAAAGCAGCAGCAGAATCACGTGGAATGAAGGATAAGTGGCTGATAACGATGGTGAATTTCACTGGCCATCCTCTATTGAGTTCTCTGAAGAATCGAGCGCTGCGAGAGAAAGTAATGAAGAACTCTCTCTTTAAAGGTGGGCGCAAAAACGAGAATGACACGCAAGCAGTTTTGCTTCGCATGGTGGCTTTAAGGACTGAGCGGGCAAAACTATTTGGTCTCAAGACACATGCTGAATTCGTCCTCCAAGAACAGACCGCGGCAAACCCTTCAAATGTTCATGCGATGCTAAGAAAACTAGCACCTGCTGCAGTAAAGAATGCGCAACGTGAGGGAGAAGATATACAGGCCATCATGTCGCGGGAATCCTCCGATGAACTACAGAGTTGGGACTGGGGTTTTTATACAGAGAAAGTGAGGGCTGAGAAATACTCTCTTGATACCGCTGCGATGAAACCTTATTTTGAATTAGAACGAGTTCTCAAAGATGGCGTTTTCTTTGCAGCGCAGAAGTTATATGGTCTCACCTTCAAAGAACGCCCAGATTTGGTTGCCTATCATCCTGAGGCTCGAGTGTTTGAAGTGTTTAACGAAGATGGTTCAGCGGTAGGCCTTTACATTGGAGATTTCTATACCCGCGATTCAAAGCGCGGTGGAGCCTGGATGAATTCACTTGTGAAACAGAGCAAACTCCTTAATCAGAAGCCTGTGGTTGTAAATAACATGAATGTTTCTAAACCGCCCCAGGGAGAAGTAACTCTGCTTTCCTATGATGAAACCACAACACTCTTCCATGAGTTTGGACATGCCATCCACGGACTTCTCTCAGATGTCACTTATCCACGAGTGTCAGGGACAGCAGTGCAGCGAGACTTTGTCGAATTCCCATCACAAGTTAATGAGATGTGGATCCTCTGGCCAGAAGTTCTAGATAACTATGCAATTCACTATCAAACGGGGGAGCGACTTCCGCAAGCATGGGTCGACAAGCTCCATGAATCAGCGACATTCAATGAAGGTCATGCAACTACCAGTTACCTTGCTGCAGCGGTTTTGGATTTAGCCTGGCACTCGCTCGACGGCTCTCAAGAAATTACAAGCGTTGAAGAGTTCGAGGAAAATGCGATTTCAGATTACGGCTTGCATTATCTGCCGGTTCCCACGCGGTATAGATCGACATATTTCTCGCACATATTTGCTGGCGGATATTCAGCTGGTTATTACGGCTATATCTGGAGCGAAGTTCTCGATGCCGACACAGTTGAGTGGTTTAAAGAGAACGGTGGGCTTACTCGCAAGAATGGCGATCACTTTAGAAAGGCATTAATGAGTCGTGGTGGATCTGTGGATTCGATGCAGATGTTCCGAAACTTCAGGGGCCGAGATGCAGAAATAGAACCACTGCTCCGTCGCCGAGGACTTGTACAAGATGCTTGAAGCTATTTTTCTGGGGATCATTCAGGGGCTAACTGAGTTTCTTCCCATCTCTTCAAGCGCACATATAAGAATCCTCGGTGAATTTCTACCTTCCGCTCAAGATCCTGGAGCTACTTTCACTGCAATTATGCAGATTGGTACGGAGATGGCGGTTTTGCTCTTCTTCTTCCAGCAAATCAAAGAAATCATGCGAGGTGGCAAGCTCGCAGGACTCATCATTCTGGGCTCGATTCCGATATTTATTCTTGGATATCTCGGTCAGGAATACATCCGGAGCAATTTCAGATCCCTCTGGTTGATTGCCGGCACTCTCATTGGTTTCGGAATCTTGTTGGGCTACCTGGATTACAAAGGAAAAAAAGAAAAGACCATCGACAATCTCAATACTCGCGACGGCATTTTCTATGGATTAGCCCAATCCATGGCGCTTATTCCTGGAGTCTCAAGATCTGGCGCAACAATCGCGATGGGACGATTCCTTGGTTATCGCAGAGAAGATGCGCTGCGCTATTCATTCTTACTTGCGATTCCTGCAGTTTTAGGAAGCGGCGCTTACGAGTTGTTCAATTCGCTGTCAGAACGGACAAACAACTTCTCCCTACCCGAAACATTTGCAGCAACAATCACCGCTTTCCTAGTGGGATATGCCGTTATTGCGTGGTTGATGAAGTTTGTCCAAACAAAGAGCTTCATGCCTTTTGTAATCTATCGAATCGCCTTGGGAGCATTTTTATTAGCGTTGTTAACTTCTGGAATTATTTCAGCGTGATTGCATGACAACTGGTGGATTTAGTTCAGTCGATCTTCTACGTGAAGAAGCGACGCTTCAGTTATCTTCACTTACAAACCACGACGCTATCGAGATTGGGAAGATTGCCACCGAAATAGGCATAGAGCGAAAATTGCCTATAGCCCTCGAAGTTCGCATTAGGGATTGGGTGGTCTACCGAGCTTGTCTCTCCGGAAGTAAGCCAGAAAACGATGGGTGGATTGACCGCAAAGCTCGAGTTGTTGAATTAAAGCATCACTCCACAATGTACGAACGAGTAAAGGCCGAAGAAACGGGGATTGATTGGCATATTGAAAATGGAGTGACGAACGAGACCCATGCTATCCACGGTGGGGGCTTGCCACTCATTACTCACGATTCGGGGTTTGCAGGAATCCTTCTAATTTCAGGACTACCTCAAGTTGAAGATCATTTACTAGGAGTCGAAGTTCTTACTGAATTTCTTGCGCGCCGTGGAGAAGTTCTTTAATTCCCAGATCTCGTAGTTGGTTCAGGGATTACGCTTTCTGGAATCGCACAAGGGGCGCCATCGCAACAGTTTGTCTTCATATGACAGTTCGGGCATAACCACCGGGTCGAAACAGGGTCATAAGGTTTGCCACAGAAGTCGCACGGCATATGGTTATTGGCACTCACGCGGCGATTAAATCATTTCTCAGGATTAATACTGGCGACATGATGATGAGTCGGCGAGTACTTTTTCAGACTTTGACTATTCTGATGTAATCAAAAGTAGCGAAGTTTTTAGGGGTCCTGTGAAAAAGATTGCGATTGTTGGCGGGGGCGCTTCAGGGCTTCTTGTTGCCCTCAATTTGGCTCGGAAATCTCCAGATAGTCTTCACATCACCATCGTTGAACCTCGCAATGTTCTGGGCGAGGGCATTGCATACAGCACACAAGATGAAGGTCATGTGCTTAACGTTCCAGCAGGGCGAATGTCGGCATTCATGGATCAACCTGAGCATTTCATGCAGTGGATGGGATGCGACAAGAACACCTTTGCACCGAGAAAAGTTTATGCTCGATATCTTCAAGAAACTCTTCAATCATTAGACCTTAGCAAAATTGAATTGCGACATCTTCAGGACAAGGCAATATCTGTAGCGCAAGAAGGCGCGGCTTGGAGAGTCGTCGCTGCACGCGGAGAAGAACTCCTTGTTAATGCTGTAGTTCTCGCCATTGGCCATGGTGAATCGTTTAAAGCACCGGGAGTCGAGAAGGTTTTAACGTCCAAGCGATACCTAACTGACCCGTGGCGACTAACTGCAAGTGCAGTAGATGGTCACTTGATTGGGATTGGCACAGGTTTAACTTTTATCGATCATGCCCTAACCCATATACGACGAAATTCAACGAACACAGTTACTGGAGTATCCCGCAATGGGTTGTTACCAGAAGCTCATCTAGCTCATCGTGCAGATCCTTTGGAAGTTCCTGCGATTGCCCGCGAGAATCCAGAAGAAATGCGTCGCTTTATTGAAGAAGCTGATGATTGGAGAGCCGCCCAAGATGGGATTAGGCATCAGCTGCCTGACATTTGGAATCGTTGGAGCGATGAGTTGAAAGCAAGATTTTTAGATCACGATCTGCGTTGGTGGAATGTACATCGGCATCGTTTAGCTCCTGAGATTGCGGAGGAGGTTAGACGCGCAATTATTTCGGGCCGCATTCGCGTTGTTAAGTCTGGCGTTTCTGGCGTCAAAGAGAATGACGACGGCATAACTGTTGAACTGAGTAACGGTGAATCAATAGAAGGCGTTGCGCTGGTCAATTGCCTTGGTTACAGAGTTGCTGGAAAAGAATCTTTGATTGAAACATTAATCGCAGGCGGCATCGCACAAGAAGGTCCACTCGGACTTGGAGTTAAGACTGATTACCCACGGTTTAATCTGCTGGATTGCAATGGGCGACCCCGAGAAAATGTCTTCGTCATCGGGCCCGTTCTTTTCGGGGAGAGGTTTGAAACAACAGCGATTCCGGAACTGCGAGAACAAGCTGACCTGATCGCAGGGCAATTACTAGAAATTGTTTAAATCTCTGTTTTCTTACTCAGGTCCTGAGATTAAAGACAGTGAACATATTTCAATGTAGTTTTTCGTCGGCTTTTCCTTCGCGCCACGAAGTTATCGTTGCGACAAAACCCGCTCGAGTTGGAGCGCAGAACATTGGACCGGCCTTCCACGACCGTTGTGGATCAAGTGGCGCAACGCGGACAAGACGGAAATCATCATCTGCTTTCGCGCGCACTGTGAGGGCGTCACCTGTTCTGCTGACGCGAATAGTTACTTCTTTTCCAATCCACTCTGTTACGCGTCCAGTCGACCAGTCGGATCTAGTTTGTGTTACCACCGCTCCGAGTTGCGGATACCCGTCACTAAACTCAACAGCTGCCTTTATCCAGTTCTCCTCATCGCTGCGAATGAGAATTCCGCACTGGTCAAATTGCTCTGTGAAATTGAGAATGAAAGAGACCTCTATAGAAGTATCTTGCGGAAAGTCCTTGAGAAGTGCATGGCCGTCATCATGAATGAATCCATAGGAAGTCCTCCGCCACCAATCGCTGCCTTCCGCCGCCTCAACCTTGAGGAGATCATTCGTTTGAGTGATTGAAACCGGCAAACGGGTCCACTGGCCTTCTGACCATGGAATTGTTTTCATGAGAGCCCCGATCGAATCTGCAATAAAGTAATTTCTAAGAGCAATTATCAATTACCAACGTGGACGACACTGGGATCGCACCAGTGACCATATAAACTATCTCCCTCATTTAGCGGGAATTCCTACTTGGTTCACATTTAACACCATAGGACAGATGTTAATGGTCCTAATCAGAAATTAGTCCATTTGTGTGCTCGTTTTTGTCGATAACAACGAGTTCGGTAACCACTTAGGACCAGAAGGTTTTTTTCGGTTTATGTTTAATTATCGAAGGTTGATAAAGTTGAATTCTTGACTTAAATTTCGACAAGTGCAATCGTCTCGATTCGGCCAACTTGATGCTCAGGGCCAAAAAGAGCACGTCCTTGATTTGGCTCGTACGGTTCTCCTGGAATACCCTTTTGAAGTTGAATCCATCGAGTTAATTAATTATCAATTCAACGCTACTTTTAAAGTTGTTACAACAAAGAACGAAATGTTCGCGCTTCGAATTAATGTGAATTCTGGCCGAACTTATGAAAATCTTCGCGGTGAGATTGCTTTCGTTAGTTTTCTCAATGATAAAAAGGCAGTTAATCTGCCTAAACCAGTCGCCTGCAAGAAAGGCGAATTTGCTCTTACCGTTGCCTCTTCTATGTTGGAAAGGGATTTGGGCGTTGTCCTGTATTCGTGGCTGGAAGGGGAAGAACTCGGGGATGAACCAAGTGACGAAGCCTTAAGAAAACTTGGGGCGGCAATGGCAGCGATGCATCAAGCAACCGCCGACTTCACTCTCCCCGATAAGGCGCAATTGCCGTTTTTGAAAGATTTCTTGTGGCAAACGCAGGACATTATCTTTTCGTCTGCCAGTCCACTTTCGAAAGAAGATATTGAACTACTCACCAAGGCGAAGAACGAGATCGAGAATATAATCGAGGACCTTTATTCCGTAAGCAAGGCAATTGCGATTCACGCAGATCTTCACGGTGCGAACGTATTTACCTACGGAGATCAAATCTACATCTTCGATTTCGATGATGCTGGCTTTGGTTTACCAATTCAAGATTTAGCTACAGCCCTTTATTACTTGGATACCCCAGAGCAGGATGCTGCACTTTTATCGGGTTACCAGTCCGTATCCGAACTTCCACGGCATAACAAACATCAATTAAATGGACTTCTGCTGCAACGGAGAATCATTTTACTCAATTATTTATATGAAACCACGAATCAAGAGCACCGAGACATGGCGCCGGAATACCTTGTAGAAACGTTGCGCCGCGTGCGATTTTTCCTAGATCAGAAATAAAACTACGTGGACGATATCGATTCGTCACTCCACCACGTTACGTGGACGATACTGGGATCGAACCAGTGACCCCTTCCATGTCAAGGAAGTGCGCTACCGCTGCGCTAATCGTCCGTATGAAGTTTTACAACTTATCGAG
>Ga0208465_1000090_pt1 | contig 30109 bp, 31 predicted proteins | sample LakMenEpi31Aug10_FD_150749 | JGI IMG/M metagenome (GOLD analysis project Ga0208465, IMG submission 150749) | Freshwater microbial communities from Lake Mendota, WI - 31AUG2010 deep hole epilimnion (SPAdes) | ecosystem: Environmental > Aquatic > Freshwater > Lake > Epilimnion/Euphotic zone ...
TTCATCGCCGTAGAGGGGCTTGGCGGGCAGCACCGCCAACCGCCCCATCAAATAGCGGGCGGTGACGACGCCGGCCAGGGTCAGCAACACCAGGGCCAGGGCCATGCCCAGGATCAATTTAGAAAGATTGACCAAAAAACGACTCATAGATCAGTACAATACAGCCCCCCAGGGCTGGGGAATGTTTCGGCCCATGGTACCGTACTCCACCCTAATCCGCATCTTCCCGGGACAGGGGCTGACGGCGGGAGGCCAGGCGAGCCTTACCGGCCCCGGCCCAGGCCTGGAGGGCCTCAATTTGTTCCCGGGCGGTGCGGGCCAGGGGCACCATTTGACTGGCGGCACTGAGGATATCGTCGGTGGTAAAATCCCGGCTCTGGCTAAAGCCCAGATGCATAGCTTCAATAATCGTCTGCTCAATTTCCGCCCCAGAAAAGTCTGGGGTTTCGTAGGCGAGCCGGGCCACATCGTAGCTCTTTAAGCTGTGGGGGCGAAGGCGGGCCAGGTGCACGTCAAAAATAGCCTGACGCTCGCTTTGGCTAGGCAGGCCAACAAAGAAAATCTCATCAAACCGGCCCCGGCGCAGTAACTCGGGGGGCAGGCTTTGGATATTATTGGCGGTGGCCACCACAAACACCGGCGAAGTTTTTTCCGCCATCCAGGTGATAAAGGTGCCGAACACCCGACTGCTGGTGCCAGCGTCCCCCCGGCTGTCACCCCCCCCAAAGGCCTTATCAATCTCGTCAATCCAGAGGATACAGGGGGCCAGGGCCTCCGCCAGTTGAATCATCTGCCTGGTGCGGGACTCCGACTCCCCCACCAGGCCGCCAAACAGGCGACCCACGTCTAGCCGCAGTAGGGGTAGGTGCCAGTGGTGGGCGATCGCCTTTGCCGTTAGGGATTTGCCCGTCCCCTGAATGCCAATCAATAGCAGGCCCCGGGGATAGGGTAGGCCGTACTGCCGCGCCTTATCCGAAAAGGCCGTACCCCGCTTTAACAGCCAATCCTTCAAATTATCCAGGCCCCCAATATCGGAAATTTGCTCGGTGGCGGGATAGTAGTCCAGGATTTGGGTTTGGCGAATGGTCTGCCGTTTTTCCTCAAGCACCAGGTCCAGGGCCCGGTCATCGCAGTCACCATAGCTGGCGATGGCCCGCCCCAACACCCGTCGCACCCGCTCCAGGGAGAGCCCCTGGCAGGATCGTACCAGTTCATCCAGTAGGGGGGGCGCCAGGCTAACACCGGTAGAGCCCAGGAGTTGCTCAATTTCCTGGCGAAGGATGGCGGGGGTGGGTAGGGTAAACTCCAGTAGGGTAATGGTTTCCGCCAGATCCTCTGGAATTCTTAGCTGGGCCGATAGGATGATCAGGGTTTTAGGTTCGGCCTTGAGGCGCCGGGCCAGGTTGCGTAACTTACGGGAAATGGCAATGTCCTCCAGGAATCGGTCAAAGTCCCGCAAAATAAAGACTCCGGTTGCCGTAGCCGGCAGTTTTTCCAGCAATTCCAGGGCCTGTAGCGGATTTCGGCGACCGAAACCGGCGTCGTTGAGATTACCCTGGTAGCCGTCCACAAAGTCCCAGGTGTAAACTGGCCGATTTCCCTCCAACCGGGCACAGTCAGTAATTTCCGACTCGGCCCGTTCCTCCTCTGGGGTGGCTATGTAGATGATCGAATAACGAGCCCGAAACAGCAGTCCGAGATCTTCAGTAAACCCCATAGCCCTAACTATCCTGGCCCTTGAGTTGATGCTGCAGCTGACTGAGGGCTGACCAGCGGTAATCCAGCACCCCAGGGTCAGGGCTAGGGGAGATCTCGATGCCAGGGCAGTCAGGGGAGCAAATCTGGCGCTGGGGCAGAGCCAGGCAGATCTGCTCGTAGATCCAGGTGGTGGCATCAAAGTGACCGTTGGGGGGCAGGGTTTCCACCAAATCCTCCAGACCCATCTCCTGCTCTAGGGCCTGACTGGCGGGGTTGGGGTTATCCTGCAGCCAGATCAGCTCCCGTGGTTCAATGGCCAGGCGATGGTTATAGCTTTGCAGGCAGCGATCGCAACTCAGGGTAATGATGGTCTCCGCCGTTCCCACCACCTCCAGGTAGGTCTGCTGATGAGTGACGGTGACCTGACCCCGCACCGGCGTTAGACTGTCTAACCCCGGCAAATGGTCAGAAACATCCACCTGCCATTGCTTTTTGGGGCGTTGCAGCAGATGGGGAATGTAAACGGTTTCCATGGCAGACCTAGGATAGCGCCGGCAGCAAAGGCTTAGGGGGAGGGCTCGAGGCAAACCACCAGGCGGCGATCGGGCTCCTTACCCCGGCTGAAGGTGGCCAGGCCAGCCTGGGCAGATAGAAAATGGTGAACCTGACGCCGCTCCGCCGCAGATAACCCCGTCAATTCGTACTCCTGACCACTAGCCCGGACCTGTTCCGCCGCCGCTTCCGCCATCTGCCTTAACTCCGCCAGGCGGCGAGCCCGATAACCCGCCAGTTCAATGGTGAAGGCCTGCTGATCACCCTCCGGTTTACCCAGGTTGAGGGTGGTGTTAGCCAGGTACTGAATCGAGTCCAGCACTGAGCCACCGGGGCCAAGCAGGGTCTCAACCTGATCGGCGGTGAGGGACTGATCGGCAATGGTGAGCCAACAACTATCCCCCGAGTCATCGTTAACCAGGTCGGCAGTAACAGTCGCCTCAAGCCCTTGCAGGGCTAGGAGGTTGGTTAACCACTCCACTCCACTGGTCAGGGCTGGCTTAGTCATAGCAGCTAGGCCTTTTTCTTTTTAACGCTATTGGGTTCAAAGGGGAGGGTTTTGCGATCGTCCTCCCCAGCACTAGCCTGGGCATCAACAATCTTTTGCAGGTTTTCGGGCAGGGGTTCACGGGACAAGATAAAGGCCTGGAGGGTTTGGAAGATGTTGGCCACCACCATGTACATTAGCACCCCAGCCGGCAAGGGAAAGAACAAAAACATGCCCGAGAAAATCACTGGGGTAAACTTGTTAACGGCGTTTTGTTGAGGATTATCCGACACCGCCCCCTGGCCAGAGAGCACCTGATTCAGGTAGAGGCTGGCACCAAAGGCCAGTACCATGGCCAGGATATCCCAGTGAATCGCTCCGTCTTCGCCGGTAACCCCGACTCGACCTAGGGCCTCAATGAACAAAAAGCCCTTGTTAGTCGCCAAGCCCGGCACCTGTACCTTGAGGGTAGCCTCTCCGGGGGAGAGGGCGGTAACATGGCCCTGATCGTCAATGGCGATCACATCTTCTCCCTTGATCACCTGCCACTGGGGATGGACATCAACGTCAGTGTTGGTATACTCCGCCACCAGACTTTCGATGGAGTCACCGGTGGGAGTTTGGAGGCGAACATCGGTTTTTTCACCCACCACCAGTCGATTGCCCCCCGGCACCACCGCCGCAATCGGAAAGTGAGCCCCGTCAGAGACATAAATAGCCTTGGGGGAAGTACTAAAAATTTGGGGTTGGATTTGCTCGATTTTATCTTCAGGAAAAACCTGAAAATTAACATCGTAACTAATGTCGGAAAAGGGCGATCCTCGCAGGGTGGCAAACAAAGCAAAGAGGATAGGCATCTGCAGCAGGACAGGAAAACAACCCGCCAGAGGATTGCCAAACTCTTTGTAAACCTTACCCATCTCCTCCTGGAGTTTAGTGGGGTCGTCCTTGTAGCGGTCTTGGATTTCCTTTACCCGTTTTTGCATCAGAGGCTGGGTCACCTTCATCCGCCGCATGTTGCGAATCGACCCGGCGTTGAGCGGATAGAGGGCAAGACGAATAACCAGGGTTAGGGCGACGATGGCCAGGCCATAGCTAGGCACGATCCCGTAGAAGAAATCCAGGATCGGTAACATGACGTTGTTTGATAAATATTCAATACCAAAATTCATGGGCACCTAACCCCACTACGGGGACTATGACGTTAATCGCTCAGTTAACCAATTTACCGTAGAAAGGCAGAAGCATGCTAGGCCAAAGGAAGGAGTTATCTATGGCTAGGTCGGGCTCACTAGCCGGGGCTACAGAGATACAAAAAACCAAATGACCTATTCTGAAATGCTCACCATTGGCTAACTAAACCTCTCCTACCGCCCCGCTGACCGCCTGAGCCTGGGGGGAGATCTTTTCATTTATATACTCGTAGACCTGTCTAAAATTAGGCATGGCTCGCAATTCCAGGCGGCTGCCATCCTTGAGGGTCACCACCATGTCTCCCCACAGGCCAAGCCCACGGGGAACGGTGACAATTTTTCGAATCTCGGAGTAAATAATGTCAGTGCGATCGCGCCCCTGCCAACCACCGGTGACCGAGATACGGCGATTGGTAATCCGATAGCGCAACCAGAGGGCCCGGGTGATCGCGGCGGCGGTTAGGGGTAGGCAAATAACCGTAAACCCTAGCAAAACATTAATAATCAAATCCCCAATGTGGGGCCCCCCTTCGTAATAAACGTCCTCACGGATGCCCATGGATTACCTCTAACTGAATAAGTAGCTGTCTCAATTCTCGCAAAAATTCGTCATAGTTGCACTGATCAGACCCTGGCCGAACATTAACCACGATCCAGAGGTGAGACGGCAGATCTTTTATAAGAGTAGCGATAGCGGCCCGTAGGCGGCGCTTAACCTGGTTACGGATTACCGCCCGCTTGCTGACCTTTTGACTCACCACGAAACCTACCCGGCAGCAGGCTGATTGACAACCATGCTGGCCCCCGTCCGGGGAAAATTCGAAGGATAGAATGCGCAAAACCAGGTGGGGTGATATGGCTTTGCGTCCCCTCTGGTAAACCCGAGTAAACTCTTGAGTCGTGCTGAGCCGATGACGTTTAGGAAGCACACCTAGTACTGCCCGCCAGGCAGACCGGTAGGGATCTAAACCGCCAGCCTAGCCCGCCCTCGACGGCGACGGGCTTTAATGACATTTTGACCCGTGTGGGATCGCATCCGAGCCCGAAACCCAGAGGTGCGTTTTTGTTTACGATTAGTACCCTCAAGGGTGCGCTTGCTCATGGCCCTACCTCCATTGCCGGTGGTTCGCTAAAAAGTCACAAGTCTTCAATTGTAACACGCCTTAGGTGGACCCCTTAGGGATTTTTCCTGGGATGGCTATGGTCACCCCTTGAGGTTGATACCCGGAGCCACCCCCTTAGCCGAAACGACCAGATACGTAGTCGCGGGTGTACTGTTCGCGGGGATTATTGAAGATCACCTCGGTGCGATCGTATTCCACCAGATAACCCACCTTGCCCCCCTTGTCTGTGGCTTCGGCGTTAAAAAAAGCGGTGCGATCAGACACCCGAGAGGCCTGCTGCATATTGTGGGTAACGATAATGATGGTGTAGTCTTCCTTCAGCTGTTTCATGGTTTCTTCCACCTTCACCGTAGAAATCGGATCCAGGGCAGAGCAGGGCTCATCCATCAAAATAATGTCGGGCTGGATAGAGATAGCCCGGGCAATACAGAGGCGCTGCTGCTGCCCGCCCGAGAGGGACAATCCATTCTCCTTGAGTTTATCTTTCACCTCATCCCATACGGCCGCTTTGCGCAGGGAGGTCTCTACCAGTTCATCCATGTCACCTTTGAAGCCATTAATCCGAGCCCCCCAGGCGATGTTTTCGTAGATTGACTTGGGAAAGGGGTTAGCCTTTTGGAACACCATGCCAATTTTCCGGCGTAGTTCTACCGCATCTACCCTAGGGGCATAAATATCATTGCCGTGAAAGGTGATCTTCCCCTCTACCCGGCAGGAAGATATTAAATCATTCATGCGGTTAAAGCAGCGCAGCACCGTACTCTTACCACAGCCAGAAGGACCAATGAAAGCCACAATCTCGCGGGTTGGCACTTCCAGGTCAACATCACGGACTGCTAGGTTGGAACCATAATAGACATGGAGGTTTTCTGTGCGTAGGGCCGTCTTAGAGGGAGAGAAATCGGCATTGAACATTGGGTTAACGGAATTAAGCTACACTACTAACAGAAAACCAGGGAAAAGTATTGAGATAGCTGACAAGGTCAAACCCTAAGGGTGGCAAAACCTATCAGACTTGCTGCTAGATTTCAAAACTGTCTCAAAAGCTTCTCAAAGCCCATACTCATATAATAATGCAGTGTTTAGCCTTTCCTCGGGTTAAGGGAAGACTAAGGTACAAGGTAAGCGACTAGAATTCCTGAAAATCGACCAGCTATCTGGGGCATAATCAGGGTAATCGGTAGGGTGCTCTGTTTCTAACTACTTTGCCTATGTTGTGCCAGTGCCAAGACTATACGAACCTGCTCGTTGGTTTCAACTTACATCCTTAAAGACCTATATACTTACCGTTTCCCTGTTATGTGGCCTGGTGGTTGCTGCTGTATTCGCCACCTTGATCGCCCAGGGTTTGACCTGGCGCCTAGCTAGTATGGGGCTATTTACCATGGCGGTTGGCCTGACCCCTGCCATGGTTATGGGTAAAACTCTGGAAATCATAGAGAATAGCCAGACTTCTATTCAAGCTATGGCCGATCAGCCCAGAGGTCTCCGACCCACGGAGGCGACCCTCGATGCCCAGAAGCAGTTCCTGCAGAATGTCATCGATAGCGTCCCTAGTATGATTGTGGTGAAGGATCGCTCTAATCTTATTCAGGTCGCTAACCAAGCCGCCGCTGTTCTGCATGGCATCACGCCAACGGAGATGGTGGGGCGACGGGAAGGTGATATTAATCCCCATCTTTCTCCGGCGGAGGCGGAGCGTCTCGAACAGATCAGCCAACAGGTAATGACTACCCAGGTCGCCTATCAATTAGAACAAAAGCTGGTCGATGCCGCAGGTCATAGCCGCTGGTATCAACTTCTGGTTAGTCCCTTCAAAGATAGTGAGGGTGGGGTGATTGGTGTCGTCAATAACGCCATTGAAATCACTGAGCGTAAGCAGGTAGAAACAGCGCTGCAGGAGGCTAACCAAAAGCTTGAACAGTTAGCCACCCATGATGGCCTAACCCAGATTGCTAACCGGCGGTATTTTGATGAATACCTACAGCAGGAATGGCAGCGAATGACTCGAGAACAGCAGCCCCTATCCTTGATACTACTCGATGTGGATTGCTTTAAAGCCTATAATGACTACTTTGGTCACCAACAGGGAGATGAAGGCTTGGTGACCATTGCCCAAGCCGTCCAGCAGGTGGTAAAGCGCTCAGCGGACCTACTCGCCCGCTACGGTGGAGAGGAATTTGGCGTGATTCTACCTAATACTCGTCGGAGCGGTGCAGAAAGCGTTGCCCAGGCTATCCAATCAGAAATTAAAGCACTGCGTCTACCCCATCCCAAGTCCCGGGTTAACGACTATCTTACGGTCAGCATGGGAATCGCTAGCGTGGTGCCAACCCCCAGCCAAGCGGTGGAGGATTTAGTCGCTGCCGCTGATAGTGCTTTGTACCAGGCCAAACGACGGGGGCGCGATCGGTACTGGATACGTTTGATATAGGGATAATCTGGTGGACGTCGGAGCTCAGGATAAAATGTGCTGCCTAATGCTCACCTTGTAAATGTCGAGGGACGTCAGTTAAGTCAGACGTTGAGAGTTTTGATCAGGGCGCTTTCCAACTGGTCCGCCGCATCTTTCCAAGTGTAGCGTGTAGCTGTCTGATGGGCTGCGTTGGACATGGATTGCCATTCCAGATTAGAAAGCTGTAAGATCTTAACTACAGCATGGGCTAGGCCATCAGTATCCCCCGGAGACAATAAGAAACCATTAATTCCTGGTGTAATCAGATCGGGCGCCCCTCCGGTCCTGACTGAAACGACGGGACACCTACAGGCCATAGCCTCAAGAATTGGTAAGCCAAATCCTTCTGCTCGAGAACCACACAGCCAGACATCGCACGCAGCATACAGATGTCGGAGTTGGTGCTGTGGCGGCCGCAGGTGAAAATCGATCTCTTTCAAAAGGGGAATTTCGGCAGAAATCGGCTCATAGCTAAAGCAGGTAACTGTCAAGTTGGGGATTAGGGCTTTTACTTGTTGAATAGTCGCCAGACAAATATCAGCTCCTTTCCACAATAAATCTGAATACATAAAGCCTAATTTTGGAACAGGATTCTTAATCCTAGGTTCAGCGAAGAATAATTCCATGTCTACACTGTTTGGCACTAGAAATGCTGATTTATCTGAGTACTCATTCAGCAAAAGCTCTATCAACCAACGAGAAATAGTAATTTTTTGGAAGGGTAATCTATAGGTAGCTTTCACCCGCTCTAGATTTTCCTTATCGATAATCGTCTCGTGATGCTGAATAAAATATATTTTTTTGCCCTTTTCAGGAGGAAAATTTGCTATCCATTCTGCTGTTTCCCACCAAGTAGCGATGATCACATCTGCATCGGGTACATCATCTACCCCGACAGAGCTATACCTTGAAAGAGTGTAGGGAACCTGATTTAGTTCAAAATAAGTTGGATCGTAAAAATCATGGAGAGAGAAAATACCTTGCTTAAAGAAGCTTTCGAAACTTCGAAGTAAACTTTTTCTTGCCGGCTGAGGAGCAATTATAAATACTTGATGTCCTTTCTCGATCAAGTGTTTTGCATGGGTAACAACAACTCGAATTCCTCCAGTTGCATAAACGCATGGCAGTATAAAAGTAATTTTCATGATCTGGGATCAATGCTTGATTGTTCAAATGAAGATACCTTCATGGAGAATTGAGTTGAATAAGAAAAATTGATTAAGCACGCCTGAAAACTATAGATACCAGTTTTTGAGTGAATCATGTGTGACTCAAGTCTCAAAAGTCTTGGAATTCCTGGCATTTGCCAATTTAGTTGCATCTCATTCAGGCAAGAACTAGTATGGCCTTCTTTGTCAATCTATCTAGAGAAAATCTGGACGTCCCATCAAGATGCTTTAAGAGTCAAATAAATTTGAACAATTATCTAATAAAATCCGTTATTCTAAATTGTCTCCAGCGAAAGTGATAAAAAGGATGGATCTCAGCTTAGGGCACCTCGACAGATTACACTGTTGCTAAGTAGCGAGACCTAAAATCATAAAATTTCCTAGTCATTCTCAGTAAGATTTATATTTTTTGAGGTATCCAGAGTATCTAGTTCGGAGTCAACTTATCGATTCCCTTGTAACTGCCAAACATGTGTTGTGTTGTGAGAAAGGGGGTTATCCCAGGTATACTTCCCTGTCAAGATGATGCAGAAATCTTGAGTCATGAAGGTATTATCCTACTGGAAGGTATGGTTTGAGACCCTCTTTAGCTTTCCAAACAACCTCTCAGGTGAGTATTCTGACTGGCTAAGAGCTTTACTATCGGAGCTACAACTACAGTCTAGTCTGTTTTATGGCGTTTTCAGGCGAGTTCGGCAAGCTCTCTTTATCTAGGGAGTATCTTGAAAAAACAGAGACCTATGGATGATGGTGACGAGATGCGAGAGGTTTCAGGCTTGGTGAGTTCCCAAGAAGCTCATTAATCAAGTTCAGTAGGTCATAAACACTATAACTTCAGGCAGTTCCATGAAGACATTCCGTGCGGGCTGAGCCTGTCGTTGACGTAGCCTCTGCGAAGCAGATAGCCAGCTGTTGTCAGCCGGAATGCTTTAGTAAAGTGGCGGAGGGCCGCTCGCCAAACAGGCGCTGATAATCCCGAGCGAAGTGGCCAGGGCTCCAGAAGCCAAACCGTTGGGCTGTGGCGGTCACCGAATCAGTGACGGGGTCGGCGGTCTTCAGGTGTCGCCGCACCGCGTGGAGCTGTTGGATTTTTACATAGGCCATGGGACCCATTCCTAAGACTGACTGAAAGCTCTGGAAGAGAGGGCTCTTACTGGTGTGCAGTACTTGGCAGAGGTCCTGTAGGGTGAGGGGATGATCCAGATGGGCCAGAATATAAGCCTCCGCCTGCCTAACTAAGCGGGCTCGGTGATTGATTGGGGCTGGGCTGGGGAACGGTTCCGTCAGGGGAGGAATGGCGTCAATCAGAAGGGGGAGAAAGTCCTTGATAATGAAGTTTTCCAGGGGGAGGAGGGGCAAGGGCGGCGGCTGATCAGGCTGGCCCGCCCCATGACCCTGAAGCCTGGGTTTCCCGACCACTGCCAGGCGATCGGGGTACCCCAGCGAGCCACCGGCGCCACCAGCCAAGTGGGTCGCTGGGGCAGGAAAGCTTGCCCCTGCCGGTGCGGCTAAGTTTTTGGCGGGTCGGGCAAACCTACCTGGGCCTGGGCATCTCCCACATCTTCAGTGGGGTTGACCATCTGTTATTTGTGCTAGGGCTGGTACTGATGGTGAGATTCGGTTGGCCCCTGGTGAAAACCATCAGTGCCTTTACCCTGGCCCACAGCATCACCCTGACCGCCGCCACCCTGGGTTGGGTGCAGGTTCCCCAGGCCCCGGTGAAGGCAGTGATCGCCCTCAGTATTGTATTTCTGGCCGTCGAGCTGGTTAACCGCCAATGGGGGCAGGTGGGTTTTACCGCCACCCATCCCTGGTTGGTGGCCTTGATTTTTGGCCTCCTCCACGGGTTTGGCTTTGCCGACGCCCTGGCGACGGTGGGCTTACCTGCCCAGGCCATTCCTCCGGCCCTGCTCTGTTTTAACCTGGGGGTTGAGTTAGGGCAATTGGCCGTGGATGTGGTGCAGGCCACCAACCGCAACAACCAACCCTCGGCCCTGGGATCTACTCCGGCGGCCCAACAGGCTCGGAAAACGGTCTGGCAAAAGATTCAACGGGCGGCGGCGGACCACTATAAACCGGGGACGTTCACTACCTTCCATGCCTTTGAATGGTCCTCCGCCCCGGGGGGAGCTAACCCGCACCGCAACATCATTTTCCGTGATGCGGTGGTCCCGGAGGCGCCCTTCAGCGCCCTTGATTCCATGGAGCCGGAGCAACTCTGGCACACCCTGGAGCAGTACGATAAGGAGGGCTCTACGCCGCTGGCTATTCCCCACAATGGCAATGCCAGTGCCAACCGCTGGACCACCTACGACCAGGTACGGTTTCAGAAAACCCTACCGGCGGAGGTGCCCCTGACCATTCAGGAGCGCTGGGGGGCTATCTGTGGCCGGGGGGTACTCTAGAGTTAACCTATGGAGGGGTGGTCGCTGGCAACGACAACAGCCCCAATGGTGAGCAGGTGCGTCTGTGGCTGCTCCAGGCCTTTTAGTGGTTAGTCCTGTCTTCTTTTCATTTATTTAAATCTGTCATGGCCCCTACCCCTCTGATTGCTCCCCTGGTGGCCCAGGTCGATAGCCCCCTGTCCCACCACCCTGATCACCACCACGGTCACCATGGCCATAGCCATGGCGCTATTGATCCCGCCATTGCCAGTTCGGAGCGGGGTTTATGGGCGGTGAAGTGGTCCTTTGTTGGGCTAGTAATGACGGCGATCGCCCAGCTGATCGTGTTCCTGCTCTCCGGCAGTGTGGCCCTGATGGCGGATCTGATCCACAACGTGGGGGATGCCATGACTGCCCTTCCCCTGGGGGTAGCCTTCCTAATCGGTCGGCGCCCCCCCAGCGATCGCTTCGCCTACGGCTACGGTCGCCTGGAGGACCTGGCGGGGGTTGCCGTGGTGGGGGTGATTTTCCTCAGTGCCCTGGTCACCGCCTACGAGTCGGTTGATCGGGTGATCCATCCCCAGCCCCCCACCCACCTGGGGGCCCTGGCCGCCGCCGCCATTATCGGTTTTGTCGGTAATGAGCTAGTAGCCCTGTTTCGCATCCGGGTGGGGCGGGAGATCAACAGCGGCGCCCTGATAGCCGATGGGTTGCACGCCCGGGGGGATGGTTTGGTGAGTTTGGCGGTGTTGGTCAGTGCCCTGGGGGTGGGCCTGGGCTACGGCTGGGTAGACCCGCTGATCGGGTTGGTGATTACCCTAATCCTGTTGAAGATTGTCTGGCAGTCTGGCGCCACGGTGTTTGGCCGCCTGTTGGATGGGGTGGACGCTGATGTGCTGGAGGCCCTGGATCATGCCCTGAGCCATCGGCCCGAGGGGGTGGTGATCAAGGGGATGCGGGCCCGCTGGTTGGGCCATCGCCTCTACGCCGAGGTGGAACTGGGGGCGGCACCGGATCTGACCCTGCAGCAGGGGGATGCGATCGCCGCTACCCTAGGTCAGCAGTTACAGACCCACCTACCCTACCTGGGGGAGGCCACTATTCGGGTGATGCCCCGGGAGCCGATCCCCTAGCCTGGTCCATCCCCCCGATCCTTGCTGTGGGGCGGTTCGGGGCGGGGGTCCTGCGTAGATTGACGGCCTCTGAGCCGTTGCCAGCCTTGGCCTAACCCCAAGGCGCTCAGGGCTAGGGCGGCAAGCCCCGCCATTGTCCAGGGAATTGGCGAGGGCGGAGTGGGTGAGGCCTGGCCCGTGGGGGGAGGCGAGGCTGGGGTGGCTGGCTGTTCCCCTGGGGGTGCAGCGATCGTCCCGGCTTTGGAGCCCGCCGCCACCACGGTGGTGTAGCTCAGTTGGAAGGGGGCGAACTGACCAGGTAACTTGGGCTTACCGGTCAATACCAGGCGGTACTCCCCCACCCTGGGAAAGCTCAGATCGGCCCCAGGAATGCCCCGAAAGACCTCCGGAGAGAGGGCCTGCAGGGTAGGGGTGATCACCGCCCCTGCCTCCGGATGGTTAAGGTCGTAGACCGCCAGTTGACAATCACACTGCTCTAGGGGAATAGTATGGCCGCCAGCCCGAGTCAGGGCAACCCAGACTCGGGCTGGTTCTCCTGCCCGGGGACTGTGGTCAGGCTCCAGGTGCCAGGTGCCCGCCACATCCCCCGATCTCTCGATTTTATGGGCTGTAGCGGGCCAGGCTAGCCCCAACACTAACAGCCAGGCCAGGACGGGATGAATAGGGCGCATAGAACCGTTGCGGGTAGATAGGGTTTTGGCCAAAACGCTTAGGACAGGGTTGATCGGTCAAAGCAAAGGCTGGACAGGCGTTCTAGGGCGCCAGCGTAGCCCCAGAACGATCAGGGCTAGACTGCCCAGGCCGATCGCCGCCAACCCGTGCCGAGGCGATCGGTCAAAACCGCCCAAATAACTCGAACCCAACAGCAGGGTATGGACCACCACCAGGTCAAAGATCGGCACCACTAAGCGGTGCAACTGTCGCCAGTACTGGCCCAGCTTAGCCTGGGCCTGATTACTGCTGGTGGCCGCCAGGGGGATCATTAACCCCAGGGCGATCGCCCCGGCCCAGCCCCCCACCTGTAACTGGGGCAGCAAAAAGGGTAGGGCCCTGGGGTCCCAGCCCAGGGTAACCATATGGGCGACGTGGGCGACGGATAAAACAAAGGCCCCTACCCCCAGGGTTCGGCGGTAGGTCAGTAGGGCCGGCCAACGGTGGCTCAGGGGGCGGGCGATCAGGGCCAGAGCCAGGGTGATTAAGGCCCCATGGCCGGTGAAATCAACGCCATTGCTGCTGCGCACCAGGGTGAGCAGGCCCACCAACAGGGTGATCCAGCCCGCTAGGCGAAAGAGCTGCCCCCGCTGATCAGCACTGAGGGCCGTGGTGGTCGCCCCTAGCCCCACCATGGTGGGTAGGGTACCGAGTCCAAAGGCCAGCATGGCTGCGCCCCCTCTCCAGAGGTTAGTGGTTTCCGCCGCCTTCAGTTGGGCCGCGTATAGGAAACCACAGGGCATCAACCCCCACACCAAACCCAACAGCAGCGGTGCCCAGCCCTGGGGTTGGCGCTGTAGGGCTGTCATGGCTCGACCCAGGCGATTGTGCCAGCTGGCCTGGGCCATGGGGTTGAGCAGTGGCACCGGTGGCAACTGACCAGGGTTAATTTGCCCTAAACCAAACCATATCAATAAAAGCCCTGTCGCCAGGGCGATCGCCCGCCGCAGCCCGCTACCCACCCCGGCCATCTGCCCGCCGGCCACCAGCACCGACCCAATTCCGCCCACCATCGCCCCCACCAGGGCATAGCTGATGATGCGGCCCAGGTTCAATAGCAGGTGAAAGCGCACCTGAGACCCCTGATCCTGGGCAGTTGACCCCTGGGATAGGGAAAAGGCAACGGTGATAGGCCCACACATACCCAGGCAATGTCCAAAACTGCCCAGCAATCCCAGGCTAGCCATTAATAACAGATCAAGCATTACAACAATGCTAGGCCTCGGTAAGTCTGCCCTAGCCTAACATTCTTGCCGATCCTCCGCCTCTTTACCATCACCTAGCCAGCAATTCTCATTTGCCAATACCTGCTCGGAAACCGACGATTTCAGCGGTTTTTGCTGTCTGACGTCAAATCCAATCCGTATATCGCTGCAATAGGATAGGCCTAGTCCTCTCCATGGCGAACCTAATTTTTCGACTGGCAGAGGCGTTCCAAGTCGCGGGCGTAAACGCCGAAACCAACATAGGCTGGGACGGACCGCCCCAGCCTATGTTGCGGATTGTCGCTAAGCCATAGTTTCCAGACAAATGGGGGAACTTTTGCCACGCCATAACCCCACCCGCCAGGGTAAGCTGGAGGAGCATTAATTTTAGTATCGTTTTCATCAAAACCCGCTCCGTTGATCGGTGCAGGGATGGTCAGGGTATCCGCCAGCCTACTCCCTGCCCTCTTCAGTTTTTCCCTAACCCATTCAAACAAGCATCAACCATGGATTGTCGCAACATTCAGTTTCAGTACACCGAGGTGCTCTCGGAGGCTGACTTAGACCAACTGATGCGGCTGTTTCGGGCCGCCGCGTTTTGGGCTAGCGATCGCGAGGCCAGTGGCATGGCCACCGCCATTGCCCACAGCCACCCGGTGGTCACCGCCTGGGATGGGGAAACCCTAATCGGATTTGCCCGGGCCACCTCCGATGGGGTGTTTCGGGCCACCATCTGGGATGTGGTGATCGACCCTAACTACCAGGGGGGCGGCTTGGGCCGCAAAATGGTGGAAACCCTACTCAGCCATCCCCACATGAGTCGGGTGGAACGGGTGTACCTGATGACCACCCACCAGCAGGGCTTTTATCAGCGCATCGGCTTTACCGAAAACTCCACCACCACCCTGGTGCTACACAACTCAGCGGTGGAATTGTTGCCAGCCCTAACGCCGGTGTCAGGGGTCAGTGGTCAGGAGTCAGCGGTCAGCAGGTGAACAGGCTTCTGACCACTGTCTTCTCACTTCTGTCTTCTCACTACTATTCCCCCCTCCGGTATATGGGTTACCATCGTCTAAAGATGGACTCCATTGGGGGTCGATTCCTTTTCTTTCTTTGCCAGTGCTATGCAGCAAACCCACGATCTTCACGTTGTCGAAACCCGTCCCCTGGTCAGTCCCGCCCTTTTGCACCACGAGTTTCCGATTACCCCTGAGGCTGCTCAACTGGTGGCGGAGGCCCGCGATCGCATCCGCCACATTCTCTACAACGAAGATCGGCGTCTGCTGGTAATCGTCGGCCCCTGCTCGGTTCACGACATCGATGCCGCCTACGACTACGGGCAGAGGCTGGTGAACCTGCGCCACGAGTTGTCGGGTCAGTTGGAGATTGTTATGCGGGTTTACTTTGAGAAACCCCGCACCAACATCGGCTGGAAGGGGCTGATCAACGATCCCCACTTGGACGGTAGCTACGATATTAATACCGGTTTGCGGTTAGCGCGCAAGCTGCTGATGGATCTGGCCCACCTGGGGCTACCCGCCGCCACCGAACTGCTCGATCCGGTCACCCCCCAGTACATTGCCGATGTGATCGCCTGGACAGCGATCGGCGCCCGCACCACCGAAAGTCAAACCCACCGAGAAATGGCCTCCGGCCTCTCCATGCCGATTGGCTTTAAAAATGGCACCGATGGTAGCCTCGCCGCCGCCATCAACGCCATGGTGGCCGCCAGCCAACCCCACCACTTTTTAGGAATTAACCACCATGGCCTGGCCAGCATTGTCACCACCACCGGCAACCCCGATTGCCATCTGGTGCTGCGGGGCGGTAAGGATGGCCCCAACTTTAGCCGGGATCACGTGGCCCGGGCCGCCGCTGAGATGGCTAAGCTGGAGCTCAATCCCCGGCTGATGATTGACTGCAGCCACGCCAACGCCAATAAGGATCATACCCGTCAGGTGCTGGTGCTGGAGGATGTGGCCAACCAGGTGCGGGAGGGGTCTCGCCACATTTCTGGGGTGATGATTGAAAGCCACCTGCGGGGGGGTAACCAACCCATCCCCAAGAACCTGCGGCAGCTCACCTACGGCCAAAGCATCACCGATGCCTGTGTTGACTTTGACACCACCGCCACCATGCTACGGCAGCTGGCCAGCGCGGTGGAGCCCTCGCTGCAGGTGGCGGTTTAGGGCCAGATGGGGATGGCAAAACTCCCCATCCCAGGGCGCGATGGAGGGCAGGTGAACAGGTTATGGCGGAGGAGAAGGTAGAGGTATCCCTGCAGGAACTCCTGGAGGCGGGCCGCTTTGATGCGGCCCGCTCGGTGCTGATTCCCATGCAGGCCGCCGATGTGGCGGAACTGATCGATGACCTGCCGGATACCCTCCACGCCGTGGCCTTTCGTCTACTACCCAAGGATGAGGCGATCGCCGTTTACGAATACCTGCCCGCCAAGGTGCAGCAGAGCCTGCTGGAGGAACTGAAGCATCCGGAAGTGCTCGACATCGTCGATCGCATGTCCCCCGATGACCGGGCTCGCCTGTTTGACGAGCTGCCCGCCAAGGTGGTGCGCCAGCTGCTGCTGCAGATGAACCCCACGGAGCGCCAGGCCACCGCCCTGCTACTGGGCTACCCGGCGGGCAGCACCGGCCGGATCATGACCTCAGAATTTATCACCCTGCGGGAAACCCTGACCGTCAGTCAGGCCCTGGGGCGAATTCGCCAGCTAGCCCGCAACTCCGAGACCATCTATACCCTTTACGTCACCGACGATTTCCGTCATCTGATTGGTACCCTCTCCCTGCGGGATTTGGTACTGGCGGAGCCGGATCAAACCATCCACAGGATCATGACCAGCGAGGTGGTGTTTGTGCAAACCGATACAGACCAGGAGGAGGCCGCCCGCCTGATCCAGCGTTACGACTTCCTGGCCCTGCCGGTGGTGGATCGGGAGCAGCGGCTGGTGGGGATTGTCACCGTTGATGACCTGATGGATGTGATTGAGGCGGAGGTGACGGAGGATATCTACACCGCCGGCGGTGTGCAAACCGTGGGGGACGAATACTTTAAAACCAATTTGATCACCGTGGCCCGCAAACGGGTGGTGTGGCTGTTAGTGCTGCTGGTCACCAATACCGCCACCAGTGCGGTGATTAAGGGGCAGCAGGGGTTGCTGCAACAGATGGTAATTTTGACCGCCTTTATTCCCCTGTTAATTGGGGCGGGGGGCAACGTCGGCGCCCAATCCTCCACGGTGGTGATCCGGGGTCTTAACACCGAGGAGGTGCAGCCCTCCGATGTGGCCCGGATCGTCGGTCGCGAAACCCTGGCGGGGTTAATCCTGGGGCTGCTGTTGGGGACGGCGGTGACGGTGTGGGCCTACTTTTTAGAGCGGAATTTTGGCGTCGCCCTGTCGGTGGGGCTCAGCCTGGTGGCAATTTCCATCATTGCCACCTTTGCCGGTGCCGCCCTGCCCTTTCTGTTCAAAGCCCTGAAATTTGACCCAGCCCTGATGTCCGCCCCCTTTATTACCACCGCCGTGGATGTGTTGGGGGTGCTGATTTACCTCAACATTGCCCGGCTGATTCTGCACCTTTAGGAACCCCGACGGCGGTAAACCTCACAGTTCCGACGCAAACACCTGGTCAGCGGTCAAGGTTAAGCCTGTAAAGGCTGGGGAAAGGAACGGCTTTCACCATGGCTCCCCAACCCCTGAGGGCTGACCCCTGACTCCTCCCTCGACGGATCGCCTAATTTAGGCCGCCCAGTACTAGCCTATCCAGGCCGGGGCAGGGGTGGGGAAAGCACCTGCTCCAGGGTGGCCAGGCGCTGGGCTCGACTTTCTCGGGCTGGGGGCAGCCAGAGGGATTCGTAGTAGAAAAAGGACATGCCCGCCAGGCGCCGATCGCGCAGGGCATAGATCTGATCCCGCAGATGGTCCACCCTCACCGGGCTGGCCCGTAGCCCACTGAGCAGGCCAACGCTGGTGGGCACCTTAGCCAGGGACGCCTGCAGGGAGGGTTTAGTCATTTCCCAGATAAACCGATTTTGATCACTGCGGTAGACCTGCACCACCAGCTCATCCACCAGGCCCAGATCAACCCAGGTGGGCCAGTCCTGGAGGTAGTTTTGGTAAGACCAGGGGTAGGGGTTGGGGGAGATGGAGAGCACCGCCTGGGGGCGGCGGGCCTTGACCAGCTTGTTGACCAAGATCAGAAAGTCAGAAATTTTTCGGGCTCGCCAGCCCACCCACTCCGGATCCTTAGGGTTAGACGGCGGGGCCTGGCCGTTGTGCTCGGTCCGATAGAGGTTCACCGTGTAGGGATCGTAGCCAAAATCAATCGGCAACCCCAAGTGATCATCAAATTGGAACCCATCCACCGCATAGTGGGAAACCAGATCATCGATCAGCTCCAGTAAAAACTTCTGCACCTGGGGATGGAAGGGATTCAGCCAGCGCCGGGGGATGACGTTGCCCTCCATCCAGATGGCGGGGTCGGTGGGGGGTTGTCCCCCGGCCTGTTTTTGTCTAGCCAGGCGGGCCAGCCGAGCGGGGCGACGGGCCTGGGGGGCCGCCTGACGCTGGGTAAACCAGTCGGGGTGGCGGTAGTAGAGGGGGTAATCGGCGGGGGCCATGAAGCCAAACTCAAACCAGGGAATCACCGCCATCCCCCGACCATGGCCTAGATCGATCGCCTCTTGCAGCATATCCCGATCGCCCTGGCTGGCCTCCAGTTGGGGGGTGCTGAGGTCAGCGTAGAGTCGTTGCCGGGCCCCCAACTCTCGCTCGGCGGTGGGGCTGGGGTAGAGGGTGTAGCCCCAGTTCCACACCGTGGGGTAGAGGGTGTTGAAATTCAGCTCCGCCAGTCGATCAACGGCGCTGGTCAGGGCCGCAGTGGAGAACAGCACCTGGCTATCGATGTTGGTCAGCCATACCCCCCGTAGCTCACTGCGGGCCACCGGTGGGGTGACCTGGGGGGGCACCGTAGGGATCCAGGCAGAGTCGAGGGTGGCGCCCAGATCCGGTGCTAACCGACAGGCCAGGGCCGCCCCCTCCCCCCGGGTGAGCAGTTGGGTGGGTCGCAGACGGTTCGCCTCGGGATAGTTGACCACCAGCCCCTGGGCCAGGGCCGCCCCCACCCCCTCGCGGGTGTAGGCCGGCACCTGGGCCCCATCCACTAAACTGGCCAGGATCAGGCTATGGGCGGTTAACTGATGGTTACTACCCCGTTTCGCCGCTAGGGCCATCACCGCCTCCGCCCGCCCCAGAAGGCGATCGCCCTGGTAGAGGTGATCGGGCAGGTGGGCCACCACCGTTGGGCTGGTGGCCAGCCCCAGGGCCTGCTCCAAGGGGTTGGCGCCGGCGGCGGCCGATCCGGGGGGGATCACCTGATTGAGCAGGGCGACGTAGTCCCCCCAGACCATAGGATCATCGGGGTAAAACCGCCCCTGGGCATCGGCTCCGATCCACCCCCGCTGGGCTAGGCCGGTCAAACAATTAGCGGCCCAGTGTTGGCTAATGTCGAGGGGTAGGCTGGTCAAGCCAGCGTCACTGAGGATGGCGGAGGATGGGCCCGGCAGGGTGGCGGGGACGGGGCGCTGCAGGGTGATCACCAACAGTAGGGCCAGGGCAAAGCCCGCCAGAGTAGTCAACCATCGGCCCAGGGTAGGAAAGGAGGGGATCATGGCTTAGCCACCGGTGACCTGATAGCCCCTGGCCACCAGCTGCGATCGCAGGGTTTCCCGGTGATCCCCCTGAATTTCAATGGAATCTTCCTTAGCCGTCCCCCCCGTGCCACACTGGGCCTTTAACTGACGGGCCAGGGTGGCCAGGGTTTCGGGGCGGTGGCGAAAGCCGCTAACCACGGTGACGGTCTTGCCCCCCCGCCCCTTACGACTCACCTGGAGCCGCAGGGTCTGCTGGCTGGGGGGTAGCTCAGGCACCGCCCGAGCCAGGGGGTCGGCGGGGCCAAACTCTCGATAGACGGCGCGGTCTGGGGAGCGATCGGTGGATTTAGACTTACCCATGGCCTACAGCACTGATACTACTGACGAAATTCTGGTCAACCCACCTCCCCCCTAACCTCCCCCCTAGTAGTATTAAACCATCCTCACCGGGAACTTGGCAGCGCCCTGCGCCGCCAACCGGCCATGCTGGGGCAGCAAGGTGCTACAGCGAGAAGCCGGCACAGGGCAAACTCCCTACCTCCGACTATAGGCCAGGAGGTGGGGAGCTTGGCACGCTAGCCATCCGACCGCTGGGGTAGACCCTGATTAACGGTCCGGCTGGGGCGGTAGGGAGCCTGGCCGCACAGTGATGGTTTGTTGTTGACCACCCCGCTGGATGGTGAGGGCCAGGTTTTGACCAATGGAGGATTGCTCCACCGCCTGTTGCACCGCCTCACTTTCCTTCACCGGCTGACCGGCGATCTCGGTGATCACATCCCCCGCCCGCAGCCCGCCCTGGGCCGCTGGCGAGTTGGGCATCACCCGGGCGATCAACACACCGCTATCCGCCTCGACGGTGATGGGGCTGTTGGGATCGCTATTGATGTTTTCCTTGGTGGCGGGGGAAAGGGTAACCATCTGGATGCCCAGGTAGGCGTGATCCACCCGGCCCTTGTCAATCAGTTGCTGGCTGATGTTTTGCACCGTATTGATGGGGATGGCGAAGCCCAGACCCTGGGCCCCCTGGATAATGGCGGTGTTTACCCCAATCACCTCACCCCGGAGGTTGAGCAGGGGGCCACCGGAGTTACCGGGGTTAATGGCGGCGTCGGTCTGGATGAAGCTAACCCGTTTATCGGGCACCCCCACCTCACGACTGCTGCGCCCGGTGGCGCTGATGATACCGGCGGTGACGGTGCTATCGAGACCGAGGGGGTTGCCAATGGCGATCGCCCATTCCCCCGGTTGAATTTGGTCGGAATTACTGAGGCTGACCGTGGGTAGGTCGCGGGCCTCAATGGTAATCACCGCCACATCGGTGACCGGGTCAGCCCCCACCACCTTACCGGTGAAGGAGCGACCATCCTTAAGGGTAACCTCCACCCGGTCCGCCCCCTCCACCACGTGGGCGTTGGTGATAATTCGGCCATCACTGGTGGTAATGAAACCGGAGCCTACCCCCCGCTGCACCTCCTCCGAGGGGGGCGCGGGCATGGCACCGCCAAAGAACTGGCGAAAGAAGGGGTCCTGAGCCATGGGGGAGGCGTTAGTTTGCACCGTTCGGGAGGCATCAATCCGCACCACCGCTGGCCCCACCTGGCGAACGATATCGGCGATCAGGTTAGGACTGGAGAGGGCGGGGGCGGGGAGGGCCGAGTTGCTGGGGGAGGAATCGGTGGGAGTCCCAGGCTTGTTTAAGGCGGCGATCGCTGAGGTTTGGGTCAAACCCTGTAGAACCTCCACACCCTGGTTCCCCGCCGTGGCCACACCGGCCCCCAACAGGACCAAAGCCATAGAGGCCAGTAATGAACGGTTAGGGCGAAATCCGTGGAGTGATAGTTTGTCTGCCATAGGAACCTATCTCAAGAAACTCTAAACATGCTCTTACCTTAGATCCAGGGTATGGCGAGCCCATGGCAGATGGATGGCAATGCTATGACAGTTTTGTCAATGGCCAGGGCTGGCTGGGCCGAGGCTGAGGGCCCTGGTCTCCCCCTCGGATTAGGCCCAGGGGGATAGTAGCCTGCATGAGCCGGTTTATACTGTGTGGGTAACTCGAGTCCAGGCACGAAAAACGTGGACTTAACTGAAGTCTTTAAAACCCCTCGCCCCGTGATCGGGGTGGTTCACCTTTTGCCCTTACCCCTGTCGCCGCGCTGGCAGGGCAGTTTACAGGCCGTTGTCGATCGGGCTGAGCAGGAGGCGGTGGCGTTGGCCTCCGGCGGTGTCCACGGCATTCTGGTGGAAAACTTTTTTGATGCCCCCTTCACTAAGGACAGCGTCGACCCGGTGGTGGTTAGTGCCATGAGTTTGGTGCTGCAGCGGCTCCAAACCCTGGTCACCCTACCGCTGGGGGTGAATGTGCTGCGCAATGATGGCCACAGTGCCCTGGCGATCGCCGCCTGCAGTGGGGCCCAGTTCATCCGGGTGAATGTGCTCACCGGGGTGATGGCCACCGACCAGGGCTTGATTGAGGGCTGCGCCTACGATCTACTGCGCTATCGCCAGCAGTTGGGCTGCGATGTCAAAATCTTTGCCGATGTACTGGTCAAGCATGCCCGGCCCCTGGGTTCCCCCAACCTGACCACGGCGGTACAAGATACCCTCCATCGGGGTCTGGCGGATGGGGTAATTTTATCCGGTTGGGCTACCGGCCACCCCCCCAGCCGGGAAGACCTGGAACTAGCCAAGGCCGCCGCCGGTAAGGCACCGGTGCTGATCGGCAGTGGCGCCGATTGGGAAAACATCGGATCCCTAATGTCAGTGGCGGATGGAGTAATTGTGGCCAGTTCCCTCAAGCGCCACGGGGATATCCACCAACCGATCGACCCAGTACGGGTCGGTCAATTTGTTGAGGCCATGCAGGAGAGCCTGACCCATCCCACCTCTGACCCCAGTCGTCCCTCGGTCATGGCCCATTCCAACTGATGACTCTGGATCCTTTCCGTCAATGGTCTAAACCTATAGACTAGAATGTCAGGCTATGGCCCTAGGACGAGATGGCATAAATTAAAGAACCCTTCAAGCGGGGGAGCAGAGTTATAACTACCCCAGCTAGGAAACGTGATATCCAAGCCATGGAGAGAACCAGCATGAGACGTCGTCGCCAAGAAACCCGTTGGATTCATCGTCAATCTCGAGGGCTGCTAGCCGGCATCGCTGGCCTGGGCCTACTGGATACCGCCTACCTACTGTTCATCCGGTGGACGGGGGGAGCGGCCTGTCCGACGGAGGGCTGTAACCTGGTACTGTCCAGTCCCTACGCTACCATTCTGGGTCTACCCTTAGCTCTATTTGGCTTGCTGGGCTACCTGGCGATTCTGACCCTGGCCACCGCCCCCTGGTGGGTTAAACCTGAACAAAACAAGGTTCTGCGACAACAGCTAGAGGACCGCACCTGGCCCCTGCTGTTTGGGTTGACTACCGCCATGGTGGTCTTCAGTGCCTACCTGATGAGCGTTATGGCCTTTGAGATCAAGGCCTTTTGTCCTTTCTGTGTCGCCTCTGCCCTATTTGCCCTCAGCCTATTTTTAATTACCCTATTCGGCCATCGTTGGGAGGATCGGGGGCAGCTGTTCTTCATCGCTGCCATTATCGGGGTGGTCACCCTGACCTCGGTCTTCGCCCTCTATGCCCCGGCCCGCTCCGGCGGCACCGCCACTGGTGGCCAGGCCGGCCCCCCCATTATCCAGACCTCGGGGCCAGCGGAATTGGCCCTGGCTCAACACCTGAAGGCCAGCGGAGCGGTCATGTATGGAGCCTGGTGGTGTCCCCACTGCCACGAACAAAAAGAGCTATTTGGGGCCGAAGCCGCTCAGTTGCTGCCCTACGTAGAATGTGCCGAAGACGGCATTAAGCCCCAAACCGACCTGTGTCGCTCTAAGCCAGAGATTAAGGGTTTTCCCACCTGGGAGGTGAAGGGGCAGTTTTATTCCGGATCCCAATCCTTAGAGCAGTTAGCCGAGCTCTCCGGCTATACCGGCTCGAAAAACTTCCGCCAGTAGCTTCTGCCACCCCCAGGACCTGAGGGCATTGACCTTAGCCTGGGCTCCGCATCAAAAAGCCTGTTGCCACCCTAACCCTGCTCAAGTCAGCGCAAGACCGGGGGTAGGGTAGGATGTCAGGGCCTAGCCAATGACACATTCTGTAACAAAAGTTGCCTTGACGACCCTGGAAAGTTACGCGACACTACATTTAATGGGGTTTCACTCCTTAAATCAATACGATTGATTGCCCTTTGTAAGGGTTTATGGTGAGTTACACCCTCAGCAACGTCATATTTTTTATTTGTCAAGCGCAAGCCTCCGGCAGGCTTAATTATTGATCCCTTCCCCCTGGAATGACCCTAGGGAATAGGTATTGTTTTTAATTGTTTTCTGTCTTTACCCATCCACCATGGAAACCCTGGAATTTATTATTCATCCCGATGGTCGTGTCCAGGAAACTGTGACCGGCATAGTAGGGCAGTCCTGTGCTGAGGTGACCGCTGCCATAGAGGCCCAGCTTGGCATCGTGTTAGATCAGCAGCGCAACGCTGACTACTATGCCCAGGCCAATCTCCAGGTCAGCCCATCCCAGTGGGTAAGCCAAACCTGGTAAGCATCCGATGGCTAGGGCTAACCGGTCCTCCAGGTCAACCTCAGGGCTAGACCTCAGCTGCCAACAGTTAGAAACCAGAAAGGATAGGCAGACAGCCATTCACCCCTATGGTTTTTTATTTGAGTTTTGATTTCCCAGTTTTGATTTCCCAGTTTTGATCACCCCTTTGACCACCAACTTCCCTTACCCAAATGTCACACTTTAGTCAAATCAAAACCAAACTCCGTAACCTGGACACCCTCACCGCGGTTTTAACTGACCTGGGGGCTGATTGGCAGGCAGGACCTGCCCAGGTCAGGGGGTATCAGGGGCAGACCCAATTGGCGGATGTGGTAATCTCCCAAGGGAATGGCTACGATATTGGCTTCTGCCGTAACCCTGACACCCAGGACTACGAGCTAATTGCCGACCTACAGTACTGGCAACAACCCCTTACCGTGGATGGGTTTCTACGCAAAATTACCCAGTCCTACGCCTGCAAGACGGTGTTAACGGAGGCCGGTCGCCAGGGCTTTCAGCTGGCCGAGCAAGAGGCGAGGCAGGATGGTTCGGTGCGGCTGGTGGTGCAGCGCTGGCAAGGTTAAGCCTCAACCCTTTGCCAAGGTCTAGTTAAGCCATGATCAGGGGACCTGGGTCCCCTTTCTAGTTTTGCCCCCTACTATAGCCAGGATGGGAGAAGACCCATGGATGATTTGCCACAGCCCTTGTCTGAACCTACGGGCTACGAGCCCGAGTTAGGGGGATCCCTACGCCAGCTAGAGGCTCGTTCGGGTTATGAGCCCGAACTAGGGGGGGCCCTACGTCAGCGGGGGGTTTATGTGGATGAAATCACCTGTATTGGCTGTAAACACTGTGCCCACGTGGCCCGCAACACCTTTTACATAGAATCGGATTACGGTCGATCGCGGGTCTACCGCCAGAATGGTGATACCGAGGCCCTGATCCAGGAGGCGATCGACACCTGCCCGGTGGATTGCATTCACTGGGTCGACTACACCGAGCTGAAGCGGCTGGAGGCCGATCGGGAATATCAGGTGATGCCGGTCCCCGGGTTTCCGGTGGATAAGGCCATGGCGATTCGACGGCAACGGCGAGCTAAGGCTAAGGGACAGCCTCCCCTGAGGGGCTAGAGGGAGGCTCTGAGGGCAATCTGAGTTGCACCCGGCCATCGGGCCAGAAGATCACCTCCACCTGGGTGCCTGGCGGCAAAGTTAGGGCCAGGGGAAGGTGACCTACCTGGGGTAAACCCAGGCCAGCTTGGTATTGTTTGGCCAACTCCCCGAGGGGTTCTACCGCCTCCACCCGACCATCGGAGGCCAGGGTGAGGCTATAGTGCAGTGGTTGATCAACTCCCTCCGGCACCAGCCAGGTGGTGGGTAGGGCCTGGGCCAGGCTGTCAAGCCAGGGGAAGGCTAGGGGAGAACTAGCGCCGGGGGCGATCGCCGGGGTTTTGGCAACGGTAAAGGTTTCCGCCCTGGGGAGACCGTCGGGATCGTCCCTTGGCGCCTCTGATTGCGGTCTGGCGGCGCGGGGGGAGGGCGGGGGTAAATCCGCCGATGGAGGTGTGATAGGGCCTGGGGTGGGGGCTAACCGGGTGGTGCTCTCCGGGGCAGGGCGGGGCCTTACCGATGGGGAGGGATCGGGGGACGAGGGGGGTTGGATGTCTGGGGCGGGCAGGGCCAGGTGACTGGGGCCTGGGCCCGGCGATCGCACCAGGGCATCCTCCAGGGGGCGATGGGCTTGGGTCAGCCACTGACTGCCGACCACCGCCGCTACCAACCCTGCCGCCACGCTTCCCAGGCTGACCGCCGGGGCCGGAGATCGGCGCTGGGGCAAGATTTCTGGGGAAAGCAGGGCAACCCCCCGATCCATCTGGTCCAGCACCTCGGACAAATCCGCCAGTTGCAGGGTGGAGAGCTGGAGGGCGCGGGGCTGCCGAGAGAGTAAGGCCGGGCGGGGTAGGACCACCGACCATCGCCCCAGGATGGTCCCCTGTCGGTGCCGCTGGAGGTAGCTCTGCACCTGGCCTTGCAAGCTTAGCAGTTGGCCCGGTTCTCCCCGGACAACCACCAGGGGAGAACCAGTGACCGGCTCTGCCTCCCCCGGCTCCGGCCAAATCTCCAGGCGAAACCGCGATCGCCGCAACAGGGGCCGATCACTCACCTGACTGAGGGCTGACGGTTCCCCGGTCAACTCCAGATGACAGGTGCCAGACTGGTAACGATAGGTGGGGGCGGCGATAACCATGGCGAGCTTACTCCGGTAGGGATCGATCCAGCAGGGCTAACCAGAGCTTGCGGCTGCCCTCCGGGCCACTGTAGAAGACTAGATCCACCAGCAGTTTCAGGGCCAGGGGGGTAACATCCTCAACCGGGAATGCCGCCATCCGTTCCTGGTAGGCGTTCGTAAAGCTATCCAGGTAATTGCCCAGGCTGGCCACCCGATGGACGGGCTGGCGCTGCTCCAGGGCCCGCTCCAGGGCCCCCACCGCCCCTCGAATCGATCGTCGATGGTGGGCGGCCAGGCGACCAATCACCAGCACCAGGGCCCGGGCCTCCTCAATATCCAGGCGCTTCCGCCCCTGCCCCTTACGCAGGGGGCTGGCCTGCCGCAGGCGCCAGAGACTCACCCGATCACCGAGCAGGGTATCCAATCCCAGCTGGGCGGCAACCTCCAACACCGCCTCTGAACCCACCCCGGTCAAGCATTCCAGAGCCATTAGCACCAGATCCAGCTGGGCCTTCAGGTTCTGTAACTGCTGGGGGGTCAGGGTAACGACGGTCAACTGTGGTGATCCAGACTGCACTGGTAAACCTCTATAGGCCAGGCTTGAAGCTTGAACTTATTGTGACACGACCGTCACCGCGGCGGTTTAACGGTGGACTCTGGCGGGGGGGGATCCCCTGGTGCCATTGGCGAACGGGTCAGCCACCACCAGCCGGTGGTGACGGCCAACCCAAAGGCGGCGGCTAGGGCCAGGAGCCAGAGCCAGAGTCGCCGGTTAAAACCAGGGGAAGGGGTGAGGGGGGCTTCGGCCTCCGGCTCCTGACTTTCACCGTAGAGGCTAACCCCGCCGCCCCTCACTGCCCCAGGATCAGCGCCCCGGATCGCGGCGGGAACGCCATCCTCGGGAACCGCCATGGTCGGAGGCGAAGCCAACAACTGGTGATGGAGGAGGACAACGGCGCTATTATCGTGGCCGTTTTTCTGGTTAGCCAGTTCCAGCCAGGAGGCCACCGCCGAGTCTAAACTAATAATTTCCTTCACGATTAGCCCAATGTAATTGGCCCAGGCATCCTCGATCCGATGGTTGTCGCTGAGGCCATCGGAACAGAGCAACAGCACCCCCGGTTCATCGGGTATAAACCGCTGCAGGTGAATGGTCAGCTGATCGCTGTGGCGGGTGCCCAGGGCCTGGGTGAGGGCTCCAGCATCACTGCGGGCCCGGGCCTGGGCAAAGAGTTGGCGGCCAGCCCTGACCTCCCGTCCGGCAATGTCATCATCCACGGTCAGGGGGTGACAGTAATTAGGGCTGATCCAGTAGGCCCGGCTATCCCCCACGTGGGCTAAATAAACCTCGTGGCTGCGTCCCCAGCCCTGGTCCGTCTCCACCCTCTGGGTCAGGATTAAAGCCAGCACCAGGGTAGTGCCCATACGTTGGCGACCCACCCGGGCCTGGTTATCATTCTGGAAGTTAATCAGATCGTTAACGATGGTGATCACCGCCCGCAGTTGCTCCATGATCACCGGGGGCGGTAGCAGCTGGGCCTCTTGTTGACTGGCCGCGACCAGGGCCTGGAGCTGCAGTTTTAGGGACTGTACCGCCAGTTGGCTAGCCACTTCACCACCGTCGTGGCCCCCCACCCCATCGCAGACGATGGCTACCTGTAGATCGGTCTCGGTGCTATCCAGGTCCGCCGCTGGCCAGCACCGATCCTCGTTACGGGGTTGGCTGGGCCCGGGGGTGGTGCCCCCGGCTAGGGTAAAGCGCCGGCGGGTGCCCGCGACCTGACGCAGCAATAGCTGATTGAGTTCCTGTTCCACCGCTTCCCTATCCAGCTTGCCCTCCCCCATGGCGTCGATCAAGGCGGTGAGGGGGGTGGCGGTAACCAGGGGGAGGCTGGGGAGCAGCGATCGCCACAGGGTCGCCAAATCTGCTAGGCTGGGGGCCTCCAGGTCAGGGTATAGCTCTAACAGCCGCAGGCGCCAGCCCTCCACCCGCAGGTTATCTAAAACCAGTAGGCTGCTCTGGAGTTGGTCCGCGGCCAAACTCTGCCACAGCTCCCACAGTTGCCAAAACCAGTAGAGCTGGCGTTGGGGACTGGCCTCCAGTAGAGCGGTTTCCAGGCTGGGCAGCAGCTCCCCGGTCTGGGGGTGAATAGGCACATTGTCCAGCAGTAGTAGGGGGGTGAGGGGGGGGCGATCGAGGACGGCGTAAAGCCCCGGTAAATGCAACCGGTGGCCATGGGTAACCAGGTAGGGCTGGGCTGAGGGGGGCAGGTAATCGGGGCAATCGGGGGCTTGATCAGGGCAGGTATCTAGCCAGGTACGGGGACCGACCACGCGATAGCGCTGCGCCACCCTATCCCCCAGGGGCAGGGTGGTGATCCCCTCGCCAACCACCCAAAGGTAGGGGTGGGGACGGGAAACTAGACGATCAACCGGATGCATAGGCGACAGGTGGGGGGAGACGGTTTCACCCGTAGGGGGATAAATCAGTCCGTTAAACTATAACAATCTAATCAGTTAGCCCCCGGATGGCCCTGGGACTCACTGAATGGGACTAAATTAATCCTAGAGGATAGCGAACAATGCAACAGGTAACTCAACCATGAGTCATGTTCAAATCTGGCTGGTGGTCGGCGCCGTACTCTGCGTGATGGAGTTGGTTTTACCCACCGCCTTTGTGGAATCGACCCTGGGGGTGAGTGCCTTTTTGGTAGCCATGGTGGCCCTGGTGGTGCCTTCCCTCACCGTGCAGATAGTGCTTTGGGTGTTATTGTCCATAGTTTTTATTCTGCTGCTGCGGCGCTTTGCCCCCCAGCAAACCCCCTACGTGCTGCAGTCCTCCACGGAGGCGCGCACCCTCACCCCAATTTTGCCAGGGGAAACCGGCCGGGTGCTCTACGAAGGTAACTCATGGCAGGCTCGCTGTGAGGACGATAGCGCCACCATTGCCGAAAATCAACGGGTGACAGTAACCCGGCGGCGAGGTAACACCCTCTACGTCATGTCAGAGAAGCTGCTGGATGGCTAGGAATAGGGAACAGGGAATAGGGAAACTTCAGAAGTCCGTTGCCCTGTGCCCTGTGCCCTGCGCCTGTCGCCCTGCCCCTGGGGCCAATGCCTCAAACCTGCTCCGAATCAATGCCCAGATCCCGTAACCGCTGAGCTAAACACTTAGCCTTCTGCTCCGCCGCCTCGGCCCGTTGCCGTTCTGCCTCGGCCCGTTGCCGTTCCGCCTCGGCCCGTTGCCGTTCCACCATCAGTTGGGTCTGCATCTCTCGAATCACCTGATCGGGCAGGGGGTAGGCCTGGCCCTGGGGGTCATACCAGAGCAGCACCTCCTGCTCGATGCCCCCCATCACCTGCCGACCCCGGCCAATCCCTAAGCCGACCTCCGACATCCAGTAGGGTTCGCCAATCTGCAACCGGTAGGTTTGCCCCTCCAGCCTATACACCTCAAAGGGTTGATGGCGGTCTCGCTGCCAAAACTCAGGGTTGTAGATCAG
>Ga0208465_1000091_pt1 | contig 30102 bp, 42 predicted proteins | sample LakMenEpi31Aug10_FD_150749 | JGI IMG/M metagenome (GOLD analysis project Ga0208465, IMG submission 150749) | Freshwater microbial communities from Lake Mendota, WI - 31AUG2010 deep hole epilimnion (SPAdes) | ecosystem: Environmental > Aquatic > Freshwater > Lake > Epilimnion/Euphotic zone ...
GAGGATGACCAGATATAACCCATTGGCAGCAGCACTTGTGCCAATCGGTAATTCGGGACAAACTCCCCCAGCTCAACAATTAACCGCTGTAAACATTGACGCGGTTGTTGGATTCTATGGAACTTATGTAGAATTAAATGAGCAGGTAACACTTCAAAGACAAGATCCTGTCCTTAACGAAGCTGCGGAAAGGCTCGGTGTCAGCTTAAGACAAACAGAGGATGAACTTACAAGAGATCGTCTTCTTTCTACCATGTCACAGGTAAACTGTACTGGTGGATCAAACGGTGATAACCCCACAGAACTAACATTCTCCGACGTGGTGAATGTAGTTAAACAACTTCGTAGCAACAACGCTTACGAGTTTATGGATGGTATCATCGGAGAAAACCGTTTTGGAACAAGCCCAACAAGAGATGCGTACCTAGCGATGGGTTCGACTCAATTGCAAGGTCAGTTCGAGAACATTTCTCAATTTACCTACAAATGGAACTACCCATCTATCCAATCCACTATGCCATCTGAGTATGGTGCGATTGCGAACGTTCGCTTCTTGCTCTCCTCAATTGGAGCCAAGTTGCCTAACGCTTCTGCAAACGGTGCGGATGTGTATCCACTAATCGTAATCGGTAGAGAGTCCTATTGTATCGTGGAACAAGATCGTTATAGCTCTTCGTTCATCTATAGACCACCAATCTTCTCTTCACCACTAGCGCTTAACGCAACAGTGGGTTGGAAGATGGCCTATGCTGGTGTTATCACCAACGATGCCTGGGTGTTCCTACTTAACTCAACGCTTTCATAAGGAGATAGAATATGGCAGTATATGGCAGCTTTACCTCCGATGGCGTATCCGAACTATTGGATATCGTAGCGGGACCAAAATATCTAAAACTAACAAACACAAGTGCAGTAGGACAATTTGAGTGGTATAAAGGCTATGCAGCTGATACCGCTACAAACGTCGCTACAGGTGCTGCAATTTCCTCAGGTGGAGTAACAGAGTTTCTTTCCTCTGAAAGCAATTTTGCAGCTCAAAAAAGCATGAGCGCACCATTTTCTGCATCTGCAGGATTTGGCCAAACAACAATCACTGTTTTGAACCATGGTTATGTTGCTGGGGATATCATTAAGATCACCAACACAACAAGCATGAGACAAATTGCAGGGATGTTTTTCCAAGTTGCAATTGTAGTGGATGCAAACAACTTCAAGATCAATTTGGATTCATCTGCGTTTGCTTCACAAGCGACAGCAGGGGTTTGCCAAAAACTCATTGTTCCGCAACTGTGGCAACCAAGACAGAAATTCATTGTAGCAATGACCCTAGGTGCTACTACAACGATTAAAACATCTGTGGATCATGGTTATTCCGTTGGTCAATTGGTAACTCTTCAAGTCCCAGCGGACTTTGGATCAGTCCAATTGAATGGTCTAAGAGGAAGAATTTCTTCTGTACCAGCAGCTGATGAATTTGTGGTAGATATCAACTCATCCGCAGCAACAGCTTTCGCATTCCCAGTATCTGGTGCAGTGCCGTTTAGCTTTGCTCAAGTTGAGCCAGCAGGATCACAAACTACTTTAGCCCAAGGAAACGTAACTCCAGGAGCATCCGTTAACGATGGTGTTCGTGGATTAGCTCTAGGGCCAAACGTAATTGGTTCATCTGGTGATGAAATTTACTGGTATGCATTGACTTAAAAACACTAGGGGGTGGGTAACTGCCCCCTTTAACTTTAAAAGGAGAACTTATGACAGTTTCGGCAATCGTTCATAAAGAACACGATATCATCGTTAAATCAAACGCTAATCCCTTACCTACCGATGAGAAAAAAAGAAAAGAAGAACTGAATAAGCGTATGCAAGAGGATTTAAAAAAGTTCCGTTGCCGTTTTATTGATCTTCAAGCACCTATGAGTGGCTCTATTCAATACACTCTACAACTCTATCCTAATCAACCCGAAATTAGACAAAAGCTTCTATCGGGGAGAACTTACGATCTTACTAAGATGGAAATTAAACATTTGATGGATAGTAAAATTCCAAAATATGATTATGTAACCGATCCTGTTAGTGGATTACAAGTCCATAAACAAGTAGGATATGAAAAAAGATTCTCTGTAGAGATACTTCCTGAGGGGCTATGAGTGCAACGCTACAACAAATAAGGACAAAAGTTCGAAGAATTACGGCTTTAGACACTCCAGCTAAGCTTAGTGATGCGAACATAGATTTTTACGTGAATACGTTTTATCTCTATGACCTCCCCGAACAAATGAAACTGTTAAACCTCAAAGAGACCTACCAGTTTTATACCGAGCCTTTTGTTGCTAGCTACTCTTTCCCAAAGAATGACTATACACTTGTAGAGCCATTGATTCAGGTTAATGGCTATGAGACACAATGGTTCCAAGATCCTCTAATTTTTAATCGCACATTCCCAACACTTGATGTAACTCAACGTATCGGAACAGGGAGCGGTATCACAGGCCCATTTAACGCAACACTTGGCACAAGCCCAGTTCTTGCAGGTTATACGAATGGTGTTGGAACAATTGTTTCTAACGTAATTGTTGCTTCTATTGATATTAACGGAGACTCAATCGTTTTAAGGGATAATGGTCAGGGAGCATTTTTAGACTCTAATGGAGCAATTGTACCCTTCTGTACGATCAACTATCTAACAGGCGTAATTGGTATTGTTTTCCCTATTGCGATTCAAAGTGCAGCAGATGTGAATTGCACCTACTACAGCTACAGCGCTACACGACCTACGTCGGTTTTATTCTTCGAGGATACGTTCACTTTTAGACCAATCCCAGACCGCGCCTATATCGTAAATATGAACGTCTACAAGAAACCTACTGAACTTACGAACCCTACAGATGAACCCGTATTTAATGCTATGTGGCAACTTCTTGCATTTGGAGCAGCTCAGAAGATCTTCATCGATACAGGAAAGTTAGACCAAGCTCAAGCATATCAACCCTATCTAGAAGAGCAAATGGATCTTGTGAGAAGGAGAACATTAAATCAGCAAGATGTGCAGAGAGTAGCAACGTTATACTCTGCTCAAATGACAGGACAATTTAGTAACAATAACTTTTTCTTTTAGGATGAAAGTATGACTTACACAACAAATATCCCTCTTTCAGCCCAGAAAATTAAAAACACAACATCCTTGATTCGAGCAAACTTTGACAACTTAGCTGCTGGATTATCAAACGATCATGCTGATATCAATGATCCAACCTCAGGAACAAGACTAACACATGACAAAGTCAGATTGAATGTTCAAGCTGTAGGGCCCTCCACAACAACGACACAAGTTGCGTTATATGCTAAAAATGTGACAGCTGGTGGAACACCATATCTAGAGTGGTTTTTTAGAAGGGCTAACAATGGAAGTGAAATACAATTAAGCTCTGGAGGACTTACACCTGCACTTTCTGGTAGTGGTGTAGGAACACAGGGATATACATTTTTGCCAGGTGGTTTGGTATATGTTTGGGGTCATGTAGCTGCTTTTGTTAATAACGTAGACCAAACATTTCCACAAGTTGGCGGAATAAATGTAGCAAATATTTATCAATTAACATTACAAGTTGCTCCACCAATTACAGTACCATTAGGAAATAATGCTGCTTTTATATTTGTTGAAAACATAAACAATGTCCCTGCATTAGGAACTTTTAAACCAAGATATTTAAAAGTAAACGGTGATAATGCTTTTGCATGCCCCACGTATTATCAAGCAATCGTTGAGTTAGCTCCATGAGTGTAAATAATCTCGTTATCTCAGATTTCGCAACAGGATACCAAACAAACATCGCCCCAGCGAAGTTGTCTAACGATGCATTCCCTACACTTGAAGACGCTCTTATATGGCGTAATCGTTTAAAGCAAAAAGACGGTGTTAAGTTAGTTGGTAGATTAAGACGTGAAATTGAATTTACGTTGGGTTCTACAGATGGAGCAGGGGCGTTTAGTGGGAATATCATCACGATTGCCTCACTTGAAACAACTGCAAACTTTGAAGGAGAATCCTTTAGCATCGTCATAGGTGCTGCTACTCTTACCGACAATGGCCTAGGTGTTTTGGCTGGTGGTGGAGCAACAGGCACAATCAATTACGCCACAGGTGATATAACAATCGCTTCAGCTCCAGCAGCAACGTATATTGTCGCTACATTCGCCTATTACCCTGGCTTACCCGTAATGGGGTTACCTAACTTTGATACCACTCAACTGAACATTGAAGAGAACCTCGCATTCGACACTAAGTACGCCTATAAGTTTGTAACTACACAATACGAGGATGAAAGCTTTTACAAAAGCACAAGCACTCCAAGGCCAGCAGTAACCTGGACAGGTGCAAACTACCAACAGTTTGACACGTTTAACTATCGTAATGTTCTTTGGACTACGAATAACGTTCCTGGACAACATGTAATTTCTGTAACTGTTTCGGGTTTTGTTTCACCTACAGTAACTACCACAGCAGCACACGGTCTATCGAATGGAATGGTGGTATCGTTTGTTTCCTCAACAATAGTTGCTGGAATAATTGCTTTCCCATTTGTAATCAGCAATGTAACTGCAAACACATTTGATATCAGCCCAGCCACAGCCCCCGGCCCAGCCATAGGTGATGGAATTATGGTTGTAGGAGGTTCTTTAACTGGAACTGGAGACGGCATTCGCTGGTATGATGGAACAGGATTTGTAAACTTCCAACCACCTCTCAATCTGAACGCAAATCCAGCACTTGCAGACATAGTGTATCTCAGGGGTGCTTTAGTTGGATGTGTATTCAAAGACCGAACCATTTTCTTTAACACCGTTGAAGCAAAACAAGGCGTATCAAATGTAAACGCCCAAAGATATCCACAACGGGTGCGTTGGTCACAAAATGGAACACCTTTCTGGGGACAAAACCCAACGGGGCAAGTAGTAGATCCCTACTCATGGGATGAAACTAAACCAGGTCGGGGAGGATATATTGATGTCCCTACCAACGAGTTTATTACGAGCATAGCGCAAAACAAAGACGTAGTTTTGATCTATTGCGAACGATCTACATTCCGTCTTGTATATACAGGTAATGAAGTCCTGCCATTTGTATTTCAAAAGATCAATGACCAGTTAGGTGTAGAATCTACCTTCTCCACGGTGCAGTTTGATAAATACGCTATGGGCTTTGGTCAGACAGGAGTTCATGAATCTACAACTACTGACATCCTAAGAGTAGATGAAAGAATCCCATCAGAAATATTCAAGATCAAAAATACCGATTTTGGCCCACAGAGAGTTTCTGGTAATATCAACTACTTCGAGGAAATCGTCTATTTTGCTTATCCCGATGCAACAATTACCTCTTTGAATAACGAAACATTTCCGTATCCCAATAGAATTTTGGTCTACAACTACGTCAACAAATCGTTTGCAAAATACCGAGATAACGTCACTGCCCTAGGTTATTCTTATTTGAAGATTGATCAATCCATTACTTGGAATACAGAGATTACATGGGGTGAAGCAGATTTCGAATGGGGATCCGCTGAGCAAATAACAGGCTACCGTAATTCTATCGGAGGAAACCAAAAAGGGTATGTATTTGCCTTTTTGCTAGGTTTAAATGTTAATGATGCACAACTCAACATCACCGCTGTAAACAACACTACAGGTGCACTAACTGTGACAGATCACGGTTTTGATGAAGGAGCAGCGATAAGAATTACTGGATGTGTAGGGACATCAGGTATTAATGATTATAACTACATAGTTTCGATTATCGATAATGATACTGTAACCGTTACTAAAGCGGATGGTTCGCCTCTAGGCTGGAGTGGGACATATCTTGGTTTGGGACAGATTACAAAAATTATTGTACCAAACGTGGTCACCAAAGATTTCAATTATTTCCTGCAATCCCCTATCTCAATAAGAATCAACGAAATCGATTTCTACGTAGCCCAATCAAGCGGTGGTTCATTTGTTTGTAATATATACGACAACACCACACTCGGTAACCCCATCAATGGGGACATTACTACGAACTTAGGTACCGTTACCACAATTAATAACATCGATTATTCTGATAGCAACCTTGTATCAACAGCCCCCTCGCAACTTCTTATAGGTAATCAATCCCAAGAGTATGTCTGGTCAATACTGCAAAACAGCGTGCAAGGACAATCTTTAAGAATGCAGTTAACTTTGGACACAAGACAAATTGCTAATTATGCCACAGAAAGCTACGCACAGATGATCATACAGGCAATCGTGATCCAATACACATCAAGTGGTAGGTTAATCCAATGACGATTAACACAACTAACTACATCCAAGCGTTCTTGCCGAACTCTGTTGATTTCACAGATAACCCTAAATTACTCCCCGATCAATTGACTCTTATTTATAGCTTGATTGCAACCGCTGTTAATTTGCGTCAGATTGGATTTTATTTGTCAGAAGAGCAAATCACAGGCCAACAAGTTTATATTCCAGGTAACCCCCAAAGAAACCGTTTTGCTTTTAGAAAAACATTTGAATGCGGAACGTTACCGAACACAGGAACAATTACCATCGCTCACGGTATTGATTTTACAAATACCGATCTCGAATTCTTAAACATCTATGGAGCATCTACACAACCTACAGTTGGTGCCATACCTCTACCCTACGTACAAGCTACACCTCAAGTGCAATTAGACCTAACAGCGACAGACATTGTGATCACAACCTTTGGCAACTACACAGCCTATACCAAGACGCTTGTAACAATTGAATACGTCAAAAATGCGTAAACTAGTCTAAAAAAAATAAAACTGTCATTGTTATAAATAAAAGTTGAGGTCTTATGTCCATTGCTGCACCAGGGTTTCAGCCTGGCGGTTTAACTAGCCCCACATTCACACCCTCAGGACGGGGAGGTTTGAGAGATTTTCTTTTAGGTACACCTGAACAATTCGTGCGTACACCTGGTCGTGAAATGCTTTATGAGCAGATGATCAGAGGTTTAACGCAGAACTTACCTCGTGGATACGATCTACTGAGTACACTTCTAGGCCCAGAATCAGGACTCTATAGCGAATTTGAACAACCAGCAATCCGCATGTTCCAAGAAGAACTCGTACCAGAGCTAGCAGGACGCTTTACAGCTCGTGGAGAAGGCGGGCAAGGGTCAAGTGCTTACCAACAACAAATGCAAGCGGCAGCAGGCCGTTTAGCACAGGATTTAGCAGCACGTAGAACAGGCATGAGAATGTCAGCACTAGATCAACTCTTTTCACAAGCTGGGCAAGTAATGGCAGCAAGACCTTTTGATCTTATGCCACGTAGACCAGGTGCTTTAGAGAGTGGAGCTTTAGGATTGTTGCAAGGTGTAGGTAAAGGCATTTCAAGATTTGGCGGGGTATAGCATGACACCGAGCGTATTAGGAGGCCCTCTAGGTTTCCAACCACAGTTTACACCAACAGGTCGGGGAGGATTCTTTACAGGATCACCTGAAATGTACGGTAATATTCCTGGTCGTCAAATGTTGTATGGGCAAATGGCGCAAGGTACTTTAGGTGCATTTCCTGGAGGATTTGATTTCATCAGCAGACTACTTTCTGGAGATCCTGCACTTTTGCAAGAGTTAGAAGCACCTTTAAGAAGACAATTCGGTGAACAAGTAATACCTGGTATCGCTGAAAGTTTTACCTCCATGGGTGAAGGAGCACAAGGGTCTAGTGCCTATCAACAACAACTAGCTCAAGCTGGTACTGGATTGGCACAACAACTAGCTGCACAAAGAGCAGGTCTAAGACAAACAGGACTGCAATACCTTCTAGGACAAACACAACCAGCATTAGAACAAAGACCTTTCGATATAGCTCCCCGAACACCAGGATTTTTAGAAAGGCTACTAGGCGGTATAGGAGGTACCTTCTCATGAATATTTTAAATCTACCAGCTCCCACAGCAGGAGCAGAGTTTGGACAAGCATTAGGTGAGTTGCTAGGTCAAGGTCTTAGTACTGGTTTGGGTGTATATACACGAAATAAAGCAATGGATTATCTAAATGAATCCTTTCCAAGAACAGAAAATATAGATGGTACAAACGTAGAAGGCCCACAATTCTACACGCAAAAAGACAGAGAGCAAGCTATACGTAATGCTCCCTTTTATCTTCGTAGCCAAATCAATCAGCTGATGGAACAACGAAATCAATCTGCTGGTCAAGAGATTGAAAACGCAAACATTTATAAGAATTTAGCTACAGAGATCCTAACACAATTTTATCCAACAGCAGACCCACAAACACAACAGCTATTTGGAGATAGGGCGATAAGACTATATCGGCAAGGATTAAATACTGCTCAAGTAAATACCATTCTAACTCAAGAGGCTAGAAAATTGGGTGATAGTTTAGCGTCGTTTGCAAAATCCCCAGAAGTTTCGTTCAATCCATTTAAAAGAGCTTATGAAACTGTTAAAGGCACTTTTATACCTCCTGAACAACTCAAAGAAAACTTATCCAGTTTTGCAAAGCCATTTATCGAATTAGGCGAATTTGATGTGTTTAGACGTTTAGGAAGTGAGAAGAATTTTCGTCCTGTAGAGGTTGAAGAAATTCTAGGTTATAAAATTAGTCCTCAAGTAACAAGTTATCTAAGTAAAGAATTAAAAAATTTGAGACCTGAAACTTTAGAAAATCAAATTGAAGAAGTTTTCAAAATTGATCCGAATACTAATGTTGTACTTCTTAGAGAAAAGTTTGTTAATACTGGAAAAGTAGGTTTTGCGGATTTTTTAAACGCTGTAAGTAAGTTGCAAAATGAACAAAGAATTAAATTAGAAAAAGATCAAAGAAACCAACTGGGAGTTGTACAAAGACCAGAAAAGGATATATTGAGGAAGGCTAAAGAATTTTTAGTGGAATCACCAAAACTTTTCAAACCAGGCGTTTCAATAGGTGTTGGTGGCATGTTTAGAGGTAAAAAATGATGCAGTTAATAAGGTATCTACCAATAATTTTTGATCTTCTCAAAAAAGGGAATGATGCAAAAGACATCCTCACTAATCTTGGGAAATCAAACACTAAATTAAAAGACCTCAGTTATTTAGGTTTGACTGGCACCAACGCGTCCAAAACTCTTCAACAGCTATTTACAAATACGGAAAAAGATAGAGAAAAATATCCTCAAGAAATTTTTAACACAAAATTTGGTGATTACCTAAATAGCATAGAATCAAAAAGCAAGAAAGACTATAAAAACGCTGTTAAAAACATAGCTTCAGTGGGATTAGCTGCTTATGGCCTCACAAAATTAGGTCAAAAGTATCCAGTACCTGATATTCAAGTTGAAGAAACTATTACAACAGAAGAGCCACAAGCAACTGTAGCGCCACAACAGTTAGCGCAACCAGTTACACCACCTCAACTACCTGCACCCCCTGAAGTTGTTAGAGCACAACCTGGTGAAATCATTACACCTCCTGTGACTCCTGAGCAAAGAGGACAAATCAAAAGGTTTGAAGCAGCTCAGCGTTTACAACCAGAAATGACCATGGCAGAAGCTAAAGCACCATCTGTAAGCCAGCCCTCAGCAATCAGCCCTCAGCCCCCAGCCCCTCAACCACAAATTGAATCTAAGCCAATTATTTTTGAAACTGAGTTATTTAAAAATCGGCCTACTCCTGCAAATGCGATAAAGCAAGTTGTTGACCAAGGATTTAGTGAAAAATCAGTCGAAAGATTTGTGGATAAGAACTTTGCCGAATATGCAAAACAATTCAAAATTGAGACAGGCAAAGACATTAAGCAAGAAATAAAGGATTTGATTGCTTCTAAAGGTAAATTCAAAGCTCTAACAAAACCCAAACAACTGTTTACAAGCAAACAAGATAAAGAGTTACAAGATTCTGGACTCAAACCCAAGCTAAAGCCTATGAGAAAAAAACAACAAATGGGCGACTTCATGAAACAGGTTCAAGACTCAGCAAGACCCACAGAAAGCCTTACCGCTCCAACGGATAGGCAAGCATTTATGAATTCTATGTTAGAACTGCAAAACCTACTTAGAGGTTCCTAATGGTAGATCTGAAGCCAATACTAGGTAAACTCATAGAACAACTCCCATCCGTCATCAATGAGTTATCGCCTGAAGAGTTCAAAGTAGTACAAGATACCCTAAATCTTGCACGAGAAAGAGTTTCCGAGGAATTGGTTTCAGAAGAAGATCGCATTCCAAAAGGTGCTGAATTTCTCTATTTATTAGCAGGAGGAGACCCCAAGGCTTTTGCAAAATACGCAAAACAAGTCCCTGACGCAAATATCAATCGCATAGCTGCAAATAAAACAACCCTAGAAAACGCTTTAAATAAGCTACAAGGCAGTATTCAGATCTCAAAGGGTGAAGAGGCAGGTATACCACAAGCAGGCCTTCAAAGCTCAACTGTGTACGGTTTTAAATACAGCCCAAAAAACAAAAGACTGTTTGTAAAGTTTCAGGGTGATGGAGTGTATAAATATGACAACGTACCTAGTAATATCGCTAGGTTATTTATGAATGGGGCCGCTATGGCAAAGACTACAGGATCAAATCGTTATGGTGCTTATTGGCGTGGAAAAAAACCTAGTCTAGGAGCTGCATTAAATCAACACATCAAAAACTTAGGTTTCCCTTACCAAAAAATAAGTTAAGTCATAAGTAGCCAAAAGAAAAGATGTTTGGTAGATTTCTATTTAATATTTGAACGGCCTAGAGCATGACAATCAACCCATACCCACAGTTTATCAACCGACAAGGCGGATCGGGGACTAGCAATGTGACATTTATTCGTGGTTCTGGGGCACCAGTACCAAAAAATAAACAACCAGCTGGCACACTCTACTTTGATACTGTTAACCAACTTTGGTACATCAGTTGTGGCTATTTTCAAGATCCGATCATAGGTGAATTCACGCTCTGGCAAGTGATAGGCAACCCCGCATTGACCATACCCATCCCAATCGCATCAGGGGGTACTGCTAGCACCTCTTTTAACATCAATGGCGCAGTAATATCGGGGAGTACAACGACTTCACCTCTTACTTCTTTGACGATGTCTAACGGTCAGTTATTGATCGGGGCAACGGGAGCAGCACCAGCAGTATCCACGATCACAGCGGGAGCAGGTATCAGCGTTGTGAATGGGGCAAACAGCATAACGATTTCCGCATCCACGGCGACAGTTATTTGGAATAACATTAGCGCCTCACAAGCTTTAGCAGTAAATCAGGGGTATTTTGTAGATGCGACAGGTGGTGCTATATCTCTATCATTGCCCGCTACTGCGAGTGTGGGAGATACAATTAGAGTTTATAAGGTAGATTCAAGCGTTAACCAAGTTAAAATTACCCAAGGTGCAGGTCAGTATATACAACTAGGATCTTCAGCATCAACAACGGGAGTTGCTGGTTACATTGAAAGTACAGCGATAGGTGATACCGTAGAATTAATTTGTCAAACCGCAAATACTGGGTTTAAAGTTGGCTCCTCGATGGGTAACTGGACAGTAGCTTAAATTTGGAGACATTATGGCAGATACAAATAGACCATTAGGGCAACTAGATAACAACTATCGATTAGATCCAGATTCATTTAATGAAGAGTCGTTTAGAGGTGATTACGATGGTAATAACAACCTGATCTACAAAGGATTGGCTAAACCTGGTAGCAGTACTGCATTAGCTGTATGGCAAATTGCAAAGTTGGCTTATGACGGAAACGATAATTTGCTTTCGATTACATGGCCAGAAAATGCAAACGGTGTCGCATCCAGCACCTATGATTTTATCTGGGATGATAGAGCTACTTACACATATAGCTAAGGGAAAGTTATGCCATTCAAATTCAACCCCATCACAACAAAACTTGACTTAGTCGAAGATTTTGTCGTTCCACCAAGCGCACAGCAAGATTTCGTTACCGATGCAGGAACGGCGACTTCAGTAGCTGATAGTATAAATGTTCTTGGCGGTGCTAATATCAACACAGCTGGAGCAGGTGCAACGGTCACAGTTGCTCTAGATAGTGCCGTTACAACAACTTCTTATGCTACTGCGAACGCTGCATCTGGATTGACGATTGAAAACAATACAGTTACGGCAGACGGTACAGACGCAAACATTGATATTGGATTGGTTGCAAAAGGTGGACAAGGTGGAGTTTACTCCCCGACACATTTAACCATAGGACGTAGTGCGAGTGTATCACAATTTTCATTAGCGGGTGTAAATACTGGGGTATCACTTTTAATCGATAATCCAGGAACTACCGACGCGCTTGGTATAAGCGAATTAAGACATGGTGCATCAGCTATTGCAGGATCAAATCTTCAATTAGGAAGATCAAGAGGTACATTTAATGCCCCTACAATTGTTCAAAATGGTGATAACATCGGAAGGTTTGGATTTCTTGCCTACGATGGTTCAACCTATCAATATGCAGCGCAAATACAATGTAACGTTGATGGCGTTCCAGGAGCAGGAGATACACCAGGCAGTCTAATTTTACAAACTGTGCCTAATGGTTCATCAACACCTACAACAGCTCTTACTATTTCAAGTGCTCAAGTCACAAGCTTAGCTCAACCGTTACCTGTAGGGTCTGGAGGTCTTGGAATCACAACAACCCCAACGAATGGCCAAATTCCAATCGGTAACGGCACAAATTACACCGCTGCTACTTTAACTGCTGGGTCGGGGATCAGCATAACGAATGCTTCGGGATCAGTAACGATTGCTTCAAGTGGTGTATCTGCAACAACTGAAGTCACAGGGACATCTGCGACAATGGTTGCCAATAACGATTACATTGCTAATAACGCAGGTTTAGTTACTTTGACTCTCCCTACAACAGCTGCTTTAGGAACGGAAATTGGTGTATTTTATAAGGGAGCTGGAGGCTGGTTAGTTGCGCAAAATGCAGGTCAACAAATACGCATAGGAACATCTACATCGACAAGCGGGACTGGAGGATCATTAGCATCTTCAGCAGCTGGAGATTGTATAAAACTAAAATGTATAACCGCAGATACGCTTTTTGAAGTGTTTAGTACGCAAGGCAACATTACAGTAGTATAGAGGACTTATGCCAACAAATAACGCTATAAATAGCAATATCCCAATAGAAATTTCCAAAGGGGGAACAGGCTCAACTACGGGAGCTTTTACTTCTACAGTCACTCAAGTTTTTACAGCTTCAGGAACTTATACGCCAACCTCGGGTATGAAATTTTGTATAATTGAAGTCTGTGGAGCGGGTGGAGGGGGAGGTGGCTCATCGACGACTACGGGTAGTACCTCTTCATCTGCAGGAGGAGGAGGCGGTGGCGGATATGCTAGAAAGACAGTTACAGCAGCGACTATTGGAGTTTCTCAAACAGTCACAGTCGGAACCGGTGGAACAGCAGGTGTAGGAAATGGAGCCAATGGAGGCACAGGAGGTACAACCTCGGTGGGATCTATCGTTTCAGCTACTGGAGGTGTAGGTGCTCTTACATCAGGTGCTGTAACACCCCCCAGCCAAGGAGGAGAGGGAGGTAGTGGTGGGGCTGGTAGCTCTGGTGACTTTAATATAACGGGATCTGATGGTTTTGTTGGAAATAATTTTGGCACGAATCAATACAACCAAAATGGCGGGATGGGGGGGGCATCTTATTTTGCTGGTAATAAAAAAGCTTTAGCAGCAAATCCTGGCGCAACGGGTTATTCTTACGGCGGTGGCGGTTCAGGTGGTTCGAACCATGCATCTACCGCGGGGCAAAATGGAGGCGCAGGTGCCCCAGGAATCGTAATTATTACGGAATTTATAGTTTAGGAGCTATATGCCAACAAACAACTCAATCAACTCTCAAGACCCAATCCAAGTTTCTAAGGGCGGAACTGGTCAGTCAACACTGACCACAGCCAATGGGATCCTTGCAGCTGGACCAACGGCCACGGGCGCTATTCAAAATATTGGTACAGGATCGGCAGGACAGGTTTTGACGTCTAATGGAACTAGTTTACCAAGTTTTCAAGCAGCTCCTGGTGGGGGTATAACGGGGCCAGGATCTTCTACAGACAGAGCAATATCAACATGGAACGGTATTACTGGAAGTGCACTTTTTGACAACAGTACAACAAAAATTGATAGCACAGGGCGATTTACAAATAGTGCGCAACCCTGTTTTTGTGCCATTCTATCTACTACACAATCAAATGTGACGGGAGACGGTACACCTTACACAATAATTTTTGATACTGAGCGTTTCGATCGTGGCTCTAATTATAATAATACCACAGGCATTTTTACAGCTCCTGTAACAGGAATATATCACTTTAGTGCTTACGCTCTTTATCAAAATATGAATTCAGCCACACAAGCAGACATTCGAATTGAGACAACAGCTAAAACTTTTCTTTTTGGAAATTATGCTGCACCAACCCTCAATGCAGGGCAAAATTGGCCAATCGGTTTTAGCCTTACAGTTGATATGACAGCAGGTGACACAGCTAAAATAATTGCGAATGTAGGAAACTGGACAAAAAGTGTCGCCGTATTCGGTGACACAGCAACGCCTAGAACAGGTTTTTCAGGATTTTTAGTATGTTAAGTACTTTGCAATAAAAAACCCCAGTGCATTTGCTCACTGGGGAAACTGCATCGATTAAGGCTTCAACTCAAAAGGGAGCCGTTTTATTCAATTAGAAGCATCAATTGAATTTACTTTCTGACTCTATATCATAGATGAAAAATTGTGCAAGATCTTTGTTAAGTTCCAAATTTTTGATTTGTTCACCCAGCAATAAACGAACAGATTCAGCTGAATTTCGAATATTTACAATTTCATAATTTAAAATGAGTTTATCTTCTTCAGACAATTTTTCTTTTAAATTTTTAATATAAATAAAAATATTTTCCGCAAAATACTTTGCCATTTCTGCACGTAACCAAATTTCGTTGCTTGAAACTGTGTTAAGTGGTCTAAAAGATTCCAATTTTTCGATGCAATCAATTTTATCTTGATAATGTTTAAATTCGGATGTTTTAGGAGGGTTTTGAGAGCATAAAAGAAATGAGGTAGAGTGTTTAGACAAGTTTAAGGATTTATGCGATTCTAGCTCATTTAAATAGGGTTTTTCTGTAGTTTCCTTTTGAACCTTCTCAATTGTAATCGTTGGATCAATAATTGATAGCGAACATGAATGTATAAATAGAAAAAAAAACAGTTTCATAATAGTCCTTAGTTTTAAATATTTATAGTTTATGTATTCAAAAAAAAACAGTTTTTTTAAGTTAAAGAAAAGGGGTTCTATGAACGATGATAGTTTCATACTAAAAGTTGGTTTTGCTCTAATAATCACCCTAGCAATTGCAATTTATTACTTAAGTTTATCATGGGAAAAATATCCGCATGACAACCAGATTGAAGAGTTTATTGAAAAGGTTGTAGAAAAAAAGACTGGTATTGATATCGATCTTTCACCCGATTCACCAGAGAAAGCATAATGTTTCATTATTGTTTCCCTAAGCTAAATTTTAAACTGATTTCAGCTATTGTAATTCTGTTTTTAACAACTTCATTAGCGTGTTTTTTATTATTCAATTTAAATAAAAAAGTTGCTGTAGAAGCTGTTACAGGGTAATTATGTTTTTTTAAATTCTCCTAATTAATTTGTATAAGTATACTTTATGCAAAAAAAGGAAGTTATGAAAAAATTTAACATGAATCTCGAAGAAGAAATACAAAAGTTAAACAACGAATATAAGTTATTGAAAGAAAGTGTTTTATTAGCGCAGAATAAAACAGTCTCCAAAACAAGCTCGTGGTTGAGGATTAGGGTAGGGTAAAACCTACCCTTTCATTTAGAATGGAAAATCTTCTAAATTCTGTTTTTCTTGTGCTTGAGGTTTACCGATTGTCTTAACTAGTTTGACTTGGCAAGTAATTTTCGGGGAGGGTTCACCTGTTTTACTTGTGTAAGCTCCTATGATAATATCTCCACAAACAAGTACTTGAGAATCTTTTTCAATCAAGCTTGCATACTTTAGAATTCCCTCATTCAAGAAGCAATCAACGAAAATGTAGCCTTGTTTGTTATTAGCTACTTTAACTTTCATAATATGAAAAGTTTTTCCGTTATGTGTTTTTGTTTCAGCTGGTTGAAATAAATAACCCACAATTTGGCCTAGAAACATTTGTTACCTCATTTTGTTTCTTTGAAGTCCCAAAAAAAGGACTCTTTCTTATATAACTCTGTATTGCATCGATAGTCTTCCGCCATTTTCTTATAGTCGTAAGTTGTTCGATAGATTTTCTTAATCGTTGTTTTATACGTCTTAGTTTCCTTCTCCCCGATCAAAGCAAGAATCGCAGCTTTAAGCTTCTCTTCTTTGTCTTCTAAAACCTTAACGAGTTCTTTTTTCTCTGCTCTAAATTCTTGTAGCTTTTGAAAGAGATCGTCGAGAAGATCGTTTTCTTCGTATCCTAGCGCATAACTTTCTTCATCTAGCATACACTCATAGAACTCTTTTTCTTTTGCTATAAGCGATTTAAGATAGGCTTCATCCCGTTCTACGATAACGATTGCAATCTCAAGATCACGATAAGAGCAATAGATAATGCTTTTAAGATTAGAAACTAGCATTTGATGTTGTAGTTGGGGATAGTACTTTTCGGGAACTTTACCATTTACCGCTAGTTGATGATCCGCTAAATTTGGCACTTTGATTTCGCATGCAACATTTGCCTCTAAGTCGTAACCGTCATAGCTTGCAATCATAAACTCGTATTCATCAGATTGACAAACAAGCGGCTCCATTTTCAAACCTTTCTCTGCATTCAATAAAGAAAGTGCGTACGGTTCTAAGTCTTTCCCTGCTTGTATTCCTGCATGAATGACAGTAGAAGAAACACCTGTTCGTTTTTCATTTAGAAGTTGTTTAGGTGATTTATAAGGCGATACTCCCATAATGATAGGGGCATCACTAGCCCCAATCTTTGTTCTTCTAAAATCAAGCCATTCCTGGCTATTTTGCTCAAGTGCTAGAAGTTTCATTTACTACCTCAATTTCTCCACATACAACAACGGTATAATTCCCGATTCCCAATTTTACCGATGAGCTACAACCAGCTAGCAGTAAAAACAATAAAGTGCTAATTATTAGATTCATTTTCTTCCTTCTTTTTTGTAATTAATGCTTTAATCGCTTCGAGGTTTTCAGTTGTCCAAGTTTGCACAGACAAACCACACAACTTGTTGACTTCTTCTTTAAGATTGTATTTGGCAATAAACGGAATAAGTTTTTGTTTTAAATTGTTAAGTTGCTGATCCTCTTCGCTAATTTCAATTTGTTGGGGTTTAGATTTCTTTTGCTCGGATTTTGGTTTATTAGATGCTACGCCATCATCGTCTTCTTCAGCACACAGGTTGAAAAGTGCGATTAAGTTGTAACGAATAGCATACGTAGAAGCGGAACCTAGATTTTGCATGTAGTTCATTTTATTACTAAGCTCTACATCAAGTTTAATCTTAGTTCCGATGTATTCACCGCTTGTGTGATATACAAAGCTAGTTAGCTCCATCGTTTCAATGTTTCGATCATGTACAATAAACAGACCAGCTTCTAAAAGTGGCTTTTCGATCTTGTCTAAAATCTCATCAATCGTAGCGTATTTGTAGCCATAGCCCGATTTGTTTTTATTAATCGTTCCAAATTTTTGTTTTGCTGAAATTATTGCAGGAAGTAGATTTAAGATTGATTCACTTTTTAACATTTGTTACCTCAATTTATTTACACGCTTTAATATACAAAATAAGTGATTTGTGATGCAAGAAAAAAATTTTGACTATGACTACGAATATGAAATACAGAAAAAAATCATTGAGAAAAAGATAAGCATAAAAAAGAAAGAAATTCAAAAAATCATATCTCGCGTTCAATCAGATAAACTTGCGTTGTTACACTACGTGAAGACAGATAAAGCGGGGAAGATCAAGAACTTTGAAGCAATGAGAAAGATTTTAATTCGGAATCAGAAGCTCTTATTTGTCCTGTTAAAGATGATTAAAGAGTATCAACTATCAAGAAGAGAGATTGCAGTTCTATGAGTACTAAACAAGACATGCTGGACAAGATAAACGAAATATGGGGTCTTTACATTCTTGAAATAATGATGTGTGTTAACGAACTGGAAATGATATCAATCAGCGATTGGCCCGACTTTGTGTTAAAAGAAAATGTAGATCAGTTGAAGAAGTCTATTTACGATTCAAGATCTAAGCTAAAGTCTTCAAGAGTGTTGCTTGATAGTTTACTAGAAGCTTACGAAGTTTACAGCGAAGTTTTCCCGAAAGAAAAGCCAGCAATTCAGCCCCAGCCATCAGCCCTCAGCAATAAACCCATGTATTCTAGAAAGCGATTCGCCTCTACACAAGCCCCCTTGGAGGGGGCAGATTTAGAAGATTAAATTTCGGTGTTTAATTGCGTTACTACGAGATCTTGAATCAGACTAATAGCTTGTGTCTCTGTAAGCTGATAGACAAAAGTAAGAGAGTTTAAAAGGTGTTTTAAGGCTTTTTTAGTTTCTTCTAGTATTTCGTCTTTATCTTCGTGATTGTCTAAGTAAAACATCAAGCCTCAATTTTTGAGCAGTAATCAACTATAAATTGATCAAAGAGGCTTTGGATTTTGATATCGTTTTGAATGCAGTAAATTTTAAATTTTTTATATAGATCTGGACGCACGTAAACCAAAATTCTTGGCTCATCTCTACGTGATTTTTTTTGCTCTGACATATGTTGTTTCCTTTTTGTTTGTATTCCCTTGACGGGCTTAATTAAAATTATATTAGGTGTGTGTTTTACCAAGTTCCTATAGCTTTAAGATCTCAAAAATATAACACAGAGGGTTTATTTTGTGAAAGAAAATTTAACTTTTTGTGATTTATTTCTTTTGTATATTTATGCGTAGAAAAAAATTTCAAGATTTTGTATGTTTAGATTACTAGAACAAAGGAAGATTAGAATGTATACTAGAAGAAACAAAGAGAATGACAATACAAAAGGAGACTATATAGCTTTCGATCCCGATAAAACCTATGTGAGTTCTCCATTTCAAAAAAGTACGTTGGATCAATACAAAGAAGAACAACTAAAATCTAAAGAATCAGACGAATCAAAAATTAGGTATGAATGGGAAATTGCAGATCGGTTAATAAATAAATTACGATATGTAAGCCCAAACGGAGTTAAAGTATATCTAGCAATTTCATCATTCATCATTCTTAAAGATACTGAAGTCAAAATTACTTATTCATTGTTAAGAGAGAGCACTAATTTAGATAACTGTACCATTTTATTAGCTGTAAGAGAATTAGTTGCGTATCGTTTGATAGCAAACAGATTAGTAGATGGTATTTCATTGTATAGAATTATTTGAATGTAAATTTCTATGTAAAAAAAGAACCTGTAGAGTAATCTACAGGCTAAAAATCGACTCGGGAAAGTCGAAGGTTATATTCAAGGAAGCGATGTAGTAAATCGCCACATGGTTTTGTTAAAACTAATTTATCCGTTTATTTTGTACTATAGAAGCCTTTTTTTGCACTTTGACAGTTCTATTTAAAGAACGGTTCTATTTAAGACAGTTCTATAAAAGAACGCTTCGATTATAGCATACAGTCGCTTTTTTACGTTATACGATAAATTCTTTTAATAGAACCTTTTAGTTAAATTTTTAATTACGAGGATTTATGTCTCAAATAAAAAAACTACCATTTTACAACTATGACATGACACCCAGAAGTTGGACACGCAAAGAAATGCGTAAAATGTCGGGTAACGCATGGAAAGTGCTTTCCTTGGTTGGAACTTTTACGATCGGATTTCAACGAAGAGAGGCAAGAATCTCTTTGTCGCTGATGGAAGATTACTGCGGAATGTGTAGAAAGACATGCATCAAATCAGCAAAAGAATTAGTTGAAATGGGTTTGATCACTCATGAAATTATTGATGGAATTTCGGTTTATGGAGTTGTTTTCGAAGATGATTTGGATAATGAGAAATTGAATAACGCATACAAGAAAGAAAAGAAAATAGCTGAATCTGATTTTAATGAAAAAAATCAAGAAAATAGTACTAGTGTAAATTCTACACTAGTTGAAGTTCAAGAAATTTCTACTAGTGTAAATATTACACCAGAAGAAGGGGTTACTAGTGTAAATTTTACACCGGGGGGTAGTGTAAATTCTGCACAGAACATAGAGGACCCTTTTTTAAAGAGAAAGTCAGCTATATATAGAGGGCTAAATGCTGGCTTTTTAGATAAGATTTATTTTGATTTTGAGAATAAGAACTTTGTACATACTGAAGAGCTAAATAAGTATGTTATAGGTGAGTATTTAGAGAGAATTCATCATTTCGGAATTGATCCCCAAGACGTATACGACAAAGCTTGTAAGAATATTGTTGAGAGAGTGAATACACGTAATGAAGTGAAAAAAGCGGGTGTCTGGCTTCTGAGCCTGTTTCGAGATGCAAGTTTCGGAAACGTGTATAAATACGGAGCTACTAACGCTATTGAAAAGAAGAACTTTGAAACTAACTACGAATTGTTTTGCTCGTTGAAAGATTTTTCAAATATGAGAGTTGAAAAGCGTTTTCTCATCGCCAAAGGCAAAGAGTACAACTTCTACAGTTCTCCTGAAATCTTTGCAGAGGCTTTGAGCGTATGAAATTTCCAACTAGAAAGAACATAGAACCCGTTTCCTTCGATTCTGATGCGTTAAATCCAAAAAGACGATACATGAGTCAAGTTCAAGAAGTTATTGCATCCATGGGCTTAGAAACACCGTTTTTAGTTGAAGAGTATTGTGTGATTGTGACGGTGCGTAAAGGCTTTTGTTACGTGATAGAGTTGAATAGCGAGAACTTTAGAGCACAAGTAGAGTTAGCGGTGAGGACTTTGTTTCAAGGCAAATCAAATGAGATTCTTCGTATCGTGAAATAAGGAGTTTGAATAAACAAACCCCCCGAGTTCCGCGATACCCCCCTTTGGGAAAGCCAGCAATCAGCCCTCAGCCTCAGCCCTCAGCAAAAACTACTTACTGAAGCTTGATAAAAATTTGGCTAACGAGCCTAGAACATTTAACCAAGAATCATGCATTTGCTTATCTCGGCATCTGCGTTGATGTTCGTAGTTTGAACGTGCGATATCCTCTTCGCTTTCACCGTTGAGTGATTTCAAATAATCGCCGAATTTTGAGAAGAATAATTCATTTTTCATAAGAACTTCCTTTTGTCTTAATTAAGTTGCAGTAGACTGCTTTGATAACTATAAATTATCTTAGTTCACTTTTTTTGTGCAAACATTTTGTGATTAAATTAAAATGTTTATAATATTACAATTGACATAAAAAACTTCTCGTGTATATAGTATATCGAAAAAAGGAAAACGTGTGGACACATTAACAGTAAGACTTGATCCCAATCTTTCAAAAAAAGTTAAAATCTACTGCATCAGTCATGATATAAAGTTTAAAGACTTTATAACAGAAGCTCTTGAAAAAGAGTATCAGCTTAAATGCAAGTAAAAGATCTACTACTAGATCAAAAGTGGCGTTTAGAGCATCTTTACAAAATAGTTGATAAACAAGGTGAGTCAACAGTATTCAAGTTCAACTGGGCACAACAAGAGATCTATTCTCGATTACACACGTGTAATGTCATACTAAAAGCACGACAGCTCGGCATATCTACTTTCTGCTGTCTCTATCTTCTCGATGAGTGTCTATTCAATAAGAACTTCACAGCAGGCATTATCGCTCACACTCGTGAAGACGCAGAATACTTATTCAAACGTGTTAAGTACGCTTACGACAATCTCCCAGCTGTCGAGACGTCTGAAGGCATCATCGACTTAAAAGACACGTTCAAAGCACGCTCAGACAGTGCAAGAGAGCTTAGTTTCATTAACGGTTCAATGATACGCGTTGGCACATCTATGCGCTCTGCTACACTCAATCTCTTGCATCTATCAGAGTTCGGTAAGATCTGCGCTCAGTACCCATCCAAAGCTCAGGAGATAATCTCGGGTTCTCTCAACACAGTCGCTACGGGTCAAAAAATTATTATAGAGTCAACAGCCGAAGGAAGCTCAGGACACTTTAAAGACATGTGCGTTCTTGCTGAAGAGAGTAACAAGATCAAGTCAAAGCTTTCTGCAAGTGAGTACCGTTTTTTCTTCTTTCCCTGGTACTTACATCACGAATATCAGCTTCGCGAATCAGTATACTACACTCCCCGAATGCTTGAGTACTTCGAGTCTCTCAAAGCAAAAGGGATCAACTTATCAGAGTATCAAAAAGCTTGGTACGCTCAAAAGTACGCCATTCAAAAAGACGCCATGCTACGTGAATACCCATCCACATCCACAGAAGCTTTTCAAGCATCGACAGAAGCACAATACTACACACGCTACATCAACGCAGCGCGTGATGAAGGACGTATTGGAAACTTCCCCTACGACTCATCAACACCAGTTCACACAGGATGGGATCTAGGTTACTTTGATTCCATGTCAGTATGGTACTTTCAAGTCATGCCATCAGGAGACATACGTTTTATTGATTTTCACGAAACAAGCGGTCAATCACTCGCAGAAAACATCAGAATAGTGCAATCAAAGCGTTATGTGTACGGGGAACATTTTGTACCGCACGACGCAAAAGTACATGAGATGAGTACTGGTCTCACACGTCTAGAGATTGCCTATGACTTAGGTTTAAACATGACAGTTGTAGATCGAATCGGTGTACAAGACGGTATAGACTTAGTTAAATCTTGTTTAGAAAGATCATGGTTTCACGAACCTTTATGCAAAATTGGGATAGACCATATCGCAAACTACTCTCGGGAGTGGAACACGAGCTTAGGAAGACCGGAAGAACGCCCTCGACACGATGAGCATTCTCATTGCGCAGATTCCCTACGCTATAGTATTTTAGCATATAAAAAGTACTTTGCGGACACTCGTAAGCAAGTACAAGAACAAAGCTCCATGCCAGCAATTTTTGATACTGAGCGTTTTCCTTTAGGGAGACAACTTTTCTAGTCTGCATCTAATGACAGGGTCTAGCGTTTAGTAAAAAGCAGACGTTTACAGCTGATAAAAAATCAGTAATACGCTAGATTTTTTTTGATCACGTTATGCCTATTTTCTCCCCTTTAGTCTTTAGTGATCGTAGGCAATCGAAGGGTTCGATAATCGGGGAGATTTTTTTCTATAGATCTATTGATAGACAGCTCTTCTTAAAATTTGCTAACTTATAAAAAAAAGTTGGTAGTGAATGTACAATCTTTCGGAAAGACTACAATCAAGATTTTATAAGAGCGGTGATAAGACAGACGTACTTGATCGCATGGAACGATCGTACATGAACTACGTTGTCGTCAATCAAGCTTTTCAAGCGGAAGCAGATCTCGACACTAGATTTTATGCAGGGGATCAAACTCTTTGGTTCGAGATCTACGGTAACTCACCTTATTGGGGTCAAAAGCGGTACTACTTTAACATTATCAAGCCAGCCGTCGAGATGGTCACAGGCTATCAACGTCAGCATAAGAAAAGCTTATCTTGCTCAGCTCTCTCAAAGAAAGCAGACGTCGCAGCACAACAGCTTTCTAAATCTCTTATCTGGTCATTCGAACAAGCTGGCGGTCATGAAGTCATCTCCAAAGCGTTTGACGGAGCAGCAATTCAAGGCCTCTCTTTCATTGATATGGACGTGTCGTATGAAAACGATCCCGTAAACGGTGACATCATTCTTTCGAATGTACCATACAATTACTATTGGATAGACCCATTCTATAAGAACTTTGACATGTCAGATGCAGAGTCGGTATGGCGTCGTCAAGCACTGACTAAAAGCCAAGTCAAACGCATGTTCAATTATCAACGCGATGAAGAAGTAGATAAGCTTCAACCCGTTTATCAAAAAGATGGCAAGTTTATCTTCATGCCAGAAAACTACTATATGCGAGACATCGGACTTTATACGGTAGACGAGTACTATTACAAAAGCTCACGACAAGCTAAGTTCATCGTCGATGCGAAGACAGGTCAAACAAAAGAATGGACGTCATCAAATCAAGAAGCGCTTGGAGATCTCTTAGGCTTATATCCTGAGCTTGATATTATTGAAATGGATGTCCCAACAGTTGTATATAACATAGTCGTCAATGGGGTAGTATTCTATTCTGGCCCGCACCCAACAGGCCTAGACTGCTACCCTATGACCCCTTGCTACGGATTCTACAATCCTGAGCTCACGAACTTCGCCTTACGTCATCAAGGCCTCGTCAGGGGTATGCGCGATAGCCAATTCCTCTATAACAGAGTTCTCATAAATACAGCCGATCAAATCGAGTCTCAAGTAAATTCTGGATGGAAGTATAAAGAAAACGCCGTCGTCAATCCTGAAGATCTCAAAAAGGGCGGTAACGGTATCAACGTCAAAGTCGCTAAAAACGCGAATATGTCGGATATCGAAAAGATCCAACCAACCTCCCCGAACGCAGGGTTACCAGGTCTGCAAAACGAATTAAAGAACCTCGTGTATCAAACAGGTCTCGTGAATCAGGAACTCATGGGAATGGCAAAAGATGACATCCCAGGAATTCTCGCTATGGTGCGTCAAGGTGCTGGTCTTACAATGCTACAACGTCTCTTTGATCAACTCGACTCAACGCAAAAAATAGTCGGGGATAAGATGCTTACCTGCTTACAAAACAACTGGAAAATCGGCAAATATCAAGATGTCGTCGGAGAAGAGATTGATCCGATGATTCAAAACAAAACCTTTACAAAGTTTAACATTGTTGTTGATGAAGTCGCTTACACAGACAGCCAGAAGCGTCTACAGTTCCAACAACTCGTTCAACTGGGTCAACTCGGTGTTCCTGTACCTTCAAAGCTCTATATCGAAAACTCTCCACTAATCGACAAAAAACAACTCGTCGACGCTGTAGCAGAGCAAGAGATGATGGCGCAAAGAGAAACACAAGTACAGCAACAGCTACAAACTCAACGTCAGATCATCGAAAATGAAAATCTGATGGCAGACGTCAAATCTAAACAATCTCTTGCTGTCGAAAGATTAAATAAAGCTAACCTTGATACTGCTCTTTCAGCAGAACGTATTACACAAGCCCAAGCAAATAAAACAAAAGCAAACCTTGACCTCGTCGAAACTGCTCTACGTCTACAAAGTTTGGATCTATCCAACCTCAAAGAGCTTCTATCAGTTCTTGAAACAATTAAAACAAAAATTGAGCCTGAACAAGATTTGGGGGTTGAAAAAATAAATCAACAGTTGTCAAATGTAATTAGTCAAGTCCCAGGCCTCGCCCAAGGCCAACAACAACAAGGTGCATTATGAAAATGTTCGCAGATCATGATGAATACGCCAACATGCCTCAAGACGTTAAGCGTATGAAGGTTGGTCGTGCTGGTAGTCGGGGAGGGGATGTAGCTTATGCTATTCCTGATGATACGATGAAAGAAGCAGACGATATCGTTGCGTATTCAGCAAATCAAATCAAAAAATATGGTACTTCCCAGAAGTAATATATTGGTTAGTAGCCCTATTGCATTTATCTTCCTTTTTGCGTAGGGCTATTAACTTTTAGGACTCTATGCTATTTGAAACCTTTATTCCTTTTTTACCAAAGGCTTGGAAAGTCCAAAGAAGTCGTTTCATTTTCTATAACGTGAATCAAGCTTACATCGATGAAGTGAAACGCTTTATAGTTGAGCGCTTTTTGTTTCCTCCCTCCGACAAACCAATAGCACTCGAGTTCGTTCATATACTGCCTTTTCCTCAGACCATACGAAAAAAGATCTTAAAAAATAAGTTCCACGAAGAAATCTTTCATACAAAAAGACCTGACACCACAAACCTTAACAAACAAATGGAAGACTGCCTAACTGGTATAGTATTTATCGATGACAAACAAGTTATTGAAATTTCAGGTAAAAAGATATACGGTTTAGTGGTAGGAACAGAAGTAAGAGTCTATGAAAGAGGATAAACAACATCTTATCGAAGAACTGTACGCTTACGCAGACGACCCCAAGAACCTGATTTTACGTGAATTCATTGCAGAGCAAAGGCTATCTCAAAATAGATTTACAACCCTTTTATCAAAAGATCCTGATCTCTTAGAGGCTTATCACTACGCACGTCTTAAAATCGGTATACGTAGAGAAAAAAAGGCTTTAGAAAACGAAATAAACGCATCGGTGTATAAAGACTCACAACCGCTTTACGATGATGATTTAAAAGCTTGGGAAATAGAAAAGAAAAAAGGGTCTATCTCAATTGATGACGGATTGAAGAAACTCGAAATAATCTACGCAAAGGCGACAAGTGATTCTCCAACTAAATCCGATCATCTCGATGATGACGAGTAAAGGCCACGGCTACGCAAACTTTCTTATGGACTCAGGCGAAGAAGGAGATCTTTACTGGATCGTTTTTTTAGATAATTGTGAGATTTGGACATTTAAAAATAGCGAAGTAAGACTTTCTAAAAATATAAGTTTAGGTCGTAAGTAGCTAGAAAACTTCTCATGTTTTAATTTGTATTCACCAGATCAAAAAAGCTGGAGGGGTTATGATTGTTTTTCCCGACAAAAGCAAAAGATTGATTGTCGTTGATAACATCAAAATACTCTATTCAAAGATAGAAAAAGACCCAGAAGGTTGGATATCTTTTACTGTCTATAGCCCAATACCTTTTGATCTGGTAGAAATAGAAACCATCGACCAGCAACTATTCAAAGCCTGGTTTAATGGTAGAATATGGGAAGGATACAAAATAAAGAATTCTCCCCCTGTAATCAAATGGCGAAGAATTAGGGAGCGGTAAAATGCATCAAGGGTATATGGATAAATTAAAAGAGTCTTTGGGAATGCGACACAAAGGCAAAAAGAAACAATCACTTAAAGCGAGAGCGCATGAGTCTGAAGGTATGGAAAAGAAAGCTAGCAAAAAACCTTTCGCTAGTGTTTCGAAGATGGATAAAGGCTCTAAAAAACTTCCTGGAATGAGCAAAGAACACGCCAAAGAATACGCAAAATATTCCCCTGCACAACTCAAAAAACATATGAAGGGTGAAAAAGTTCTTCTTGGCATCAAGATCATGGCGAAAAAGAAGAAGTAATATGGAAAAGTGGATTCAAAAAGCACTCAACCCTAAGTCTAAGGGCAAACTTCATAAAGCACTAAAAGTACCCATGGAGAAAAAAATACCTGTTGCTAAACTAAAATCAGCTGCAAAGAAAGGTGGTAAGCTTGGTAAAAGAGCAAACCTAGCTCTAACCCTCAGGAGCTTTCAACGTGGCAAATAAATCGCCTAAACCAACGAACCCCTCTTTATATGCAAAAGTTAAAAGTGAAGCTAAGAAGAAATTTAAGGTATATCCGTCGGCTTATGCTAACGCTTGGCTTGTTAAAACATATAAAGCTAGGGGCGGTGGTTATGAGTCTTAAAAAATGGTTCGCTGAAAAGTGGGTGAACATCGGGAAGAAGAAAGACGGATCATTTGCACCATGCGGTAGACCAAAAGCGAAATTAACCTCTAAAGGCTATCCCAAATGCGTTCCAGTAGCTAAAGCAGCATCTATGTCACCTTCTGAAATTAAATCAGCTGTAACGCGTAAAAGGGCTAAAAAACAGGGAATTAAAGGCAAACCTACCATGGTTAAAACTTATGCACCTAGTCGCTCTAAACCATCACGTTAAAGTTTTAGGAGAGTCACCATGGCAAAATACAAAACCCCTGCTTGGGGTCGATCAGAAGGCAAGTCCAAAACGGGAGGCCTTAATCCCAAAGGAATTGCTTCCTACCGTAGAGAAAATCCACGCTCTAAGCTTGCTATGGCTGTAACAGAGAAAGACCCAGGGCCAAAAAGAGCAGCACGTAGAAAGTCTTATTGCGCTAGATCCGCAGGACAAATGAAGATGTTTCCAGAAGCGGCAGCAAATCCAAAATCACGTCTAAGGCTAGCTCGTAAGAAGTGGCGTTGTTAATCGGCAGTGAAAAGGATAGTCTAGCGTTTAGTCATAAGCCGAGAATGATGGCTGAAAAATTCAGTAATGCGCTAGATTTTTTACGACCTAGTTTATGCTTGATATCTACTCTTTAGCTTTTAGAGGTCAAAAAGTCGCCAAATGGTTTGGTAATAGAGTAGACTTTAAAAAGAGGCTACCAAACACTCAGCGTGATAGCCTCCCAAAATTTCAAAAAACAACCGTTTTATGTTTGTTTTCTTATTAATCAATCGGTTGATTGACAGACCAAATGTATCCAATCATACAAAAAAAGAAAACAAATAAAAAAAAAATAATCCAACCACTTTTTTCTGGATGGAACGCTAAATAAACGCCTAGGGAGAACATTTTAAATAATGAGTTTAACCTTAGATGTAGCATCTCTTTTAGGTTGCGTCAAGTCTTCTATCTTTTTCCCTGGGGCATCCCAGTTAACTAACGTTCCATTATACATAGCTGTAATTGCAGCCATATAAGGTTCTACCCATTCAGGCTTGAAAAGATCCCAGTTTTTTTTGAAATAAACCGTATCCTCTTGTTTTGGTAAGCTGTAGATAAAATACAAACACTCCTTCTGATTATCATAGTAGTAAAGATCTTGGCTCCAATCTGGCTCAGGCTTTGTTGACCTCACAAAATACCGAGTTTTGATAACGTTGGTATTGGTGTAGTCGTTTTTGCTTATCACCACGATGTAATAACCTTGGGGGTCATAGTTTCGATGTTCAGCAATTATCTTATCCATCATCTTTTGGTGATTCTTTTTTTTCTCATCTACTATCTCTTGTACTTGCAACCTTTCTTGAGTGCTATAAGCATTTGCTGATAGTTCAGAGATGTTGATTTCTTTGGTATTTTTTCTACCTTCTACGAGATCTATTTCTTTCATATCTTCCTTCAAAGCTAAAGATTATATAACAAAAAATTGACATAAACAGAATTGAAAAACTATCTTGAAAGTACTATCGGCTAGGCGCATCCTAGACTTATAGGCAGTAAAATCCATTCGCCAAGGAACAGCTCATGAATGACGAACAACCAATTGATGTGTTAGAACAAGAGGTATCACATCAGCCTCAAGAAGTTCAAGAGCCTACGCAAGAGGCTCAAGTTCAGGAATCTAAACAAGATCGGAACTGGAGAGAAATGCGTAAAAAGCTCGAATACTACGAGCAGAGATTAGAAGATTACGAAAAAAGACAGCCCTCAGCCCTCAGCCATCAGCCTCAGCCAGAAGAAGAGGATCTTGTATTAGCCGACGATGATATCGTCACAGCGAAAGACGTAAAGTTGCTCGCAAAGAAAATGGCTAAAGAACTCTACCAACAAGAAAGGGTGAAGTTTGAAGCGGAGACAGCAGAGGACAGGCTTAGATCAAAGTTTACTGATTTCGATGACGTGGTAAGCGAGGAAAACGTTAGAAAACTCATAAAAGATGAACCAGAACTAGCGAAAGTCTTAAGAGCTACTAGCGATCCTTATGCAAAAGGAGTTGCTGCGTACAGGTATATCCGCATGATGGATAGGGCACATCCAGAACAGGTGGATAAACAAACCATACGGCAAAACCTACAGAAACCGAGAACAACCTCCTCTTTAAAAGAAAGTGGACTTGATCACGCAGAAGAGTTTGCCTCGGGAAGAATGACGACAGAAATGCGTCAGAAATTGTATGAGGAAATGCGAGCATCTCAAGGACGACGCTAACTAATAAAGGTTAGATATGTCTATTACAACAACATCTACTCTGCCTCCACAGGTTCTTCTATCATTTTCGATGAAATTGCTCAGTACTCCTGTGCCTTATTTCATCCATACAGTCGGCGCGGATTATAGAACCATGCGGGCAAATGGTGGAACAACTCTGAGGATGACCAGATATAACCCATTGGCAGCAGCACTTGTGCCAATCGGTAATTCGGGACAAACTCCCCCAGCTCAACAATTAACCGCTGTAAACATTGA
>Ga0208465_1000092_pt1 | contig 29542 bp, 38 predicted proteins | sample LakMenEpi31Aug10_FD_150749 | JGI IMG/M metagenome (GOLD analysis project Ga0208465, IMG submission 150749) | Freshwater microbial communities from Lake Mendota, WI - 31AUG2010 deep hole epilimnion (SPAdes) | ecosystem: Environmental > Aquatic > Freshwater > Lake > Epilimnion/Euphotic zone ...
CCGCTGAAAAGCCAAACAAGGCAAAATCAGGCTAAAATGAGGACATATCGAGGGAAGCGGAGGCGAAACGAAACAAGAAGCGGATGCGAAAGCAGAAAGAAAAGAAGTAATTTCTAATAAGAATACTATAATATAAATAATTTTTACCCTGAACCATAAAAAAATATACCCATCAACACGAAGTCCAATAATTTAACCAAACGCATTCCTATAGACCAAATTTCTAACGAAATATATTTTGCGAGTGTACCCCTGAAATAAACATTTATGGCCTTAAAACGCCAAAAAAAGGGTTATCATCAAAAAAAAAGATACCATATAGCCAAAAGTTAAAAAAAATCTCGCACACACTATAAAATAAACAAAAATAAACAAAAGGAAAATTTATTTGAGGGATGGAAGCCTAAAAATTTCATTTAAGCCGACTTTAATCCCGTTTTAGGACACTAAAATTAATTTGGGTATCGAGGTAAGGCCGATAAAATAGCCCAGTAAAGGGTAAAAAAAGGCCCCAAGCCGTAGAAACGGAGGGGCGTATATCCTTTGTCTGCTTTATAATTGTAGCAAAAGTAAAAAAAAATTAAATTACACAAAAAAAATTGAGCCAAACCAAAATCATACAAGCAAAAAAGTGGCAAATGGGAAAGCCAAAAGGAATTTATTTGCTTTTATGGATATTTCATTCGGTTTTCATATGCACACCACTATTTGTGATAGTTTATTTAAGTATTGAAATTTTCTTTTTTATTCATTCAGCTTATAATTCATTCAAAAAATTTATAGTAAAGGCGAGGAAGTATTTATCTTTACTGAAAGAGAAAATAAAATCAACCTATGAATCCAAAAGTTATCAGCGAAACAGATTGTTGTAAAATCCCAAAAGGTTGGGGGAAAGAGATTATCATCCATAATAGCGAAAAATACTGCGGAAAAGTTTTAGTGTTCAATAAGGGATGCAAGTTTTCAATGCACTATCACATACAAAAGCAGGAAAGCTGGTATGTAAACAAAGGAAAGTTTATTTTTAGCTGGATTGATACCGAAACCGCTGAAAAAAAAGTTACCGAAATGAGTGTAGGAGATAGTGTAACAATACCGATTGGATTACCGCATCAACTTACCGCATTAGAGGACGGAGAAATTTTTGAAGTTTCAACCCAGCATTTTGACCACGACTCATACAGAATTGAAAAGGGAACATCTCAACTATGAAAGATGTCGTTGTTATGATAACAATTACTCTAAAAGATGAGAGTTTGAATTGTGATGAATTTCAGGAGTTTCTGGACGAAATAAAAAGTGGTAAAATGAGAGAAGAAATGATGTCCGAAATTTTCGAGGATATAAAGATAAAATTTCAGGTGTATAAGCATAGAAAACCCCCACAATAGAAATCGCAGGGGTTAAAGCAATAAAGCGATTATTTCTTTTTCGCTACAACTTTCTTTGCAGCTACTTTTTTTGCAGCTTTTACAACAACTTTTACCGCAACTTTTGGAGTTGCTTTTGCAACCTTTTTTGCAGCAGGTTTTGGAGCGGGTTTAGGAGCAACTTTTTTCGCTTTTGCAGTAGCTTTTTTTGGGGCTACTTTTTTCGCAGATTTTTTCACACTCATAAAAAGAGTTTTAAGGGTTAATAAAGAAGCACAATATACAAAAAACCCCCATCCAAGAATAGACGGGGGGAATTTTAACCACCTATGCTACCCATTAAATTCTACTCAAATTTATTTATTTTCATTCAATGCCGACAATTTTATACGGCATTCAGTAAATAAAATTTAATTGATTTTCAAGTAATTAGCTAAATTTTCCGAATCCGATATAAATAAGGGTTTTTTAGCCCCCCCAAAAAAAGGGGAAAAAAATTTGGTGTTGTATCAAAAGATAATATATCTTTAACCTGTAATCAAAACAATTCAAACACAACACAAACAAAATGAAAGCAATTAAAATTGATGTGGCTAATCAAAAAATAAGCCAAGTAAACATCTCTGACTACAAAGAAATTTATTCTCAAATCGGTAATGGGTGCAATTTATTTTGTTGCCCCGTACAATGGGAAAACAATGATGTCCTCTACGCAGACGATGAAGCATTATTACAAGAAAGTTTAGAGGGTTGTTTTGCTATGCCCGACTTTAACTATCCTATTGTTGGTAACGCAATTATTTTGGGTACTGACGATGAGGGAGAAAGTATTGATGTAAAAACAAAAATTTCGGAATTGCAGGAGAAAATTATTTGGGGCAACAAAGAAGCCGCAGAGCTTTGGAGAAACAAGGCTATTGGAAATCGTCCAGAAATACAAATATTTTAATAACCCAAAAACCCAATCAAAATGGCGAAAGTAAAAACCAAACAAGAGCAGTTAAAAGCCCATCTTTTGAAGTACAAAAGCATTACTTCTTGGGAAGCGATTGAAAAATTTGCCGCTACGAGATTAGCCGCAATGATTTTCATTTTGGAAAAACACGGATGGAAATTTGAAAGAAAGTCCATTCGTAGGAAAGAAGGAGAAACACAGGCAAACTACACTCGATATATTTTATTGTCGAGTCCTAAATCGGAACTTAAAAAAATTAAATAAATTTGCCCTGCCAAAATATGCTATGGGGATTGTTGGTAGAAGAGTTCCTTCACCCCTTCCCTGTCCACAACCTGACGAGGTGAGCAAAACCCAACACTATGGGTAAAATAGTAGGACAAAAAGCTCTGGTAAAATTTGTAACCCCTATTGTATAGGGATTTTTACCGCCCTCGCTAAATAAAATTTGTTAGGAGCTATATAAGTGAAGAGGGCATTTTTTTAAGAGAAATTAATTATCAATCATATGAACACCCCACACATTCCGACCTTCCAAGAATTAGTCGAATCTGGATTAAGGAAATTTGATGTTGTAGTTCCCGCTATTGAGGAGCTTAAAAAGAGTTATTTGCCCCTTAAAATAAAATCTGTTGACGATAAGGAGGGATATGAAAAAGTTTCTAAAGCACTTCGTTTTATGATTACAAAAAGGAACGAAGTAGAAGATAAAAGAAAAGAGCTTAAATCAGATTCTTTGGCTTATGGAAAAGCGGTAGATAGTAGAGCAAAAGAAATTACTTTTATGCTTACCCCGATTGAAGAACATCTTCGGTTGGAAAAGGAAAGAATTGACGAAGAAATTGAAGCTATCAAGGAGAAAAAAATCCGTGAAGAACAAGAGCGTTTGAATATCCGAAACAGACGGCTTTTACAGGCGGGTATGAAATTGGTTGGTAATGAGTATTTCTGGCAAAACCCGAATGACCTTGCGGAAGTTGAAATTTTGCCATCCATAAATTTGGAAACGATGGAGGATTTATCTTTTGATGAGTATGTTGAAAAAATATCAAAACTCGCCAAAGAGCAGCAACTCGTATTCGAGGCAGAACAAAAAAGGTTATCCGATGAGCGGCTTAAATTTGAGGAAGAACAAAAAAAGTTTAGGGAGGAGGTAGCTCGTATTAAGTTACAAAGAACAAAAATGAGGGTAGAATCTCTGTATTCACTTGGTCTGAAAAGCAACTCGAACTCTGACCTTTGCTATGCCGATGGTCAAAATTTAACGCCCATATGTTTTTACCCAGAATATGAAAATGTTGAGGACTGGGAGCTTTACTTGAATAATGTGAAAATAAGTATATTCAAAATTGAGGGGGATATAAAAGTAAAAAAGTTAGCCCAAGAACAAGAATTATTAAAAGAAGCCGAGCTTAAAGCCTTAAAGGAAGAAAAAAGGGTGCAGGATGAAAAAATATTAGCCGAGCAGAAAGAGGCCGAGCGTATAGCCCAACTATCAGATAAGGAAAAATTTGAGCTTTATGTCAAAAATTTACTGGAAGTTGAGCCACCTGCCCTTAAAACTGCCAAATGGAAAAAAGAGGTTGTGGGTTTACGGGGGCTTATTGAAAATTATGAGTAATGTGTTATTTTCGATAAAATTTTTCGGATGTACACCTTAAAGCAAATTGAACAGACCCTACTCAATAAAGGATATTTGGTTTACAACCAGCCCAATAAGCTGAATGTTGTCGGAATTCGTACTAAAAGCAACACTTCTTCAAAAACATTTGACGATTATATAGCTTATTTTTATTACGATGATAAGGGTAGAATGATTGGAAAAGTTGCTCCAGCTACCACAGACCCGTCCGTTTACTATTTAAGGGATAATCCTATGGTGGCAAGAGGTACGGCAATTTTGAAAAGTGGTCAATATAAAGATGCTTATGTAATCGGGACTCACGCCGATAAATATACCGCTCTTGTTCAAAGGGGTGCGCCAGTAACCGTGATACGGGATAATGACCGTAACGACCTTCTAAATTTTTTTGCTGACACCGATACTGGGTATTTCGGAATTAATATACACAGGGCAAGTCGGGGTAAAAACAACGCTAATATAATTGGCCCCGATAGTGCGGGTTGCCAAGTTTTTAGGGATGAATCCGATTTTAACGAAATGATGCGGTTGGCCCAAGTTTCAAAATCCAAGTACGGGAATAAATTTACTTATACCCTTCTGGACGAAATGGACGATATTAAGGTCAAGCGTAATGTTGGGCTTCTACTTGCAGGGGTTGGTTTGGTAGGTTTCGGTATTTATTATTATTTGAAAATTAGAAAGAAGTAGGGTAGATAAGTACAATCGCTGGGGAGCTAATAACTCCCCTTTTTTTTATAAATATTTTTTTGTTGTTTCAAAGAACAACATTAATTTTACCTTATGAGGTCAAAAATTTTGGATGCCATCGCTAAAAATCAAAACAATGACTCATTGTCTTTAGTGAATACTGCTATAGATATAGAAGTAGATTGGGATGCTTCACTTGTATCAAAAAATAACATTGCAGAACTTCAGATTTCTGTTAATAGTATTAAAGGAGCATACTCTTATACAGAACATAAATCTGGATATGAAAAAATAACAACAATTAAATTTTATACTAATTCTGACTGGAAAATAGATATTGATACTAAAAGTGTAACATTCCCACTATCTCCTGCAAGTGCTGAAATAAATGTATATTCTAAAACACTTAAACTTTACTTCTGATGAAAAATTTCATAGAAAAGTTAGATATAGATAAAATCAAAGCGGGTCGAAACAGATATGAAAGATTAGATGAATACAATCAACAAATAGATAATATGGCAATTAGTAAAAACCTCACAAAAATTGAGAAAATCTTACTGGAAAGGAATATGTCGCAAGGCGACCTTGTTCGGTTAATTGAACACAAATCTGGGTTTCGTATAGGCAGGGATAGAATATCTAAAATCTGCACAGGAAGAATGAAGAACTATAGATTAGAAACTGCGGTTATGATAGCCGAAGCATTAAAAGTTCCGATTGATAGTATTGTTGAACTCAAAAACATTAAGAAAGAAAACAAATTTTAGTGCGTGAGGCATTTTTTGATACCAGAAACTTTCTTCAAAGGACTTGCAAAAGAGAAGTTGTTCGCCAGACGAATATGGATGTTTTGGCTATGCGACTACATTGATGAGATATTTGAGCCATATTTTTTAGAGAAACAATTAGAACTATTGAAAAAAATCAATGAGTTCAAACCGAGAGAAATTAAAGAAGCATATGAGTTGGGTGTTCAACTTCTCAAGCAAGATTTCAAAATAATTGAAGAAAAAGGTAAAAAAAAGAAAATAAACAAACCGCTATCAAAAGAAACAAAAATTCTGGCACAAAAAGTAATTGATTATTTGAATCATAAGATTGGCTCATCATTCACCCTAAAGGGAAACAATCTTGATTTAATTAGTGGTAGAATAGAAGAAGGGTATGTTTATTCAGATTTTGTAAATGTAATAGATAAGAAATATGAGGACTGGAAGGGAAGCGATTATGAAAAATATTTAAGACCCCTTACCCTTTTCGCAAAATCCAAGTTTGAAAACTACTTAAACGCAAATTATGACACAAAACCTGCAACGAAATTCTACAAATTCGCAGATTCAGTCAGTAAAGCCCAACAACTTATTAAATTTCGTAAAGACGAATGAGGAAGAATCTTTGGTAAAATGTATCCAATTAACCCCTGCCATCCAGAATTTGAAGGATTTGACCCCATTGTTACAAGTGGTTTCAAAATGGCGACTATATATAGGTCTGCCCAAAGAAGATGTTACAGAGGAATTGGCTATTGTTACTGATTTTATAAGCAAAAACTACAATTTTTTGACTTTAGGAGAAATAGAATTGGCTTACAACCTTTCTGTTATCAGAGTTCTTGATGATACAGAATTCTATGGTTCTTTCAGTCCCCTTTATGTAGGAAAGGTTTTGAGTTCATACTTGTACTACCGAAAAATGACTCTTGCAGATGCCATACGCCGTAAGGAAAAATATGAGATGGAGCAACAGGAAATAAGCAACCGACCAACCCCCGAAGAAGAAGCCCAGCTCACCAAAGAGATTTTGAAGGATTTTTATAGAAAAAGTCAAGAAACTGGTGAGGTAAATGACCCCTTCAACATTTGCTACAACTTTTTGAGAAAGTATCATTTTATGAAAGTAAGTAAAGATGATATTGAAGAAGCTATGATTGTTGGGGAAAAAATCTATGCACAAAATCGTATAAAAAATACCATTTTAAGTAATTTAGGCAACGATAAAGAAATGGAAACAAAAAGAAATGCAAGAAATTACTTGGTTAAAAGGTATTTCGATAAGACAGACATAGAAATTCTGTTGTCTAAAGTAACTAAAGAATTATTTGTAAACCAATAATATGGTAATAACGGGTAGAATATTTGATATTGTAGTTCTCAACGAGAAAGTAGCACAAATTATCTTGAAAAAGAAGATGGCTGATAAGATTGTGCCAGTAGCTATCTGTGTATTCGGTTACTGGAAAGATAGGGCGATTAAAGAAATGAAGCTAAAGCCTAAAGACAAAATAAAGGCGAATGTGTATATGAAGTCAAAAATCTATAACGGGAAATACTATACAGATGTTTTTTTCAAGGATATTTTACTTGTTGAAGATGCGGTTGAATTCAAAAAAAGAGATTCTGGTTTATTTCAGACAGACGAAGGATTAGTTGATACAGAAACAGGAGAACTTATTGATAATCAGGAACCATAATTATATAATAAAATATGGAAAACAAAAAAAATCTTTACGACTGGATAGTAAAAATCATTGATTCTTGTAGGGATGACTTTCATTTTGAAGGTGTAGATAAAATAATTCAATTATTTGATGATAGGTTTAAGGATGAGAATCTACATTTTGAGCTTAAAATGAAAAGAACAGACAAATGGAATGAAATTCATACAATCATTGCCCCGCACCTAAATATATGAAAGCGAAATTAGTAAACTGCATATTGGTTTTTCAAACCAAGCAGGAATTAGAGGAAGGACAACAAATAGTTTTTGATGAAAGAATTGACTTTTCTACGGCAACAATTCTACACCATCAAGAGGACAAGACAATAGCTGCCGCAACATTAGTAGATTTTGGTGTTTTTGGAAAAAAGGGTGTTTCTTTTGATATTGCCCCAACCCTTGAAGAATTACAAGAATCTCAAAAGATAGAAAGAACCTTTGATAAAATTTCGTCCAGACCTATAAATGATTTAGAATTTCAGTTAATGCACGATTATTTATCTATCGAATCAAACGGCGAAAAAGGTACAGAGATTGAGGTAACGAAGTCAAACTTTTCAGTTTTTGATATTTCAGAAAACATCAAAAAAGTAGTTCTTACCGAACTGTACTTATGCGATAAGGACACACCATACGCTAACACAGAAACAATTATTACGCAGTACTCAATAAACGAAGGAGTGGTTATTTTCGAGCAAGATTTTTCAACAATTCAAGATTCTGGGGACATAGACATATCTGAAATAAAAGACATTTTATGAGGGTGGGAGTTGGCATTCCGACATATAACAGATATGACTTGCTGAAGCCATACATTGGAAAGTATGGGGTAGATTTTCCAGATTGGAATATTTACATAGTCGATAATGGTAATCAGGGTATTGACATTATGGAAAGAACCAAAAGCAGTATTTCTCATATTGAAAAAGAAAATGGTGAGATAAGGTTCTCAAAATCAGGATTGATTATTATTGAAAACGATAAAAATGTAGGTGTTGGTGCAAGTTGGAATCAACTATGCAAAAAAATATTTGAAAAAAACGATTACGCATTGATTTTGAATGACGATATTTATCTTGGGAAAAAACAAGAACAGATAATTTCGTTAATTCAAAAGAAGTCAGTTGGATTAATAAGAGCAACCCCAGATTGGTGTGCCTTTATTATTAGCAAGGAAACCTATGAAAAAGTTGGAGAATTCGATGAGTGCTTTTATCCTGCCTATTACGAGGACAAATCGTATGAATACAGAATGAAGCTAAAAGGAGTAATAGCATTAAAACATCCAGAGCTGAATCCAGTAGTTTACAAATCATCCCAAACCATAGAAAAAGACCCAGAGATATTTGAGGCCAGTAAAAAAAACAAGAAAATCTATATTGAAATGTGGGGGGGAGAGCCAAATAAAGAAACTTATACTAATCCATACAATCTATAATGAGCTTTATACAACAACTTGATGATGGAATATGCAAAGCGTTCAAAAATGAACACGATGTAGATATGTTCGTAAACAAAGCATATGACGAAGAAAAAAATCAGCACTTGCTTGTAGTGGTAATTCCTAAAGATGACCAGCTAAATGTTCAGATGATATACAATCCAATACTATTTGATACTGAAGAAGAACGAGATACCTCCTTTACAAACGATATTAATGATGATTTCGCAAACACTTTTTATCAGAGAGTGTCGGAGCATATAGAAAAAAACAGAAATAGAGAACAATAAACAAATAAAAACAAATAAAAATGAAGTATTTTGAAGTTCTGGTTGAAATTAAAACCGAAATCGAAAGCAAGGGCGGTGTAAAAATCAAGAAAGTAAAAGAGAGCTATCTTGTAGATGCTATGTCAGTAACAGAAGCGGAAGCAAGAGTAGTTCAGCTTTTCCAAAAATCTGGATTTAGTAAAGATTTTGAGGTTGTTGGAGTAAAAGGAAGTCGAATTATGGAAGTAATTGAACTCCCTAAAACAAAACCAGCACCAACTGGCCCAACGACTAACATAAAAATTGAAAACGAGGAAAAATAAAACCAATCAAAATGATAAAGATTACTGGAAAAATTAAAAAGAAGTTTGACACAAACACCTTTGGCAATGGTTTCGATAAAAGGTTGTTTTGGCTTGAAGAAGTATCCGAAAAGTTTCCAAACACTTGGCAATTAGAACTTTGGAAACAAGATTGCAAAATGCTTGACTCTTACCAAGAGGGCGATTATGTAACCTGCTTTATTGATATTAAGGGCAAATATTGGTCAAGAGATGGTAAAGAGGGGGTTATGAATAGTATTAAGTGCTGGAATGTTGAAAAGGATGGAAAAGCATACAAGGAACTAATTAAGAAAAACGAAGAAGATTATTGATATGCTAAATATAGAAGTCCTTTTACCCGAATTTTCAAGTGCAGTTTCAAAATGTATTGAAACGAAATTCAGTATGATATTAAGCGACCTTGCTTTCAGCGAACAAGAAGCTGAACTATTCGGCTCTGCAATTAAGTATTGTTGCAATTACAGGAAAGTTCCGATGATTGTAGTTGGTAATAATTTATCACAATCGAAAGAAATTACAATTTCTCCCACAGATTTTGACTATAATGATGTTGCCTCTCTCGGAAAAAAAGTAAAAGAACTTGCTAAAAACTACCAATCTATAAACCTGTTGCCTTCTGATACAACAGATTTGTGTTCTAATTGCGGGATTAATATCTGATGTCTGATAAAAACACCATAATTACGAGCTACGGAGAATCTTGTCAAATTCTGGACTATACTACGGGTTATTGTGGGTGCTGCTTTTCTAACTTCTTTAATGAATGGTACGATAAAAACGAAGCCTATTTTGTAAGAAAGGGCATATTTGTTATTGATGAGTTGATGTTTCTGGACTGCGAAAAGGGAGAAGGAGTTGAGGGCGAAAAAAAAGAAAGAAAAAAGGTTAGGTATTGTTTTAAGTTTGACTTTACAGACGCTGATGTAAGCTATTTTTCTATACTTAATTACTATAATCGAGAGAAGGTGGCTGATTTTCATTTTAAGAAAAGCGACTTTCCAAACCTTCACGATGTTGTTTGCACTTTTGATTTTATAGATTTGAAAGCATTTAGCAGGTTAGGATATTTTCTAAACGATTGGATTACAAAAAAATTAGACAAAAGCTGGGATGTCTTTTATAAAAGAACCGCTTCTTTGCCAAATCATAAGCTAAATGAATATTATGAAAAGCAACAAACTACTGATAGAAAGATGTTACTTCAGTTTATGTGCGACCACTCGGTTCAAATAATTCTTTCCACGATGTGTTATTACACCAAAGAAAAGCCAGAAAGAATATCCTACGAGTCATTTGCTATAACCGAAGATTTAGAATATACTACCAAAAAGCAAAAGTATTCTTACAAATACACTGGATATATAAATTTGAATGATACAAAGATTTATAGAACAATAATTAAGAAAAATCTGGATGAGGAAAAGAAAAAAGAATACCAGCGTCATATAGAATCTTGGTCAGTAAGGGGTCATTACAGAACAATTAAAGGGAAAAGGGTTTGGGTTAAAGAACACATAAAAGGTGAGGGTATTTTGGAAAACAGGATATATGGCACAAAACCAGAGTCCGAAGTTTTATTAATACCTAAAGTTATAGAGTGTGAAAGGGAAGTTCGTGTTTCAACAAAAGAAATTGGTATCCCCAAAGATGTTTTAATTTACGATGAGAAGCCCATCCCAAAAATATCTGCTCCAACACCTATTATCATATCCCAATCAGAGCAACCCCGAAAGACAATAATTGCAAGAAAATCAGTTTGGCAAAAGATAAGATTGTTTTTAATAAAGCTCTTTAAGAGAAATGGAGAGGTCGCATAGTGGTTTAGTGCAGCGGTCTTGAAAACCGCCGAGCGGAAACGCTCCGTGAGTTCGAATCTCACCCTCTCCGCATAACTTCTAATGATATATCAAAAAATATGAAAAAGGACAAAGCTCCAATATTAATTCTTGATGCCGCAAATCAGCCATATTTATCTGTCGGTCGTCATTTCGGAGGGGTAAAAGCCTTCGGACGCTCATATGTTTATTTGCCCAAAGAGGACGCTTTCATAAGAGAAGATTGGATGAAAGAATATAAAAGCTCAACTTGGGATGAAATGGTTGAAAAAGCAAAAAAAAGCCACTTGTAGAGAACAAGCGGCTTTGACAAAACAATTCTTACAAAACACAGAGTAAGAATTCTGCAAATATAATAGATATGTTTCAAGAATTTATATTACCGATGTTTTTTCTGTACATAGCAATACTATTATTTGGTTATGGGCTTTATAAATTAGAAAAGTACTTTAATGAAAAACTTCCCAAACAAGATTAAAATTTTATCAGATGACACTATTCTTGTATTTGAAGAAGAAATATTAGATAAAGGAAAGAAATTGCCAGTTAGAATAGCCAATTATAAATACATTCAAGCAAAAGCACTTTTGGGAAATATCGTAATACTACAACTACCTCAAATAATCAATCTACTTGCAGATAGTAGGTTAGAAATAATAGAATAGTTGTAAATTGTGTTCTAAAACAAACAAAAAGAAATGAAACTCAAATGGATTTTGGGGGTTTCAGCATTATTTGTTGCCAGTTGCTCGGCATTTTTCTCTGTAACGGGACTGGGCCTTCTATTTCACGGAGCTTCAACCTCTGTAATTGTTATGGCTTCTTCACTTGAATTAGCGAAGCTCGTAACCGCTGGATACCTAAAGCAGAAATGGGAAGAACTTGCAAAACTGCTGAAGTTTTATTTATCTTTTGCCGTATTTATTTTAATGATAATTACTTCTCTCGGTATATATGGATACCTTTCAGATGCTTTTCAACAACAAAACATTCAATTAGAAAAGGTAGAGAGGGAAATATCAGTATTTGATAATAAGATTAAAGTAAATGAAAGGGAAATAAACAGATACCAAGATAAAATAACAAATCTTACAACACTACGCAACTCCCAAGAACAGAACTACTCAAAACTCATAGACCAAGAAAAGGGAACATCTCGTATTTACAATATGATTAAATCGGCTGATGCCGAAATAAAGACATCATCCCTAAAGGTTGATTCGCTAAATAGCCAAAATGTTAAACTATACCAACAGATAGATAGCGTAAAGAATGCTAATATTCGTTTAGAGAAGCAGGTGGGCGGTTTTAGATTCGTTTCCGAAGCACTCGGCGTAGATATGAATACCGCCGTAAAGTGGTTTATATTGCTACTGGTTTTGGTTTTTGACCCACTTGCGGTTGCTATGGTTTTAGCTTATGTTAGGTTTTCTCCTGACAATCAAAAAAAAAACTTAATTAGGAAAAGAATTGACGCAGAAGTAATTAAGGGATTGCATTTACTTGATAGAGAGAAATCTGGAAGCTCTCAAAACGGGGAAGAAGCGTTCATTTCGTACATATTATCGTACATAGGTCAAGATAACTATTTAGTAGAGATTTTGGGTAAAGGTGAAACCGACTATTCAAATTTCAAGTATTTTCTTGAAAAGGGATATTTGGGAATTTTGATTGTTCAAGATAATCCAGACCCAAATTCAAGAAATGCGTGGACTTTGAAGAAAAACATCTTCAATCATTTTATAATAAGGCATAATGTAAAGCCAATCCTTAAAACCTATGATTGCCCAGAAACATTTGACGCATTATCAATCGACCTTAATGGCAATGACTTTTGGGTTTTGGAAGAAATACTATCCAATTTTAGACCTCGATTGATTATTGCAGAGTTTAATCCCAGTAAAGACGGGGCCGTAGCAATCAATTATGAACCTATTTTCAAATGGATGAAAGACGACTATTATGGATTCAGCTTTGAGGCGGGTAAGAAATTGGCAGAAAAGTATGGCTACAATGTTATTTTCCAAAATGATAACATAAATTTGTATATGGTAGCCCAAGAATATGTAGATATGGATGGAGTACCAGATGTAAAATATGAAAAAAAGATTTCATTTCCCCACAATCCTCACGGAAAATGGGTAAATGTGTAAAATGAAATTAAATGAAACACTATTTATTCTCTACATACTACCAAGCAAAAAATCCACAACGACAAGCAGAATATGATTTTTGCATAAACAAGAATAAGGTAGCTGATTTTGACAAAATATATTTGTTTGTAGAAAATGAAGAAGATAAAGAATTGGCTTTAGACGAACACGGGGTAGAGGTAATAAATATATCTAAAAGACCAACATTTAGGGATTTTTTTGACTTTCTAAATACTGAAGAATTTAGCGATAGTGTAAATATAGTAGCCAATACTGATATATTCTTTTTGAATATGCAGCAAATTGATAGAAACATTCATCGGCTAAATAAAGGCAAAAGTTGTTTTGCTCTTACCAGATATGATTTTCATCTAAATAGGCCGTCTAATTTATATGATTACCCTGATAGCCAAGACACTTGGGTATTCAATGGTTATGAAAAACTTGACCAAGTTAAAAACATAGATTTTACTATGGGTTTGGCTGGTTGCGACAATAGATTGGCATATGAATTACAACAAGCAGGATTTGAAGTTCTTAATCCAAGTCGAAGTATTCAAACATTTCATTATCACGATATTCCAGTTAGAACGAATGCCGACTCAAGCGGTCAGCAAATAGTAAGAATACCTCCCCCTTATCTTTTAATCCCCCCTACAGAATGAAAATATTAAGAATTGTGCTTACGGGGGAAGAACCACCCTTTTACACTATCACAAACGCTTTCAAGAGCGTTTTTGAAGAAGTAGATACATTATACTGGGATGAGTTTTCTGATAGAAATTTAATGAATCAAATAGTTCAAGCGGGTGTCAAAGCTAAAAAATATGATGCCGTATTTATGCAAATCCAAGCTGCAAATGTTATTAGCTTGGAAACTGCGAAAATACTATCTGAAAACTCTTTAGTAATTAATTGGTCTGGTGATGTCAGGGAAAATATTGAATGGTATAAAGAGATAGCACCTTTTGTAGTAAGCTCTTTTACCAATATGCACGATGTAAACCAAATTAAAAAATTAGGCTACTCATCAGAATACTTGCAATGCGGATATGACCACATTTACTACTATAATCAAAATCGAGTTAGGTTAAATAACATCGCATATTGTGCAAATTACTATCCACAGATGCAATTTCCCCTTACTGAACAAAGGGCAGAAGCAGTAATACAATTAAAAAAACACTTTCCCGATAATTTTAATCTTTATGGAAACAACTGGGACACCATAGATATAAAGTCAGAGGGTAAAGCAGATAATAATAGAGAAGCACTTTTATATAATGTTTCTTCACTTGCTTTGAGCATAAGTCATTTTAATTATTCAAGATATTTTTCGGATAGGTTGTTGAGAGAAATGGCTTGTGGGTGTTGTGTGCTATCGCATAGGTTTGAGGATATTGATATGGAATTCGATGAGAATAAAAATATAGTAGTATGGGATAACCTTGATGATTTATTAAAAAAAGTGTATTACTATTTTAACAATTCAGCAAAGGCCAGAGAAATAGGAAACGAGGCAGCAAAATATGTAAAAGAAAATTATTCTTGGGAAATATTTGCAACCAAACTGAAAAAAATAATAAAAAAATACTGATGGCCTTATGTTTACCAAAATATAATGCAGTGTTTTTGCATATATATAAAACCGCAGGAACAACATTACGAACAGAATTGTCTTTGATAGACAGAGATAGTTATGAAATAGGTGGAGGACATTCTGATTATTCAGAAATCGAAGAGCAAGTTTCGGATAAAATAGTATTTAGCGTAGTAAGAAACCCATACGACTGGATTTATTCTTTATATCAATACTCTTATAATTACAATACGCATCCATTTCACGCATTTAGTATAACTAATTCATTCGACCAATTTGTTAATTGGCACTTTGAGAACATAGAAATATTAAATCAAACAGGAATAAATGGTAAACTTCAAACCCAAACAGAGTATTTGTCAGTAAGGGATGAACTGAAAGTGAAACACATTCTTAAAATGGAAAATTTAGAGGTTGAACTAAATCAGTTTTTCAGAGATGTATTAAGACACGGGGGTATAATTAGATTAAAAACCCTTAATGCTACTCCTTACACCAAAGTAAACCCTAAAACATTCAGTAAACAAACGATTAACTTAATTAATAAGAACTACGAAAAAGATTTTAGAAACTTTAATTATCAAATGATATGAGCGCACCCCTATTAATGCCTTTTCAAGAACTACCATTCAACGGAGATAGATTTGTTTGCAATGAGTTTATCAAACTAAAAGAAAAGTTTGGTTTGAATGTTGCCGTTGAAACAGGTAGTTGCCTTTACTCTACAACAAAGTGGCTTGGAGAAAACTTTAATAATGTACACACAATAGAATTAAGCGAAGAATATTCAAAGCACGGAATACATAAAGTTTCTGGTATGCTGAATGTTCACCCACAAATTGGGGATAGTGTATCTTTTTTAGAAAGAATGTGCCAAACACTTACTTCTAACGATAAATGTATATTCTTTTTAGATGCACATTGGGGACAGAATTGCCCATTGATGCAGGAGTTGGATGTTTTGACAAAAATAAAAACGAATCTTCCTCCCATAATAGTCATTCACGATTTCTTTACTGGGGATGAAAAACTTGGATGGGATGAGTATAACGGACAAAGGTTTGACTACGAATGGATTAAGCCCAAAATTAACGCATTAGAAAAGGCACATAATTGCGCCTATTTCCATTACTACAATACTGAAGCCGAAAATGGTATGAGGGGTTTAATTTACATCACACCAGTAAAACATTGGACACACCAAATAGCTGGAGTAAAAAAGTGGAGTAAGTATAGCCAAAGCGGAGAAGAATCATTCATTGAATTTATTCTCGATAATATCCCGTCAAAAGGAAAACATCTTGTAGAGATTGGTGCTTGGGATGGGCATCATTTATCTAATACAAGGCATTTTATTGAAAATGGTTTCTCGCACTTGCTGATTGATGGCGACAATAGAGGTAATGAGGAAGTAAAACAGCACTTTATAATTCTTGAAAATGTTACAGAGCTTCTTAAAACATATAAAACACCAGAAGAATTTGATTTATTGTGTGTTGATATTGATGGAAACGATTTATACATAATTGAGAAAATATTAACTAAATATAAGCCATCACTCATAGTAGCGGAATACAACCCAATATGGGATGCTAACCAATCAAAAACAATTAAATATAATCCATCACACACTTGGAGTAATGATGATTATTATGGGTTTTCATTTTTGGCAGGTAAAAAAATGGCAGAAAAATATGGATACACCTGCGTTTTTGAAAACGATAGCTTAAATATGTATTTCGTCAGAGATGAATATTTAGAAGGTATTAAACCAGAAGTAACATACAAACAAACATTTTATCATCCTCGTTCAAGTAAAACCGATTGGATTGACTATTAATCAAAATATATGCTAAAAGAAATTTCAACACAAGACCTTGAGCGTTTATCTAAATGTTTAGAAACTGCGTTTGGTCAGTTATATGAAAACGATGTTTTGGTATCAGGGGAAACGCCTGAAGAAAATTTAAGATTTGCCAGAATGTATCAAGACATAGGGACTTACCTCCATAACCAGTCAGGTGGAGAAATCGATGCAACATATGAATATGTAAAAAACTATGTTGACAATTACTTAAAACAAACAATACAATGAAGCAAATTCTGGTACTTGGCGGAGGGGGTTTCATAGGTGGACACCTTGCTAAAAGATTAAAATCAGAGGGCAATTATGTAAGAATAGTTGATATTAAACAACACGAATATTTTACACACAAAGATATTTGCGACCATTTTGTTCTTGGCGATTTGAAAGATATTGCCCTTGTATCGAAAGTAATGCTTGCGCCAAATCAAATGTCTGTAAGTGATAAGGAGAATGCCTTTGATGAAGTTTATCAATTAGCTGCTGATATGGGCGGAGCGGGGTACATTTTCACGGGCGAGAATGATGCAAATGTGATGCACAACTCTGCGCAGATAAATCTCAATGTCGTTCAATATGCAGTCAAATTTGGGATTAAAAAGCTATTTTATTCAAGCTCTGCCTGTATGTATCCAGAGCATAATCAATTAGACCCCGAAAATCCAAATTGTGAAGAAAGCTCGGCGTATCCCGCAAACCCAGATAGTGAATATGGGTGGGAAAAACTATTTTCAGAAAGAATCTTTATGGCTTTTAGCCGAAACTATGGACTCAATGTAAGAATTGGTAGGTTTCATAACATTTTTGGGCCGCAGGGAACTTGGAGGGGGGGTAAAGAAAAGTCCCCTGCTGCTATATGCCGCAAAGTTGCAGAGGCGGAAAACGGAACAGAAATCGAAATATGGGGCGATGGAAATCAAACAAGGTCGTTTTTATATGTAGATGAATGTGTGGAGGCCGTAATACGCCTTATGGAGTCCAATTTTAGCCATCCTGTAAACATTGGCTCCGAAGAAATGGTGAAAATGAATCAGTTAGCCGAAATGGTAATCAAAATATCTGGTAAAGACCTGAAGGTTGCCAACATAGAAGGGCAGCAATTTTTTGATAAATATGGTTTTAAGTGTCCGTTAGGCGTAAAGGGTAGGAATTCTGACAACAAATTATATAAGAGTGTAATTGGTTGGGAGGTCAATCAGCCCTTAAAGACGGGAATAGAAAAGCTATATGAATGGGTTATAGGGCAAGTCCAAAACACACACAAAGGATTATGAAGAAAGTTTCTTTAATAGTACCTTGTTGGGGCAGACCACAAAGAACCTTACGGGCTATGCAGTGCGTGTTGGAGCAAGATATGGATGGCTGGGAAGCTATTTTTTTGGGGGACGGATGCCCAGAGTTCCAAAAAATGATTGATGATGGCATATTTGACACATTTGAGGACAATGCCGACATAAGAGGAAATGAATTCAGGATTTACAACCTTGAAAACCACTACGGGGGTTGTGGCTATCAAGCTCGTAATACTGCTTTTAAGCTGACTAATAGTGAGTACACACTTTTTATGGATAATGATGATGTAATCAAAAGAAACCACTTTAGAAGCTATTATAGTGCTATTAATACGACCGACTTGGATATGATGTATTTTGATACCTATATAGAGCCAGTAGATACAATAAGGGTATCTCAATTAGTATCTGGATACATAGGACACTCTGAAATTATATTAAAGTCAGACCTTTTGAAAAATTATCAACAATCTCCCAATTATGGACACGATTGGGAATTGATTAAAAACTTAATAGACAAGGGTATAAAAATTGGAAAATCTCATAATCCACCAACTTACATTATTAAAGAACTGGGTGGAGGACACGAAAACAGAGAACGATTATCAGAAAAAAATATAAACTAATGATACACAATTATTCAGTAAGAAAACAAGAAAATCTTTTTGTATTTATGAAAGACGGGATTGATGTTGCCTGTCCTTTTCAACCCTCTTTGGTATCACAAAAGGGCGATGAAATAAATATAAGCAGAATTACTTGCAGTACTCATTGTGCTTTGGCTAACTTGGAAGAAGAAGAATTGTACGATGTATCTACAAATCAAACTACGGAGTCGGATGACTTAATAACCAAGACATTTTATGTAACCAGATGCGGTTGTTGTGAAAAGAAACATCAGGTATCATTGAATATCAATAAATTAAAATCAATATGAAAAACAAAATAACGATTGCGATACTTGTCATAATCGTCCTTTTGCTTGTTTGGAAAGGGTGTCAGCTTAAAGCAGACCACGACAACTTACTTAATCAGGTATCAAGTTACCAAACAGGAGAGAAGTTCTTTAGGAACAAAGTTCTTGAAGATAGTTCAACAATAGCCTCTCAAACACAAACCATACTTTCTCAAGACGAAGCCATAAAGCTCGGATTGTTAAAGCTCGAAGGCGATATTAAAAAAGTTCAAAGTCAGGTAAGGCAGGGACAAACAATAAATATTGATAGCATACCTATCCCATTTGTTCCAAACAATTTTGCCGACACAACAGGATGGATGGTAAGGTTAAGACAAGGTGATAGCTCAAAAGCGACTTTGGATAGTTTACTTGCAAATTCAATAATTATCCCTAAAAGATTTTCGGTAAAAGACAAGTGGTACTCTATTGATGGTAAAGTATTGAGGGATGGGCTTTTGATGGATTCTCTAAAGATTACCAATGAATCAAGTGTAACAATAGGCTGGAAAAATGCAGGTTTTCTGGGCCTAAAAAAAGAAGCAATGGTTGAAATAAAAAATACTAATCCATATCTTAATGTAACCAAAATGAACAATGTGGTCGTTAAGAAGAAAAAAGGGTTGTTTCAAAATCCATTGTTCTGGTCGGGTATTGGATTTTTAGGCGGAGCATATTTTATAAAATGAAAGAGCTTAACGAACAGGATTTATTTGACATCTTGAAAAAGATTATTCCTGATTTGGAAAAAAGAAATCCATTTAGCTTTCGAGATGCTTATAGTAAAAAACATAATCTATCAATAGAGCTTAAATGTAGGCACACACATTACAAAAATCTTATAGTAGAAAAAGTAAAATGGGATTCTCTGATAGTTCAAGACAATGTAAGGTATATCAATAGCACCCCAAAAGGTGTTTATTCGTTTGACATTAAAAATATCAAAGAGCCAGAATGGTTTGATAAAATACTTCCCGCACAAACAGAATTCGATTGCAAAGAAAAAGTAACAAAAAAAGTTGGTCTGTTAAATATAAATTTAGCTAAAGAAATTACAAATCTTATATATGAAACAAAAGAAAATACTTTGCTGGTTTGATTATGTAGCAAGAACTGGATTTGCAACGGTTTCCAAGAATATTGTAACTGAAATAAAAAAGCACTATGGTAACGATTTTATCCTTGAGATAGTTGCCATAAATTACTTCGGTGAAGATTTTATGGAAGATGAGTTCACATTGGTTACTTCAGCAAAACTCAATGATGGAAAGAAAGATGATTTTGGCAGAAATTACTTTCTAAAAAGATTGCACGATATTGATTATGATGGAGTTTTCGTTTGTCAAGATTTAGGAGTAGTAGTGCCTATCATAGAGGTTATGCAATTCATAAAAAATGAAAAGCGAGAAAAGAATAAGAAGCAGTTCAAATCAATATTTTACTTTCCAGTTGACTGCAAACTGCTGCCACAGATAACAAAGGATATTGAGTTTTTCGATACATTAGTAACATATACTGAATTTGCAAGAAAAGAAGTATATCGTTTAAGGCCAGAAATAAAGGGAAGGGTTCGAGTAGTAAATCACGGTAATAATTCAAAAGATTTTTATCCGTTATCAGACGAAGAAAGGACTGCTTTTAGAAAAGAATACTTTGGAGAAAATGCTGACAAGTTTATCATTACTAATGTAAATCGGAATCAGCCGAGAAAAGATATTCCAAACACCATCTTTGCTTATGTAGAGGCGAGAAAGAATTGGCCTTCGAATTTGCCAGAACCATTCCTATATATACATTGCCATCCTAACGACCCTATGGGTTGGGACTTGAGAGCAATACTTTGGCAGTTTGAAGAACTCGAAGAAGATGTTCACTACAAACTACTGCCAAAAAAATATGAACAAAGTATGGCAGGAATAGATGTTTTGAATTCAATCTATAACGCTTCAGATGTCTATTTGACGACCACTCTTGGCGAGGGTTGGGGTTTGACCTTTTCCGAAGCTGCTGCCTGTAAAGTGCCTGTAATAGCTCCGTACACAACCTCATTTATGGAAATGTCTGGATACGGAAAGAACGCATATATGCTTGAAACCATATATCCTTGTTGCCAGTTCAATGACAATGTTGTAAGGGAACAAACAGACATCTACGAGATTTCGGACACACTAATACAAGTGGCAAGAGATAAATATAGTAATGCCAAAGATTTGCGTGATAAAATAGAGAGAAATTACGAATGGGTCAGGAAGCTCGAATGGGCTGATGTTTGTAAAAACTGGATTGAATACTTTAAGATATTCTAACACAAACACAAAAAGCTCCCATAAAGAGAGCGTTTTTGAATACCTGATTTAGAGCGAATCAGATTACTTCAACTTCCAAGCGGCAAATGCCAGAAGTCCAATGATGATTACATTGTGTACATTCTGACCACCGAGAAAGTTAGGGCTTTTGATATTAAGCAAATCCATTTTGATTTGTTTTATTTGTTTTGAAAAATTGTTTGATTAGCGTTTTGTGAGTTTATACACGATAAAACCTGCAAGTGCGATTTTGATTACATTGTGTACATTCTGACCGCCAAGAAAGTTGGGGCTTTTGATGTCCAAGAATTCCATTTTGTTTGTTTTATTTTATACAATGGGTTATCACAACGAAAATAATCATTATTTCAATAAAAAAAATTAAATTTGAGAAAATTTAGCAACAATGCCGTATCGTAGAGGAAGGAAATCTGCGGCCCAGACACCCGCACCCCGTTCCGAGCGTATAAAAGGGTCAAAAAAGAACCCCAAAGGCTCGGCGGCTTCTAAAAGCTCTGCCTACAAAATAGTATTGTCAGAAAAGACAATAAAGGCATTATCTCAAAAGGCGAAAGATTACAACAAAAATCATAAAAATTCGGTAACTCTTAATACACTTAAAGCCGTTTACAGGCGAGGATTAGGGGCATATAGCTCATCACATAGACCAACTATAACTGGGGGAGTCCCTAATACCAGAAATGCTTGGGCTATGGCAAGGGTAAATAAGTTCTTAATGAAAAAGTCGGGCAAAAAGGTAAAAGCTGCTTATGTGCAGGATGATGACCTTTTGGCTAAAGGTGGAAATGTATTCGATGACAAAGAACTTTTGAAAAGGTACAAGAAAGGAAAAAGTATAGGTTTCAGTGCGGAAGCACACTTAAAAGCAAAAGGACTTATTCCCAGAGCAGATGGAAAAAAAAGAAAGTCCGAAAAGTATTTGGCGGATGGGGGTCAAGTTCAAGAATTGATGAGAGATGGTATTGTTGAAATAAAAATGTTCGATACCACAAATGAGCATAGCAAAGAATATGGATTTGATGCACAAAAACCTCTTTTTATACAATCAATTATTGTTTCAAAAGAGCATAGGGGAAAGGGTATTGGAAATAAAGTGTTTGAGTACATAGTTGACTATGCTAAAGAAAATAAGTATGACCTAATTTTTGGACACATACCTCAAGAAGCAGAGCCAAGTATTGATTTTATCAAATCGATGCTTAATAAATCAGGATTCACTACTATTGAGGGGAATAATGATTTCTATAAAATAATAGATATAAAATATGAGGGTGGTGGCACAACCTTACTTGCACCTAACGGGAAGCCGAGCAATCTTACCCCCGAACAATATGAGGATGATACTAATATTTTACTTGCACCCAATGGAGAACCAAGTAAACTTACTCCAGAGCAATATAAGTTAGTTAGAACACCAGAATTCAAGGCGTGGTTTGGTGATTGGGAAAATGACCCACACAATTCATCAAGAGTTATAGACGATGAAACTTTTGAACCATTAGTTGTTTATCACGGAAGTCCTTTTAGATTTTATCAATTCGATTATAACAAAATAGGAACACGAAGTGATTCAGGATATTTTGGTGTTGGTGCATATTTTACTCCAAGTAAAATTATAGCATCTACATTTGGTGAAAACATCTATGGTTGCTTTTTGAATGTAAGAAAATTGTTTACTTACGGACTTCACTTTACACACGAACCATATCCGTTAAGTTTTGCAGAATATTGGAAACTTGACCATTTATTGTATAAAAAAGATTCAAATGGGAATGTAAACTATTCAAGTAAGCCATATCCTAACAAAGAATTTTCAGAAGCGGTTACAAACAAAATTAAGAAAGAGGGGTATGATGGTATTGAAGTTTACACTTTTGACGGACATCAATTTGTTGTCTATGAACCAAATCAAATAAAACTTGCCGATGGTAGCAACACGACCTTTGATGGCAATAGCCCTGATATAAGATATGCAGAAGGTGGTTTTAATGATGAAGTAATAATCTGCTCAAATTGTCTTTGGTCTTGGAAAGCATCGGAAAGCACCCCAGAAGAAAAATACATTTGTCATAAATGCGGACACGATAATAAACCAACTATGGATAAGATTACTATGGATGTTCCCTTGTTCATCCGACTTTTAGAGTTTGCCCGTGAGGACGCTAAAGACGATATGGAGCTTCATACCCTTACAGAAAATGCCTTAAAGATGGGCGATAAAACACTGACTATGGAAGATTACAATGAGATTGTATTTTCAAAAATAACATCTCCAAAAATAACAAAATCAACAAATAGTTTAGTAGAATTTCCTACCATTGAACAAGAATTTGCAGATGGAGGAGTAGTTGTTGGTAAGCGACATAGTGAATCTGATGAGTTTGGTACAGGTGAAAAATTTTTAGTAGAGAGTACTGGACAAATTGTAGAGCTTGAAGGCGGAGAAGGAGTACTATGTAAAGAGAGTATGCAATCTTGGCATTACTACAAATTTGATGGTAAAGAAATGACTGGTCGGCAGATAGCTTCCTACTTAAATCATAAGTACGGAGGCGTAGAATTTGCAAAAGGCGGAGAAGTAGATGAAAAATCGGTATGTGGTTGTCGCTCAATGTATTATCACGGCGGAGAACTACCTTCTGCTACATTAGATTCCTTGAAAGGCGGAGAAGCAGTAGTAACCGTGAAAACTATGGAAAGCAAAGACAAATTTCAATTTCAAGGAAGATATATGACTCCGAGAAAAATTTTATCACACATCAATCAAGAATCTGGAGGTAAAAAATTTGAAGATGGTGGAATCATTGACCTTACAGAGCATCATCTTAAAAATGCAACAAATATGGTCAAGATGATAAATTTCACAGAAAAAATTTTTTACTTCTGAATTTAAGAGTAGATTTGACAAAATAAATGAAAATGGACAAAAAGGTTTTTGTCAACGACCAAATTTTTGAGTCCGATGGCGATTATATTATTGGCGGATTTGAAACCGACCAAGTTGATAACTTCAATTATGGCGATTTCGTTGAAGCTCTCCGCACTCGTATTCAAAACTTGGTAGAGGTATATTTAGAACAGGCAACGAAGTATAATATGTCTTTAGGTATTCCAAATCCTGAACAAAAGGCAAAGGAAGATTGTGCATTAGTGATAAGTGATAACCTAAAAATAGAAGCACCTTACTTCGATACCGAAACGATTGTTGATACCTTAATGAATGATGAACACACTCAAAAGTGGTTATTTGAGATTAAGTATAATGTCAAAAACTACCAATTTGATACTGCTTCAAAATACAAAGGCATAAACAATCAATCGGTAGAAATGGACACTGCATCGCTTACATATCGTAATGCAGAATATTTTACTGAAGATTGCACATTTGAGCAATTAATTGAGCAACTCTCAAGTATTGAACTTTAATAAACTACTGATGGAAGCATTAGATAACACGATAGTTGAGGAACAGGCAACGAAAGAGATTGAAAAAGCGATTAATACTGACCAGAATGCCGTTCCTTATACACCCTTGAGTAAACTACCTGCACTGGGTACGGTTGTACCTCTAAACCTCGCAGGTGAAACGCTTCAAGCCCAGTTCGATTTTATAGATGAAATACCAGACATTGACCAATATTTGGTTGAAAAACTTGGTTATACATCAAAGCTGAAATTATCAGAGCATTTGGCAGCAGAACAGGCCGATGCCGTAGCTATGGCTATTAGGCAGATTGAAAAGGACAAGGCTTTTATTTTGGCTGATATGACTGGTACGGGTAAAGGGCGTGTTTGTGCTTCTATTATCCGATATGCTTTCGTAAACGGCTATTTACCAATATTTATTACAGAGAAAGACAATCTTTTTTCTGCACTATATAGAGATTTAGTAGATATAGGCGGCATTGAAACAAAACCAGCAGGTAAGCCCAACTTTGGCTTTCCACTTATTTTGAACGGATTCAAATCAGGCGGTAAAGAAAAAACCTATACTGAAGATGGAAAGAGAATTATTACCGAAAAGCCATCACAGACAAGTATTGTAAGAGATGGAAAAGAAGTAATCAAAGCACCGCTTCAAGAAGAAATAAAAGAAATCATTAAGGGAGATAAGTTGCCCAAAGCATATGATTACTTGATGCTTACTTATAACCAGATTTCAGGAGAAAAAAGCGGTAAGAAAAAAGTAGAATATATCCTTCGCCTAATTGAAAAGAACAAAGGAAAGGTAATTCTTGTTGCAGACGAATCACACAATGCGGCAGGTACTTCATCAAGTACAGGAGAAGCTATGACACAAATAGTTTCAGCCGTAAAAGGATGTTTATTCTCAAGTGCCACATTCTCCAAGCGTCCTGATAATATGTACATCTATTCTATTAAAACAGATGTATCATTAAGTCCACTTGGAACAGATAAACTCATTCAAGTAATCAAAGCAGGAGGAGAAAGATTAATTGAAAATCTCGCCTCTAATCTTGTTGCAGGACAACAGATGTTGCGTAGGGAAAAAACCTATGATAATTGTAATGTGCTTTACAATTATATGCAAGAGGAAGGCAAAAACGAGCTTTTCAAAAAGTATGATGCTACAATTAAAGAATATGTTAAGCTACAACAATTTTTTGCCAGCAGCTTATTTTTCGAAGCATCACGAAACGCACTAAAAAGATTTGCTAAAGAGAACAAAGTAGAGTTAGCCCCACCCGCCCCTAAAGGAGTTAAGGAATTTAATGAATGGGTTATGGATAATGCGGGTAAGTATTACAGAAGTTCTTTTACCGCAGGAGAAATAAAAAGAAACCAGTTTCAGTTTATTGAAACACTTTTGTTCGCACTCAAGGCTGACTTCGTGGCGAACCAAGCCCTTGAACAACTACTAACGCAGACAAAGAATATAAAAGTTCAGGGCAAAGAAGAGTTTATCAGCAATAGAAAACCAGTAATTGCCGTAAGAAACACTCTGGAGGGTATCTACTATTCGCTTGGTCTTGAAGTTGGTGATACTTTAGATAAAGCCGACTTTAGCAAGTATGTAGAATCTTTGGCAAGAGAATCTATGACAGGGGCAGTAACACTGAAAGAGATTTTAATTGACGATGTAAAGGGTGGTAAAAAGAGAGAAAAAGACGAAAAAAAGAAAAGGAAACAAGTGAGCGGAGAGCTTGAAGTTGAACTTTCTGATTTTTCTGATAAGGGAGTTCGGTATAATGAAATATTGGAAGAAATAAAAAACATCAATCTTGATATTCCTTTAAGCCCGATTGACTACATTATAAACAAAATACAATCTACCAAAAGAGCTTCGTGGGATACAAATGGTATTGGAGAGTATTTTAGAGTAGGAGAGGTTACAGGAAGAAAGTTTTCTCTTGTACCAGTATTAGATGGTGGAAAGACGGAGTATAAACTTGAAGTCAATAAAAAAGCAAAAAATAGGTCTGTAACTTTTCAGGAATTCAACAATGGCTCATTCGATGTACTTCTAATTAATGAAAGTGGAAGTACAGGAGAAGATGCCCATAGTGCTGAAAAATTTAAGGATAAGCGTCCAAGAGTAATGGTTATACATCAGGTAGAACTTGATGTAAGTACAGAGGTACAAAAAAGAGGTCGTATTAATAGAACAGGGATGGTTAACTATCCTACCTATGTTTATGCGGTTTCTCGTATCCCTTCTGAAATCAGGCGACTGCTGATGCTCGTAAGAAAAATGAGAAGTTTGGATGCGAACACTACTGGTAATCAGAAGCAATCAGCGAAACTATCTACTATTAAAGATAGTTTTGGAAATGAAATCCAAGATGTTATCAACAAATACGGGGACGAGTGCTTGGATGAATTCGTTCAGAACAACGATAAGGTAAAGTTCGCAGATGATAGAATTGTTGATTATAGCAAATATATGCCAACAACAGACCAAGATAGTTTGGGTAAGTTGTCAAGCTCTTATGTAATTGAAACATTTGTAAGAAATTTGGAAGTTGCATTTAGTGATGAGCAAGAATATTTCTATAATACCATCAATGCACTATACATTCAACTCAAAGAAAAATATGGAACCGAGTTTGACTTGGAAACCAATATTGTTGATTTGAAAGCGGCAATTAGAACAAGGGTTGTAGTAAGTAAAGGAGAGAACACCAATCCATTCAATACTTCGGTATATGAAGAAGATGACTATGTATTAGCGGAAGAAAAGCCCTATACGAGAGAAAAAGTAGAGGAATTGGTACTATCGCTTTCTGGTGGGAAAGACCCTGAAGAAAACTTTATGGAGTTCTTGGAAGATTATGAGAATCACTTCAAAGAGGTTCATCTGAAAGAGGTTGAAGAATCCGTAACAAAGCCGAACTATAAAGACGCAAAAGACAAAGAGGAAAAAAAGGAAATGGAAGCTGAATATGAGCTTCGTGTAAGAGCGGCTAAAGAACGGGCAATAAATGAGTTTTCCGCCATTCTACAAGTTTTCTATGAAAATATCACTACTGATAAGAATGGTATTCCAAAAGGAGAGAAAAAGGGGGGTATCAGCGATACAGGTTTGAATTTCAAGCCTCGTAGTGCGGCACTCATTCCTGCCGTTATTGACGAATGTTATGAAACGGATGAGGATGGAGAGAAGAAAGTTCCGAAAGAACTTAATAACGCAAAGTTCTGTGGTGTCAAAATACTTAAAACCGCAAAGGATAAGTATAGCCCTATGAACATAGAGCTAATCTTCTGTCAACTTTCTGGTAAGCCTAAACTAATACTAAAACCAACTGCAAGGGGTAGAGAAGTTTTAGAATGGGTAGTTGTAAAGAGTAAGGCAATTCCAATGATTGCACTAAACCAAATTACAAACTGGGAGGTTGACCCTAATAAGCGTACTTTGATGCGTTTGTTCACTGGAAACATACTGGGTGCTTATGGTGTTGCAAAAGATAGGGTTATGCGTAACTCAACTGCATATAGTCCTATACTTCAATTCATCAAGTTTACAACTGCTGATAATACATCCATACGACTGGGTATTAAAGTAAGCCCCCGTCAATTTGTAAAACTAACTCCCCAGAATGTCCCTGTAAGTTATCAGCTTAATTCTAATTTGCTTTTGCTTGATTTAGCAAAATCAAAACAATTTAAGAGGATTAGAAACGCTGCTGAAAACTTTCATATGGCATTTAATCCCAAAGGGGATGGAGGTATCTTACAGGTATTCATATTAGGTGGTAAAGCAACAGGTCAATCAGACCCTAAAAAGTCAAAGTACTACTGCTACAATAAAGCCAAAGATTTTAATCTTTATAATGATGGTGAGCTACGAAGGATGTTCCAGCAACCTGATTTCTATCAAGTTACGAGTACATTTACTTTTAAGCCAACAAGCGGAGAAAGGTACTTCAATGCTAAAGCGATTGGATTCCAAACCATTCTTCCAAACAAGATAAAAGAGGTAAAAGCAATCTTTGATTATATCTATTCAGTATATCCTTTCAATATTGAAATACTTGGAGTAGAGAGTGAAGAAACGATTGCTAATCAACTTGACCCATTCGTTGCCAAAGCTGAAGAAGGCGATATTGAAATGAGCGAAGGGGAATTCGCTTATGATAGTATTAAGCCATTTGTAAGTATTAAATCTCAATTAGAGGCATATCCAAAATTCTTGCGTTACGAAAAGACCTCCGATTTCGGTACTATATTCTTGAATAGAAAAGCGTCAGTTCGAGAAGCAATTAGTTATGGTTTGATACCGCTTGATAATACTATTGTGGATATGGTTACTCAAGCGTATTTGTCTATACCTAACGATGCAGATAAAATAAACCTTAATAAAGCCATAAACAAGGCTATTGAGGAAAATAAATCTGATTTCGAGATTGGTCGTATCGTATATGGCGTTCTGGCAAAGAAAATGAATAGTATTAAAGTAATTTTCGGCCCAGAAGCAGACGATATTAGCTTTATCGGAGATGTATTTAAGAGATATGCTAAAGGAGAAATCGAGCTTCCTAAAAAAGAAAGTGAGCAAGAAGATAAAAAAGAGCGACCACTCAAAAAACTTGATTTGGAAACTGCTCAAGAATATATGTGGCTTCTAAACTATAAAGTTAAAACGAAATAAAAATGGACATCAAACAATACTTACAAGAGATTGACAATGAAATTTTAGGTCAAAAAGAAGCTATCGTAAAAAAGATGGTAGCTGAACAAATGCAATCATTTCAATTTGATGAAAAAAACTTATCACCCAATTTAATATCATTACTTATGGCAAAAAAGCAAATTGTTGTTCCCACTCCAGAGAAAAAAGACATCCC
>Ga0208465_1000096_pt1 | contig 29055 bp, 49 predicted proteins | sample LakMenEpi31Aug10_FD_150749 | JGI IMG/M metagenome (GOLD analysis project Ga0208465, IMG submission 150749) | Freshwater microbial communities from Lake Mendota, WI - 31AUG2010 deep hole epilimnion (SPAdes) | ecosystem: Environmental > Aquatic > Freshwater > Lake > Epilimnion/Euphotic zone ...
CTCCAGTATTTCGGCAACCGACACGCATCCCGACTTCAATCGTCCGTCCGATCTCGTCTCGTATTACCATCTGATTCTCCATTTCCTCGCTAACCACGCGATGCTGCGGACTGCGCCGCAGATCGCTGGCGTTCTCACCCTAACCGTTCCAGTAGCCGCCGAAGGACTGCCGCCGCTTCTTCATCATTCGGGCCGCCATAGGTGATGTCCTCGCAGTTTGCGATTCCCGCCTCAATGGCCCGACGTTCCTCGTCGGTGAGCGTGAACGTCGTCAGCGAGCAGTATCGCGTCGTCTCGCCGACGACGTAGGGGCAGACCTCGTCGATGTCGCGGTCGGTCATTTCGTTGCCTCCTGAATCGACGCCAGCACAGCCGCACGTGCGGCCTCGAAGTCGCCGTCGCCGCGGCTCCGAGCATCTTCGCCCCTGGCCTTGGCCTTGCGGGCCTTGGACTCCAGGTACTCGGCACGCCGGCGGGCGGCTTCCGGGTCTTCGGCCTTCCGCTGCCACTCGGCCGCGGCCTCGGCCGCCGGGCGGCGTTCGTCCTGGCCGCGAGGGCCTGGCTTCCGGTCCGGGTTCACCGCGTCGTACCGCCCCTGCAGCACCCGCCCAACGAACCGCGGCCCGCAGAACTGCGGCAGCCCGACGGGGTTCTGGAAGTACTTGCAGCCCCGCAGACGGCCGATGGCCTGGAGGGCGTCATCCAGCCAGCCATCCTCGGCAAGCCGCGCCACGGCCTCGTCTGGCGGGTCAGGAGGCCCCCACGGAACTCCCGGGCCGGACTTCCAGGCATCCCGGAGGATTGCCCATCTTGCCGGGTCCGGGGGTTCCCCCGCGCACGCGTGCGGAGGAGGAGGAACTTCTTCTCTTCTCTTCTCTGGTAACGCATCTGTAACGCGCGCAGCGTTACGGAAGCGTTTCACCCTGGTTTTGCCGAGCGCCCGGACCTTTGCGGATTCGCTGCAGTGCCGGTCGAACCGGGGAAACGTCAGCCCTTGGCCCGTTTCCTCCAGCCATCCCACCCGCACCATTTCAGCCGCAAACCCCTGACACCTGGCAGTCCTGTCCACCCAGTCGAGCCCGACGCCGTCGGCGTGCCCGCCGGCCGTGTGGCGGTCCGCCCACGACCAGAGCCGGTGCAACTTCCCGACCACGGCATCCTCGTCGATGCGGCACGCCGTGGCGATCCGGATCACTGCCGGGTCGTCCGCCAGGTCGTGCCGCATCTTCAGCCAGTCACCGGCCATCCTGGCCTCCGTTCGTCTTGATCCACTCCGACCTGAACTCCGCAAACATCATCGTGCCGCCGCTGATCCGGTGAGCGTGGTAGGCGATGACCGCCTGCTCGAGCTCCGGGTCGCGCTTGGCCTCCTGCTCCTTGATCCGCTCAGAGCGTTCTTCGCGGAGGCGTTGTTCGTGCCAGTTGGTTGCCATGTGTTCACTCCGACCCGACCGGCCGCGTCGAAGATGGCTGGCTGTTGCCCAGACGGCATTGAGCAAACCTCGACAGGTATTCGCGGACAAATGGCGAGTAAAAAAACCACTCCTGGTATCCAGGGACCAGCCAGTCGCAGAGCTGCTCATGAATGCCACGCTCAACGGCCCTTCCTCCAGGAAAAACGCCAATAAGGGTTAGGTTTCCAGGAATTGACGCGCGGTGCGTTTGGATGCGCTTCCTTGACTGCGAAGAAAAACCAACCTTCACAAACTGGGTCGGCTCGTGAAGTAACACGTAAACTTCCCCGGAAGTTTCGCGGCAAAACACCTTCATCTCAAATTGAAAGTCTTTGTGAGACGGCTCAGCACATTTCCTTGTGCCGCACAGACTGCACTTAGGCGCACCATAGCGAGAGCATTGCTTTAGTACATCTCGTCGAACGTAATACGTCCTGCCAAACCCTGCCTCTATCAAAGGCTCGATGTCATTGAGAATAACTCCTGGCGGCTCGTCACTGTAAAGGCCGACAAGCGACATCGCCTGCTCTTTGTCGATAAATGTCATTCCTGTGTGACGCGACAATACATCTAGCGCGTCGCGAATCGGACGGCGACCAAACCACTCCGTGCAAGCCCGGACGCGAATCGTTGCTTCTATTGGACGATCAAATGAAAGCACACGCGTGAACTCGGTGCATGGACACCCAGCCATTGCATGATTTGTGTCGAGCGTAATCACGTAGACCTCCGATACTCACTCTCCCCGCCCTCGACCTCCCGGCCCGTCCGCTCGACGAGACCGGCCCGCCTCAGCTCCGGCAGCCGCTTCGACACCGCGGCCACCGTCAGCCCGGCCCGGCGGGCGATCTCGGTCTGGCCGGCGGGGCCGGCCGCCAGGGCCTCGAGCACCTTGGCACAGTGCCCGGACACCGGCGCCCGCTTCGCGGCCGCGTGCGAGGTCGCAGGGTCGGTCTTCCGCGCCGATGCGAAGATCGGCAGCGACTCGATCGCGTCCATGCTCGTCTGCAGTGCCATCCGCTTACCCTCCGTGTATTTGCCCTGTGACGCCGGGCCGGCGGTCGGATCGCCGGCGGAAAGGTCTCCGGCTCCGGCTGCGGGTGTTTCAGACGACCGCCCGCGGCGTCCTCCCTGGGGCTGTGATGAGTCAGCCCCTGCGGCCGGGAGCGGCCGGACATGTCCTCAGTAGCCGTGCCGATCGAGCAACGCCGCCTCCTGGTCCGTGAGCCGGCTGGCCGGCACGCCCGGCCGCAGCCGCACCGGCGGCAGGCTTCGCCACCGCTCGCGTTGGGCCGCCTCCCGCCGCCGCTCCTCGATCACCTCCGGCCGGGCCTCCTCGCGGATCTCGGCTTCGACGGCCGCGAGCTCGTCGTTCCACCGGCGACGGGCCGCCACCGGATCGTCCTCGTCCGCGAAGTCATGGTCCCTCATGCCAGGGCCTCCTTCGCTTCGACGGCGTCGGCCTCGGCCCGCAGATGCTCGGCCAACGCCTTCAGGTCGACGACCTGGGCCTCGATCGCATCAGCAGCCGCACGTTTTGCTTCCGCCAGCCTCATGCTTTTGTTCGCGTCCATGCGTCACCTCAAAACGGGATGTCATCGTTGGGCATCACGCCGGAGGCCGCGTCGGCCTTCTGGGTCGGCGTCCGCTTCGCCACCGGCTTCTCGGCCGGCTTCGGCTGGCCGGCGTCGGGCTGCGTCCAGGTCTCGGCCGGGAACCACTTCTCGATCTCGACCTTGCTCTCGTCGGTCTTCGGGTTCGTGTAGATCTTCGTCAGCACCTGGACCCGCTTGCCGACCAGGCAAGAAGGGCTCCACGGAGGACCGTCCTTCGACGGGGCCGGCACGCCAGCGGCCCCGCAGACCGCGCGGTACTGCCATCGCCGCTCCTTGATCCGCGGGATCCGCGTGATCGTCGCCGCGTATCCCGCCGGAGCGTCGATCTCGACCTTCACCTTCAGCATGTTCCCGCCGCTTCCAGGGAACGTCCTCTCGGCCCATGGCTCGACCACCCACGCCGCCTCGGTGATGCTGCCCGTGTATTCGCCCGGCTGCAGCAGCTTCGACTCCTGCTCCTCGCCGCCCCAGTCGCCCCAGTCGATTGCGTCGTCAGACATTCGCCGTCTCCTTCGTGTCCTTCAGAAACCCCAGGCGGGCCGCATACGCTCGGACCGCTTCCATGTGCTCGTTCGTGTACCGATAGTGCCCGTACCGCTTTTCCGGCCGCGACGTCCGCACGGCCTTCTTGATGTCGTCGTCACTCAGGCAGGGGATCTCCGCCCTGACCGCCTGTCGAAACTCCGACCACCGCATCCAGTCCCGCGGCTGGTCGTCGCCACGCATCCGCGAGAACGCGAACCAGTCGCTCATGCCTCCACCTCGCGAGGCTCGATCGCGTCGTGCCGCTTGCCGATCTCGACGTCGAGCCGATTCCGCTGGCTCTCCGTCATGTCGCCGGCGGTCACGGCCTGGTCGGCCTCGTCGGCGATCTGGCCGAGGGCCTCGACGGTGTCAGCCGCGGCCACCCGCTCCAGCCAGCCGCCGCGGGGCCTCGGGCTCGGGGCCGCCCGCGGGCCGGCGAACAGCGGCGCGAGGGCCTCGATCGTCATGGGCAGCTCGGCCGGCAGGCCGTATCGGTTCTTCGCATCCCAGGCCGCGGTCCGCTCCGCGAACAGGATCCGCTCCTTCCCACCCTTGGCCCGGGTCCGTCCGTCGGTCCCCTCGACCAGCCGCGTCCGGTAGTTCGCGAACAGGAGGGCGTCGGCCCACTCCTTGACGAGCGGGGCCACCTGACGCGAGAGCTTCAGTTCGTAGCGATCCCAGCCCTCGTCGAGGTCGGGCGGCGTCGTCCGCTTGACCGTCGAGTGGCCGACGAACACGACGTTCACGCCGCGGTCGATCAGGTTGTCGGCCATGCCCAGGAACGCCGACATGACCTCGGCGAGCTTCACGAACCCCTTGCCGAAGCCGTAGTCCTCGACGCTCCGCTTGCCGTCCTTTCGGAGCATGTGCTCGAGGGCGAGCCGCTCGGCCCAGTCCACCGAATCGACGACCACCGTCGCGAAGCCCTGGGCGTTGCCGCCGAGGTCCACCATCGCCCCCTGGAGCGTCATCCAGTCGGAGCACCGGACGCGGGCACAGTCGATCTGACGCGTGCCGTCCTCGGTGTCGAGGATCACGGGGTTCGGGAACTGTGCCGCCAGCGTGCTCTTGCCGATGCCCTCGGTGCCGTACAGCACCACGCGGGCCGCTCCGCGGCTGACGCCGCGCTCGATCTTGATCGCCATCACTTCCCCTCCGTTTGCCGAACCGTCTCCATGTCGACCCAGCCCGCGCGGGCCAGCGTCGTGAAATCGGAGGCGGCCGGTCCGTCGACCGCCCCCGACCGGGTGCATCCCTGCCGACCGGCATCCCGCCGGCATCCTCCGCCGCGGCATCCGCCACGGGGCTCCTCCCTGCGATTCATCACCACCGCCAGGCCGACCGCCACGGCCCCGAGCGTGAACGTCATCAAGAACGCCGCCGCCACGATCAGCCAGAAGCCCAGCCACGCGTCGCTCATCGCAGCACCTCGCCTTCGGTGTCGTTCGCGATCACGCGGAACTCGTCGAGGCTCGCCTTTGCCCGCAAGAACAGGGCCGGGCCGGCTGGGATGGCGTAGAGGCCGTCCCCGACGGGCCGGGCCTGGGCGACGAGCTGCTCGAGCACCCGCCCGGGGGCCATGAGCTTCTGGATGGCCCGGGCCTTCCGCTGGAGGAAGGCCTCCCACGGGCCTGCCCGGTAGTCGCGCCGGTGGTGGGCGTGATTGTTGAGCATGATCAGGCCCTCCCGATGTCGCTGGTGGGCGCGACCAGGTGGGCACCGCCGTCGAGGCCGACGATCACCGTCGAGCCCGAGACGTCCATCACGCGGCCCGACCACTGCTTCCCGCCGCTGGACCCGTTGATCCAGTCGCCGATGGACGGCAGCGGCCGACCGTAGAAGTCCTGCATCCCTGCAACCGCCGCAGCGGCTTCCGCATCGCCCGGCATCCGTTCGTTGGCGTCCATGCCTTCGTTCCTTCTTGTGGTGTGGTTAGAACTGACGCGGGGTGTTGTAGGGATGTGGTTAGAACTTGTCAACAGGGAAAAAGGTCGCGAGTTTTGCGGCGATTTCCGCGACGGCAAAAACAGAGCGGGCCAGCGGCGAATCCGATCCCAGTTCCTGGCCGAGCCGGACGAGGACCAGGGCGGTGGTCAGGTTGTTCCAGTTGATCCGTCGCATCGGGTCCTCCTGCTTGTAGCGTTGTGGTTAGAACCACAATCGGCAGTTTCCCGAACGGTCCTTGAATGAGATCAGGCCGACTTCCGGCCCTTGCGCGGACGGCCGGTCGCTGGAATCTCCTTCGCCTTGCGCTCGACCTCTTCTTTGTCGTAGACGAGCGCGCGGTCGTGGAGATGGCCGCACCACAGGTCACCAGCCAGGGCGAGCTGGCGGATCCGTCCCATGCTGCAGCCGAAGATGTCGGCCGCTTCGCGGGTGTTGATGTAGGTCCGGCCGGGCTTGGGTTTGAACGGCATTTTCATGGCCTCCGTAGCGTAGGGGTTCGGGGCCGTGAATCAACACGGCGGCCAGAGGTTCAGCCGCGGACCTGTTTCGCGGCCTCGATCATGTCGGACAGCCGGCCCTTCGTGATGCCGGCGGGGATGCGGATCCCGAGGTTCTCCGCGTAGGCGATCTGCTTGTCGGTCGGGGCGTCGGTCCGCCAGGAGCCGGGCCACCTGGGCCACGACAGGACGCCGCCGGCCGCGACGAGCACGGCCACCGCGGCAGCGAGCAGGCCGCCGTCCTTGGTGAACGGCAGCACGACCGCCAGGACGCCGCACGTGCCGATCGCGAGGAACAGACCGGCGGCCCGGACGAAGTAGACGAGGAACGCCATGACACCGGTGTCCATCGAACGGCCTCGGATTCTGGCGGCGGTGTCCGGCCCTGTTTTGGCCCTGGTTTCCCGGGCAGGATTGAAACGTTTGAAAGTGGCGGGGGTGTTACCGAACCATTCGGTGACCAACGGTGCAGCGGCCAATCGGCACGGCCGTCACAACCGGAAGTCGCCAAGGAAGGGGGACACACGGCACGGATGCGTGGCCTATACCCTTTGCGGAGGTACGCACCATGACACTCGACCGATTCCTGACCGACGTTTACGTTCCGCTTCGTCTCCGCGGCCGCTCGCCCGAAAGCGTCCGCCTTCTTCGCCATGCCATCACCCAGTTCTCCAGGTGGCTTGGCCGGCCCGCAACCCTGGACGACCTCGACGACCTGGTCGTCTCTCAGTGGCTCGCGAAGATGGCCGAGAAGAAGTCGCCCAACTCCGTGTCCCGCGAGCGATCGGGGATCCTCGCCCTGTGGAATCTGGCCCAGGGCCGGGGGCTCGTGCGGCTTCGCCCAACAGTCGCGCCCGAGCTGATCCCGCAGTCCACGCCGCGGGCCTTCACGACGGCCGAGCTGGCGCGGCTCGCGGAGGCCGCGAAGTGGTCGAGCGGGTGGGTGGGGCCGGTGCCCGCCAACGTGTTTTTCCAGGCCCTGATCGCGGTCGGGCTCGAGACGGGCGAGCGCATCAACGCTCTCCTGAAGACGCCGCGGCACTGCTGGCACCGCCCGACGTTGACCGTGCCGGCGGTGATCCGGAAGGGCAAGCGTCAGGAACGGGTCTATGAGCTGTCCCCCGAGGCCTGCGCCCTGGTCGATCGCGTGGTCGCCCACGACGGGCCTACGGTGTTTTGGTGGATCGCGTCGGACACGGCCCTCCGGAAACGGTGGAAGACGATCACGCGGCGGGCCGGGCTCGGGGACGGCCGCGACGTTCAGTTCCACGCGCTCCGCCGATCGACAGCGTCACACCTCGCGGCCGCCGGCCTCGACGCGACGAGCTATCTGGGGCACTCGACGGACCGGATCACGCGGCGGTCATACCTCGACCCGCGAGTGGTGGACGCGAGCCGCCCGAAGGCATGGCAGAGCCTGCCGCGGATCTTCAAGCCGGAGCCGGAACCACCGGCACAATCGGCATGATGTGACCGCGGTGCCAGTGTCACCCCCGGATGTTGCCGAACGCCGAATCCGGTGACGCATGATCAGCACGACCGGTGCGATCGACCTCCGGCGCCTTGCACCCCGGCCCGCGGAGCGTCCCCGCGTTGATCTCGGGCCACAGGGCCTCGGAGTGGATCGCCGCGAGCAAGCCCCAGGCGGCGTGGGGTAGATGGTCCTCGGACCGGTCGCCGGCCAGGTATCGGTAGATGTGCCGGAGGGCGTGGTTCAGGAGGTCGTGGGCGGGCATCCCCCGCTCCCAGTTGAAATCCCCGTACTTGGCCGCCCCCTCCGCGCACGTCCGGGCCACGGCCTCCAGCCCGATCGGCGAGATCAGGTCGAACCGGGTAGCCTCCGCGTCGCTCGACCTGACCGCCCCGCTCGCGAACCGGACGGTGTCGCCTGCCTGCTCCTTCACGTTGTCTGCCTCCTGGTAGTGCCTCACCATTCCGATCAGATGAATGACGTAGGCCGCGAGCGTGCCGCTCGTGCCGTGGTAGGCGCCGCTGAACCGCCGCGCCCGCCGCTCGGCCTCCTCGAGCTGCTCGTCGGTCAGCCACACCCCGCTCATTTCTGCTCCCGGTAGCCGCAGATGTGCAGGACCTTGGCGAGGTCCTTCCCGGCCTGCTCGACCACCTCTTCGCTCGCCTGCGGGAACAGGGCGTGGAGCAGCTCGTGGACGATGATCGTCATCCGGTGCCGGCCCCGGAGGCCGTCGTGGATCAGGATCCGCGGCCGCTTCGACTTCTGGGTGAACGTGTAGCCGTAGGCCTGGCCCTTCAGGTCCGTGAACCGGAGGAGCCAGGGCTCGTCGCCGTTGAGCGTGATGTGGTGGTCCTCGCTCACGACGACCTCACCTTCCCGTTCGTGATTCGGAAATTGGAAACGTCGAACTCGCCGCTCGCCTGGATGCGGACCGACGCGAACCCGTGGTTGAACTTGTTGAAACGGGCATATTCCGGGCGCAGGTCACACAGGCATCCCGTCGACCATGTGACGATCTCGCGGCCGAACATGTCGGGCTCGCTGTGGGCACTGGTGCGGTGGCAGTGGCCCTTGAGCGAAGTGTGATGCAGCCGCATGAACGATCCGCGGGCTGGGTTCACGGGGGCCGAAATCCCCTTGCCCTCCTCGTGTCCGTGGAGGATCGGGAGCTGCCCGGCCATGATCGGCCGCTGGTCCTCGATGAACTCGATCCCGTGATCGTCCATGTCGAGCCACTGGTCGAGGCCCATCCGCTTCTCGTCGGAGATCTCGGGGGCGTGCTGCCAGAGCCAGTGGTTCCACCGCTCCTCGTGGTTCCCGGCCTTGAACACGATCGGGATCGAGGCGAACTGGCTGCGGATCCATGCGAGCATCTCGCGGGTGGCCGACACCTCGGCCTTGAAGTTCCGCTTCCGCGGGTCCTTCGTGTAGCGGCTGATCGCGTAGAAGTCGGCGATGTCGCCGTTGAGCACGAGGGCGTCGATCCGGTCGCCCTGGAGCTGGTCGACCGCGGCCCGGAGGGCGGTCTCGTCGTGGTAGGGCACGTGAATGTCGGACAGCACGCCGACGTTGCCCGTCACGCCGAGCTCGTGCGGCCCCCATGGGTCGGCCTTCGACGGCGGCATGGCCGCGACCTGGCCGGCCTGCCGGGGCGGGCGCGGGGCCACGGCCTTGAATCGTTTTCGGTGGAAAGCCCCACTGATACCGAACTGCCGGCGGATTCTGCCGTAGGCCGACTGGAGCGTGATCGCCCCGTTGGCCTCCTCGAACAACCGCCGCGCGAGCGTCTTCGCCGGGGCGTCGGGGTGCTCGAGGCACAACCGCCGGGCCATCTCAGTGATCGCGTCGCCGCCTGGTTCGCCTCGCTGTGGCATCCGTGCCTCCTGGGTTGGCTGGCAGTGTGCCAGGTCGGGGTGGTGAGTCAATTTTTGGGGCTGGCCGGCTCGACCTTGCGGGCGTTCCTGATCGCCCGCCTGACGAGCATCCTCCCGGCCGCATCGACGAACGGCAGTTTCCGCCGGCCCGCCTCCTCGCGGAGCCAGCCGACGATCTCGTCGATGTGCTCCTCGCACCAGTCACAGCCCCGCTCGTCCATCGTGCGGGCGCGGGCGTTGCATGAGCAGTCAGGCGTGGCCGTGATGCGGATGGTCGCCAGGAGCTTCTTCAGTTCGGTTCCGGGGCCGCTGGTTGGCGGTGCCGGCACGCTGGCGGCCTGCGGTGTTGCAGACCAAGGCTTCGGCTCACGCGTGTAGGGCGGGGCTTCAACGTCTACGGAAGACACGACCTTCGCATCGCCGCGCTCGACGGCGGCAAACACCTCGCTAGGCGTACCGCTCGCAATCGTCGGGTCGGCAACAATGACGATGCTTTTCATGGGCACACCAGCGTGGGGTTGTCATTCAAAAACCCAGGGTTGTCGCCCGAGCAGGCAGTCAGCGGATCGCAGAGCGGTTGGCCGAACTGCCCAGTAGGCACTGTGCAGACAGTTCCGCCGTAAGTCGCAGCCAGGGCTTCTTCGGTCACATCACGCAGCGAGCCCGTTCGGCAGTCAATCAGAAACAGCCGGTATCGCACCCAGGAGCGAATGCTGTACTGCGGCTGGCCTGTTACCGGATGCAACGCACAGAACGTGCCTGTTGCGTTCGACTGCGAAACAGAATCCTCTACCCACAGCAGAGTGCATCCGGCGTTGTTCGCAAGCCACCCTTCGTTGTATGTCTCGTATCCCCAAAAGGCTCTATTTGGTTGCGACACAATGTTGGACTGCTTTAGATAACCACCGCTACTATCTGACACGCTCAGCGTCGGCACGCACTCCGGCAGGCATGACTCGCAGCACGGAGCGTTAGGATCAACGTCCTCGCAGTCCACTTGCTGCCATGTACCGCACGCCCCTACCGCCGAAGTCTGCGTGCATGATGAAAACTCTGGAGCAGGGCCGTGAGACGGGCAATCCTCGCACGACGTTACCTCTGTCGTTCGACTGCAAAGAGCGCGATACCCGCTGCCGCCGTTTTCGACCGTGAGTGATGTGATCTCGCCGAACGTCGGGCTCGACGTGTTGGTGTCGATGTTCGGCGTGATGACGGCACCGGAACCGAAAAGGCCGTCGTCGATGGTTATGGTGGGGCTGGCAACGTCCGGTGTGGCGGACGGGTCTTCTCGATAATACTGACCGCCACCCAAATCGTAGACGCTTACTACCGCGCCGTTTTCGTCAACTTCCGGGTAGGCGATTCCGTTGAAGTCAGCCGAGTCGCCGGCCGCTGTGTCAAAACTAATGTATGCGCCCCAGTCTGGAACGTAACCGCTACCGCCGTCAATTACATTGACAGCGACCACGCTCCAAACCTTGCGGCCGCAGTAGTCGGTGGACTGCTCAAGCGTCACGCCAAGCACTGCCCCAGACCCCTCCGAAATGTGCAAGGTCGCAGTGATCGTGGGCGCAACACGGCCGAGCCTTGCGAGTTGCCCATACTGGGATGTGATCGTCGCGGAGAGTATTTCGCCGCATCCGATTACGGCCGCGGCTTCGCCGTAGTATGAGCCCCAGCACCCATAGCCTTCGTGAGTGATAATGATGGGCGCGACATATTCCGGTGTATCGCCAAAGCCACTTGGGCATGTACCGTCGCACTGCGTTTGCACGACTTCATAACACTGGTAGGTGCGGTCGCAATCCTCGCAGGCCGCTTTGGTCGTGTATTGGCATTTGCACACGCCGTCTATGATGCAACACGAGCATCCGCAGCAACACGCCCGCGCCGTGCCGACCTTACCATTGCGGAAGACCGGCTTGCCGTCTTTGAAGGTGATGAGCGTCATGGTCCTGTCCCCGGGCTCGTCTCGCAGTCATCCGTGTCGAACCACTTGAGACAGCCGTTCTCGTCGTGGCCGAGCAGCTGCACCTTCGTACCGTCCCACCCAGCCCACTTCGTGATGTCCTGGCCGCCGATCGTCTGACGGCATGTTTCTGAACCGTCTGGATCCCCTGTCTCGACGAGATACCACCGGCCGTCGGTGGCCAGTGCAATCGCGACCCACGATTCGGCCTTAACGTCGCGCGACTGATTGCGGACGCCCGTGATCGTCGCGGTCGGGCTGGTCTGCGTCGGTTCGCAGGACGCCCCGGAACTGGCCTCGCCCTCCCAGAGCGTGACCGTGGCGCAGGTGCCGAAGGCCCAGTCGGCCGCGACCTTCCCGATCCGGATCGGATCGCCGTCCCCGCCCGGGTCGCGAAACCGCACCGGGGCCATGTCTCGGTTCCCGCGCTCGTACGCGCGGGTCGCGGCCGCGATCCTGCGGGCATCGCCTTCGGAGAAGCGAACGTGCGCCATCTCACAGCAGCTCCGGAGTGCCGAAGATGTTGCCGAAGTCTGCCGTCGGGTAGAGGTCCACGCCGGCACCGTTGTTGATCACGCTCGGGGCCTGCCCCGGGGACTTCTTGGTGCCGTTGGAGTTGAGCGCCACAGGCTGTTTGACGGGCTTCCCGTCGTTGCCGAGGATCGCCTTCCGCTCCGATCCGACCAGCTCCATGAAGCCGACGTCCCACGGCATGGCCTTCCACGTGCCCGGGTCGAGGCGGAACTCCCAGCGGCTCTCGATGAACTCGAGCAGGCCGCCGTCGTCCTGGCCGTCGAGCTTGGAGATGCTCTGCTTCTTCGCGCCCTTGAAGTAGCACTTCCAACACTTCGCGTCTCCCCCTGCCCAGGCCGCGTCATTGACCGCGCCGGCCGCGGCTTCGATGTCGGCGTCGAGCGACTGCTGGTCCTCGTAATACTTCGTCAGGCTCCAGCTCGTCTCCTCGCGTTCCTTCTCCAGGCCCTCCAGCGGGTCCTTCGCGGAGTTGGTGATCGTGTCGCCGTCCTCGTCCGTGAAGGCCGGGACCGTGGTCGCCCCGCCGTTCCGCTCCCAGACGTCCGCCGGGATGCCGTTCTGCTGCTGGACCTCCTTACCGGGCGGCGGCACGTAGAAGGACACGGTCAGCATCCACAGCATGGCGTCGTCCGTCGCCGGCGCGAGGTCAAACTCCAGCGCTTTCAAGGCCGGGAACTCGGAGTGAGCCGAGCCCCACGTGATGCCGATCGTGGCCGTCACGCCGGCAACGATGTCGGTCCGATTCGTCTGCGGGGAGTCGACGCGGATCCGCCATTTCTCCTGGACGCGCATGCTCTCGCCGTACTTGCAGGCGATGCCCGTCGGGACGCGTTGGTAGCTCACCCAGGCCATGTCACGCTCCGTCGATGGCGAAGGGGTAGTCGGACTCTTGGCTGTCGAGGGTGTCGGCGATGTGCTCGAGGACGCCGAGCTGCTGCTGCTGGACGTCCTCGCCGGTGCCGCGCATCAAACGGAACATCTCCGCCACGCCCTCCTTCGATCGGGAGTCGATGCCCTTGATGGCCTCGTTGACGCCCGCGAACTCGACGGTTTGCTGCACCTCGATAGGAGCCGGCTTCACTTCCTCGATTTGGGCGGCCGATGCCTCGGCCTGGGCGATCGCGGAGTCGAGGGCCGTCGTCAGCGGCCCGGCGATCGCGGCCCCGACCGGGGTCGCGTTGTCGGCAAACGCCGCCGCGAAGCCGGCCTGGGCCTGGGTGAGGTTCTCCGTGATCCCGTTGGAGATCTCCTGGTTGAAGGCCTGCGCCCCGGCCACAACCGCGTCGAGCGTGGATGTGTCGAAACCGAGGAACTGGCCGATCTGCTGGGCGATCGTGGCGAGCCCCTCGAACGCCCCGGTGAACCCGAGGATCACGAACCCCAGCCCGGCCTGGGCCGCGTTGAACACGCCCGAGAGGAAGTTCGCCGTCCGGTTGAAGAAGTCACCGACCACGCCCCACTGCTGCCCGACCTGGGACAGGTACGTGAACGTGCTCCCGAAGTTTTGAATCAGGAAGTCGCCGATCTGGGCCAGGAACCTCGCCCCCTGGAGCAGACCGTCGCCGATCGCCTGGCCGATGTTCGCCCCGCCGATCGAGCCGACGAGGTTGGAGAACGTGTCCGCCACCGCCTTGACCGCCGGGGCCAGGTAGGCCGTGACCTGTTGGACGACGCCCGCGACGGCCTTCTGGGCACGCGTGAACGCGTCGTTCATTTCCTCGACGTCCTGCCCCTGGGCGTTCGTGAGGGCCAGCCCGAACCGCTCGGCCTCCTCTCGGGCCTTGGCGATGCCCTCGGCCCCGCCGGCGAACAGCGGGAGCAGCTGGGCACCCGACCGGCCGAAGATCTGGACGGCGGCCGCGGCCCGCTCGGCCTCGGTCGGCAGGGCCGCGATGGCCGACGCGATCGCCTCGAACCGATCGGCGGCGTTCATCCCGGAGAGCTGCTGCACCGTCAGGCCGAGATTCGCGAAGGCGGCCGTGGCGGTCGTGGAGCCCTGTGATGCCTTGACGAACGCGACGTCGGCCTTCGTGGCCGCGGCCCCGATCGTCTCCAGGCCGACGCCGGCCAGGTCGCCGGCCAGGGCGATCCCGGCCAACTCGCCGTAGTTCATGCCCAGCCGGGCCGCGAGTTTGCTCGTGGAGTCGATGACCTCCGCCTGGGCCTGCCCCATGCTGATCATGCTGCTGACCGCCCGGGCGGCCCCGCTCGCCAGCTGCCCGAAGAACTGGGCGGCGTTGATCGTGACGAGGGCAGACATGCCGCCGCGGAGCCCGGCGAGGTCGCTCTGGAGCGACTTGAACGCCGAGCCGGCCGCCTGCGTGCCGGACACGAGGCCCGACGTCGAGGCCGTGAAGACGGCGGATACTTTGCCGATGGTCGCCATGGTCTAGCTCAGCGTGTCGTTTGCTTCACTCTTGGGCACGAACCGCGCCCCCGAGCACTTCATCAACTCGGCCTGAATCTCGTCCTCGGTCATCTCCCGGTCGGGGTCGTAGCTCGGCAGGAACATCTCGCGGAACTGCGGGTCGACTTGTGCTCCCAAGGCCTTCAGGATCAGCAGCGTCTGGAGGGCCGTTCGGCCCCACTCGTCCCCGAAGGGCTCGACGCGGTAGGCCGCGATCCACCTCCGCAGGGCGGAGATCGGGATTCGCGACTTCAGCCGCTCGACGTTGACGATCCGATGATGAGCCGCCAGCCGGTACAGGAACCGCTCGGTCAGTCCTGCCCGGCTACGGAGTTTTTTTCCACCTCGCTGATCTGCTCGTTGTCGTTCCGCATCACGGTCTGGAGGATGTGCCCGTAGAGCCACATGACGTGGTTCGGGTTGGCCTGCATGACAGGCCCGACGTTCTCACGCGTGAACATCGGCTCGCCGTTCTTCTTCACGACGCACGCCACCAGCGTCTTCGCGACGAGGGATGCCGGGGCCGGCTTGCCGACGTAGGCCTGGTGTTCGGTCGCCACCGCGTGCCAGTCCTCGAAGACCGGGTATCGGAGGTAGACCGTCTTCGTCGTGCCGGGGATCGTGGCCTCGATCACCTCGGGCTTCCACATCAGCAGATCGTCGTCTTCGTTTGCCACATCAGGCTCCACTGAATCGAAACCGTGCCGTGCCCCGCAGGAACTCCCCCACGTTGCCGCTCACGTCGAATGTTTCAAGGAACGCATCGAGCGAGACCGATCCGGTCGCGAACGTCACGACCACCGCCCCACGCGAGCCGATCTCGTTTGTGATGAACGGCGGGCAGTCGCGGACCTGGATGTCCACGCCGCCCGGGTCGATGCTTGTGCAGTCCCACTGGGCCACGACCCGAGCCTCCCCGCCGTTGCCGATGACCGGCGACACCAGGCTCGTTACCTCTTGGAATCGGGCGTTTCCACCCACGATGCGCCAGCTCGTCAGCCGCCCCATCGGGACGCCATTGAACGACACGGTCGACCCCTGGGAGGACGGTGGAGGGTTGTTCGTGGGCATGGATTGGCTCGCCGACCTGGATCACGTGTAGTCGCTCGTGTAGTTCGCCGTGCCCATCACCAGCGCGCCGGTGTCGTTCGTCAGCTCGCTGTCGATGCACTTCAGGGTGACGCCGCCGCGGATGACGGTGGACCCGACGGCCGGCTTCGTGCTGCCCTTGAAGTCGACGGCGATCGTGGTAGTGATGCCGTCGTTGGTGGACCCGTTCGGGCCGTTGTCCGGAAGGCCGGCTTCGTAGACCCGGAACGCACCGTGGGCGAGCGCGAGCGTCGAGGCGTCGAGCCGGTTGTCGTTCGGATTCGACGCCCGCGACTTCTTGATCGTGACCTTCGTGGCGCCGGTGACGCCGATGGACTGGCCTTGGGAACTGACGAGGGACATGGCGGTGGTCTCCTATGGGGTGGCGTCAGGGGGCGGGCGGCGGGTAGTAGGACCAGTTCGCACTCCAGGTCGCGTACTTGCCCTCCTCATACGTGAACTCGCAGTCCTCCAGGACCCAGCCCGTTGTGACCGTGATCGCGTCCGGCTCGAACTCGGCACCCTTGAGGTTGCCGCTCGCGCTGCACGTCTTCGTGGCGACGGTCGATCCGCCGCCCTCCTTCAGCACCGGGTCGGCGTACTCGCGTTCCGTGCTGTCGAGGTCGGTGACGTCCTCCTTGGCGGAGGCCGTGGCCGTCGTGTCGACGTCCTTGATGCTGACCTTCTTCACGCCCGCAGGCAGCGACGGGCCGTTCGTGGGCTTCGTGGAAAGTGGCATGGATCACTCCTCGGAAAAACGGATTTCGACGGCGAGCTCGACCGTGTACGTGGGCTGCTCCCGGCCCTCGAGGTAACCGGCATCGCCGTCCCTCTCGTCGAGCACGAGGCAGTGTTCGATGGTCTCGCCGTGGGCCGTGCCGGCGAACTTGTGGATGGCGGCCGTGATGGCTCCGGCGATCTGCCAGACCTGGACGTAGCTGTCGGCGTAGACCACGACCGTGTAGCGGGCGACCGGCTCGATCTGGTCGGTCTCCGGCGTGGCGTCGAACGTGTCCTCGAGCAGCTGCTCGCGCGTGGTCTGCTCGCGGGCGTAGATGACGTAGGGCGGATCACCGCCGCCGGTCATCTCCACGGGCCAGGCCGTGCAGCTCGCGGCCGCCTCGATCGCGGCTTTCAGCCAGTTGTGGGGAGCGTTTGCCATTACGCTGGCCTCCACGATCCGCCGGCGGAATACACCCGCGTTGGGTTCATTCCGGATTCAAGCTCGCGAGCTGCCTTTTCGTACGCGCGAGCCATTTCTGCCGCGAGGCGCGTCGCGGCCGGGCCGCCGTATCGGGCGCGGAACTGCTCCATGAGATTGCGAGGAGAAATGCCGCGGCTCGTGCCGAACTCCAGCCAGATCGCCTTCCGGCTTTCGAAGCCGAACTTGTAGCCGATGACTCCGTAGGTCAGGCCGTCACGATTGCGGCCGATGTATTTGGCCTTCGTCGTGACGGCACGCCGCAGGGCACCGCCGCGCCGCTTGAAGTTCTCCTTCATCTGCCCGCGGACGATGCTGGCCTTGATCGTCCGCGTCTTGCCGACCGGCGTGATGGACTTCAGCACGGGCACGCCGTCCCGCATGGCCCGCTTCATGGCGGCCATAAGATGCTTCTTCGCGATGTGCCGCGGCAGTTCGTTGAACCGGGCCATGAGCGCCCCGATCTCGCCCTGCATCCCCTCCCAGTTGAGCGAGATCATGCGACGGCCTCCTCGACGGTGAACACGAGGTCCCCGGCCTGCTCGACCACGCTGGAGATCTTCATCACATCGCCGCCGCGCGAGTGGCAGACGAGCTGCATCGACGCGTCGACGCCCTCGAACTCCCGGCAGATGACGGTCGCCTGGCGGTTGCCGCCGATCTGGCCGCGCCGCTGGGCCTGGCTGTAGGTCTCCTGGTCGTAGGAGCCGAGGAACGACCGGACCTTCGTCCAGGTCGTGATGCTCTCGCCCGACGCGTTCCGGGTCTGGACGGGACGCTGGAGCTCGAACCGATGCGTGAGGCGGCCGGTGGCGATCATGCGTCAGTACCTCCCCGACCAGGAGGACGCCGCGAGCAGATCGTCGAAGCCGACAGGCAGGATCACGGTCTGGTCGTCGGCCAGCACGCCCCGGTTGCGGAAGGCGTGGTCGACGTACATGAGGATGGCGGACTGGAGCATCGGGCAGAGGATGAAGCCCGGGGCCTTCCCGGCCCACCACTCGACGATCAGCTTCCCCGGCCGCGGCATCACGAACGTGATCTCGCCCGGGAGGACGTCGGCGTCGACCTCGAGCTCGCCGGCCGGCACGGCCTCGCCGTCGACGGTCACAGTGATCGGGTGGTCGGCATCGACCAGGAGCGGCGGGGCCGGGAGGCTCACGACCCGAGGGCACTGCCGCCACACGCCGCGGAGCTTCGTCGCCACCATCGTGATCCCCAGCCGCTGCTCGATCAGCCGGCGGGCCGCGGAGATCTTCTGGGCGATCATGAGATTGTGCTCGTCCTGCTCGGGCAGGAGGCCGATCTGGGCCTTGGCGTCGGAGAGCGACACCGGCTCGACCACCGGCGCGACGATCACGGCGATGTTGTCGGGCGGTGTGACGATCACGATCCGGCTCCCCTCACCACTGCCTGCTCGATGCACCTCTCGGAACTGCGGGCCGCCGGGACGTCGGTGGCCGGCGTGGCCCGGCCGGTCGACGTCAGGAAGCCCGCGAGGCCGGGGGGCGCCTGGATGACGGACCCGGCCGGATTGCCGCGAAACTCGGACGTGAGACGGACGGGGACCAGCTCGGCCACGTGGACCTCCGTGAGGACCGACCAGAGCCGGCGGGGGCTGGCAAGTGCCGGCCCCCGCCGGAATCAGTCAAATGGATCAGGCCTTGGCGAGGCGACCGACGAACTCGGGGCCGTGATTGCTCACGCCGAGCCGCGTCGAGGCCACGTAGAGGACCTGGCGGCTGCGGACGAGCAGCTCGCGGGCCACGTTGATCTCCAGGCCGCTGTCCTTCAGGCCGATGGCGGTCGACATGCTGAAGTCGCCGTACAGGGCCAGAGTCGTGGAGGGCAGGCCCTTCACGATGTAGACCGGGGCACCGAAAATCGTCGGCACCACGCGGCCGCCGCCGACCGTCATCGTGGTCTGCTGGGCCGACCAGATCTTCATCAGGTCCACGTAGCCCGCCCTCGAGCAGACCCACGCGCCCGTGCCCATGATGGCCTCGTCCACCTTGCCGACGACGTCGGCGAGGTTGGCCGCGGTGGTGGAGGCGTTGGCCGCCACCGTCACGGTGTTGCCCGGGACCACCGAGGCCGCGAGGCCGGTGATCGCCGGGTTGGCCGTATTGCCGCCGAACGTGACGTTGTCCATCCACTTGGCGAGCCCGTGGCTGAACCGGTCGACCACCAGGCCGGCGACGTCAACCGGCGAATCCTCGAGCAGAGCCCGCGACACCGGCACCGAGGCACCGCCCTCGTAGAGGGTCAGGTCGGCACCGGTCGTCGAGATGTCCTGGTCGCTGAACGCCACGTTCTCGGCCGCGAAGCCGAACGTGACGTCGCCGGACTTGGGCAGGGTGATCTTCTGGCCGCGGGGCCGGAAGATCGAGGCGAGCTGCATCGCCACCGACTGGTACTGAAGCCGGTTGACGATCGCGGAGTAGAGCTCGGTCACGACGAAGTCGTCGCCGTAGCCGTCCACCGTCTCACCCATGGCCCGCTTGCTGAGGCCGGCCAGACCGCACAGGTGGCGGCCGACGGCCTCGGCGACCTTCACGGAGCGGAACGCCCGCACGCCGGCCCGGATGTCGGGCTGGGTCTCGGACTCCTCGTCCTTGCGGAACTGCTTCTCGACGTCCTCGCGGGACTTGTCCGCGCTGCGGATCGCCTGCATCGACGCGATGGCGGCGTCGAGGTCACCCTCGCGCTTGGCCTCGGCGGCGATCTTGGCGGCCCGCTCCTGGGCGGCGGCCAGACGGCCTTCGATGCTCTCGCGGTCGGCGTCATCCTTCGGCTCGAGCGAGCGGAGGGCGTTGATCTCGTTCTCGACCGCGACACTCTCGTCGGTCAGGATGCGGAGCTTCGGGCTGGGCATGGTTACCTCGGTTGGAGTTGATGCGTGGTCGATGTCGATCTCGCGAACGGCAACCTATGAAGGCACCACCGATTGGCCCTATAGGCCGTCGTGAAAAAATCTCACCGCGGCCGACCGGTCACGCGAGCCGCCCGATGGCCGACTGAATCTCGCGCTGGCCGGCGGCCAGCTCGCGGAGCGTGTCGGCCTGCTGCTCTTGGGTGCGGCCGAGGCCCTCCAGCGTGGCGGTCGTTTGCTTCAAGAAGGTCGAGTGAGCGTCGACCACAGGAATCACGACCGTCCGGTGCATGGCGTGAGCGGCCTCGCGGAGAAGCCACAGCAGCACGGCCAGCACGATGAACGGAACCCCAAACTCGCGGGCGGTCCGCAGCACGATCTCGATCGTCTCGGTAGTCATGTGTGTTCCTCCCACCACTTCTTCACCAGCGCCTGCACGATGGCCCCGATGGCCCACATGATCAGCATGGTCATGAACGCGAACCCGGCCCGGTTGGCGTATTCGTCGCGGACCTGACGCTCCACGTCCGACCGGATGTATCGCGTGGTGTTGCTGCCGCGGGCTGCCACCATCACGCGGTCGGGCGGCATCTTGCTGCGGGCCGTCGCGGTGATCTCGTCGCACCGCTCGCGGCCGAGCATGGCCCGGCGGATCGGGTGGCGGGCCAGCTCGGCCCAGACGTAGTCGGCGTCGGTCATCGGTCGCACCTCCCGTCCTTGCAGACGGCGGCCGCCACCGGCTGGCCCAGAATCCGCCGGATCTCGGCAACGTGGCTCCCGGCAGTCAGCCCGCCGGTCGAGCCCCACAGCACCGCGACCACCTCGCCGCGGGCGTTGAAGATCGGGCCGCCGGAGTCGCCCTGCCGGGCGGCGGCCCGGACCTCGAGCATGTGCATTGGGTGCCGGCCAGACGGGCCGAGGAACTGGGTCACCTCGCCGCTCGCCTCGCGGTAGGTGAACGGCACAGGCCCGTAGCCGGCGAGCGTCAGCCGGTCGCCGACGGCCGGGGGCCGGGCTGCGATCGGCACCGGTGCGGCGGCGGGGGCGGCGGCCGAGAGCACCGCCAGATCCCAGGCGGCATCCCACGCGGTCACGCGGGCCGGGCCGCTTGTGCCGTCCGGCCAGCGGATCGTGATCGCGTTCCGGCCGTCGCGGACCACGTGCCAGGCGGTGAGCACCTTCGCCCGGCCGTCGCGGGCTTCGACCAGCGTGCCGGTCCCGCAATCCTTCGACGGGCCGGCACCGCACTCGATCCGGCAGACGGCGGGCCGGGGGGCGGGGGCGGCGGCCACCGCTGGAGCCGGGGGCGGCGGGTCGGGCAGCTGCCCGGCACCCTCGCACACCGGGCACGCGAACCGCACAGGGCCGGGGCCGACGACGCGGTCGCCGTGGCAGTTGCCGCACGGGGCGGCCGCGGCGGTCGCGTAGAACAGAGCGAAAAGCAGCGCAAGGAAAGGCGATTTCATGGGTTTCACCCGGCGGGCCGGCTCCAGTCATCGGGGAGCGTCACGGACGCCACGGCGAACGACCCCTGCCAGGCGGAGCGGGCGGTCCGCTCGGAGTCGTAGCGGACGACGTCATACGAATCGCTGTAGGCCATGAGCCGCTGGTCGGGCATCCACCGCGCCCACGGCACAGCGTGCCCGTTGCGGCCCACGCTCACGACCATGCCGGCGAGGACGAGGCACACGGCCTGTTCGTAGGACTCCGGGAAGATCACCTCCAATGGTCGAAACCACTTGGCTGTCTCCTCCCACCCGGCCGGGAACCGCGAGAGCGGCGTCCACGGGCCGCGCGACTGGTTGAATCCGCCCCGGCCGGTCGTGCCGTGGAGGGCATGGCGGAACTGGTAGTCGTAGGGCTGCACCGTCTCGGGCATGATCCCGCGTCGGACGGCGATCTCCAGGACGCGGCGGACGTTGGCGCCTCCCCACTGCCGCGGGTTGGCCTCCGCGTAGACGGACAGCGGCGACAGCCAGACGGAGCCGAAGTCGCGCGACTCGGGGTATCTGAAGTCCTTCTTCGGCCCGCCGTAGTTCACGCCCCGCGCACGGTTGCGGGCGGCCTCGACGTTGGCCCGCAGACTGTGGGCCGTGCATTCGTGGGTGTTTTGTCCGCCGTTTCCCGGCCCTTGATTTGTGAACCGGTCGATGAAGTTGATGCCCCACGCCCCGGCCGCGTCGTTCTCGCGTGCCTTCGCGACCCAGTCGCGCGGCTCGATCCACAGGGCCGCCGGGAACTCCCGCGAGGCGGAGCCGCAGGCGTCGCGGAGGGCGTCGGGCGTGTCCTCGATCGCGAGGCTCGCCGGGTAGCCGTCGTGCTCGGCCGGGAAGACGTCGATCAGGCGCGGGTCGATCATGCGACGGCCTCCGCTTTACGGACCGCAGCCGCGATCCTCGCCTTGGCAATCTCGACGTATTCCGCCTCACGCTCGATGCCGATGAACCGGAAGCCCTCCAGGATCGCCGCCTTGCCGGTGGAGCCGCTGCCCGTGAACGGGTCGAGCACCACGCCGCCGGGTGGCGTGACGAGGCGGCAGAGGTAACGCATGAGGTCGGCAGGCTTTACGGTGGGGTGATGGTTGCGCGACGGGTGGATCTTCTTCTTTCCTTCGGAAAGGTCATCCTCCTCGCCGCCCCATGTCCCTTCCTTGCGGAGCGGCAGCCCATCGCACCCTTCATCCCGGTCCGCCTTGCTCGCCTTGGCGCAGTAGAAGAAGCGTGCGGCGGAGCCGGAGTCACCGACGATCTCCGGCAGGTCTCCTTCACTGAACAGCCCGTACCGTCCTTGGCCTCCGGCGACGAGATGCCGTCCGGCCTTCCGGCTTCCGCTCGTTGTCTGCGGAAATAGCCCCACCACCTCCTCGCTGCCGTCGTGGATGAGGTTCGCGGGCCAGCGGCCGGGCGGTGCTGTGCCGGTTTGCTGAGAGTTCACCACGCCTTTTGAGGTATGGGTAAATGCGTATTCCGTTCCGCCTCCGTAGCTGCGGGTTGCAGGCCAGGTTTCCACCGTGTCTCCCACCCTGCACCCATCCACGTTGATCGCCCCCGTGCCATGCGTCAGCACGTTCTGGGCGACGGTGCCGACGAGCGGCTTGCGGGCCACGATGATCGGCTCCCAGGCGGGCTTGAGGGCCGTTCCCCAGCCGGACCACTGGCGGGCGGCGTCGGTGGCGGGGGCGGTGATGGCATGCTGCCCGGTGAAAGAGCCGACCGTTGAGCCGCTACCTCGATGCAGCCCTCCATTTGATTGTCCAACCACCTCCCGCTCAGCCCCAGCCGCCTTGTCGATCGCCTTGCTCACGTCGTGCGACTTCGGGAAGCCCGAGCCGTACACCCACATCACGCAATCCCGAATCTCCCAGCCAGCGTCCTCGATGGCACAGGCGAGCCGGTGATAGGTGCGAGTCCCGCCGAACGCGAGCAGGTGGGCTCCTGGCTTCGCCACGCGGAGAGCTTCTGTCCAGAACTCCACGCCGGGGACGCCGTGGTCCCAACCTTTGCCCATGAACGACAGGCCGTAGGGCGGATCGCTCACGATGGCGTCAACGCTCTCGGCGTCGAGTGTCGCCATGACTTCGCGGCAGTCGCCGTGGTGGATGTCGATGGTCACGGCACGGCCTCCATCACCGCCGCCTCACTCCCCGGCCGCGGCGTCACCCGGATCACCGTCCGGCCCGCGAGAGCGACGACCGCCGGCAGCCCCGCTTTGCGGGCCGCATCCAGGGCGGCCTGGTACTGGTCGGGAACGTCGCCGGTACCGTCGGTCGTGTCGGCCTCGAGGAGCGTGGCGACCACCTTCCGCTCGCGGTTCAGTTTGTTGATCGCCACGGTCACGAACGGCGGCACGGCACCATCGTCCTTTTCGTAGACGTAGACGGCCGCCGTCGCGGACCCGCTCGTGTCCACGCGGCACCCCTCGACGCGCGGCAGCGTCAGCAGGAGAAGCCCGGCGGCGATGAAGGCGAGCGGCCTCACGCCTTGGCCTCCGGCTTCAGCAGCTCGTGGGTGAGCTGCTCGCACACGGCCACGGCGTCGGTCTGCCCCTTGTCGCGGAGCCGGGCCGCGAGGTCGATCACCAGGCGGAGGTCGTCCACCGGCGTCCGTGTCCGCCGGCCAAGCCGGCCGCGGAGCTGCTGCACACCCACGACCACGCCGTAGCCGACGAGGCCGACGGCGATCACGATCTGGGCCAGGGTCATGTAGTTCACTTCGTCTCCTCCATCTCCGCGGCTTTGTCTGCGATCCATCCCGCGAGGGCCGCACCCTCGGGCGTCTTCAGCACGGCCGCCAGGTGGCGGGCCAGTTCGTCGTCGAGGCGGTTGCCGGTCTTCGAGGCGAGCCACTCCAGGGCGTCGGCGATCACCTCGGCCCGCTGCCGGTCATCGGGGGCGGCCGACAGCCTGCGGCCGTAGCCGAGCAGGGGAGCCCACTCCACGAGCAACCGGACGTTGTCGAGCATGTCAGCGCCTCACGAGCGGCAGCACTTGCTCCACGGCCCCCGACGCCAGCGCCAGCACGAGCGACCGCACCGCGGGACGGGCGAGGATCCAGATCGGGTAGGCGAGCGGCGGGACCGCCCGATCGGCCACGGCGTCGAACAGGCTCGCGACCGCCTCCAGGGCGAGGGCCTTCTTCGCGGCACCGGTCAGGCCGTTGGCGACGTCGAGGCCCGCGATCACCAGCCGCAGCAGGGCGAGCATGAGGTCGCCGAACTCGGCCCACGTGAGGCCGTCGGCGGCGGCCGACTTGGCCGTCTCGACGAACGCTTTGATCTTCGCGAGCAGGCCGCCGTCGAGGTTCTCGGCGACGGTCACCGGGGCGTCGGAAAAGATCATCGGTTGGCCTCCGTGGAGCTGAGGGCGATCCGCATCCTGGCGGCGGCGGCCGCCGCGGCGGCCCGGGCACCGGCGAGCGTCGAGACCTTCACTCCGCGCGGGGCGGCCTGGGCTGGCCCAGCCTGGGCGGGCTCGACGATCCCCTCGGGGTAGTCGTCGACCCAGATGTCGACCGAAATGCCGGCGGCCGCTGCGGCCGACCGCTTCCGCTGGTCCGGCCCGACGAGCAGCACGCCGGCAAGTTCGTCGTGAAGGTCCCCGAACGCGGTCCGAAGGGCGGCCCGGTTCTCTTCCGTGTCCTCCCGCCGCGTGATGCACACGACCCGGTTGCCGCGGGCCTGGGCATCGGCGACGAACGACCGCCACAGCCCGGGGGCCGCGGTGAACGTCCCGTCGAAGTCGAGGGAGATCGTGAGGCCGCGAGACTCGGACCGGTGGGCCATCACGCTCCGGGCGTTCTTCCAGAGCGGCAGCGAGCGGATGCCCGCGGTGCTCTGCGGGTAGGCCGGGTAGGTCACGGCGGAGATGTCGTACAGGCCGGTCGCGCGGAACACCGTCCGCACGACGTTGCCCTTCTCGTCCTCCGTCCATGTCTCGCCGTCGGGGGCGGTCGTGAACGCGAAGCTCGCGCCGGTGATCGTGCGATCCTCGACCAGCATCGCGAGGTCGCGGCCGTGGGTGGTCTGGATCGGGCGGTGGGTGTATTCCAGTCCCTTCAGGCCCTTCCGGATCTCCAGCCGGCCGTTGGTCGTCCGGCCCGTGATCAGATGCGACAGGTGGTCCGTGAGGAACGGGACGTCGAGCTTGCCGCGCGGGTCGTTCGCCTTGCGGTCGACCAGGCCGTCGAAGGCCGTCGGCACGAACTTCTCGCGGAAGCCGCCGAGGTCGACGGAGAACGAATCCCACGGCGGCGAGATCCCGGCGATGACGGGCGGCTCCCCGTCCCGCGTCTGGACGGTGATCGCCTCGGGGTAGTCGGCGGTCAGGAGGTAGCGGCGTTCGATCGTGCTGGTCATGGGTTGCCCCCCGTGGAGTCGGCAGTCATCGGCGCGGCAGACAGTTCGGCCACCCGCTTTCCGACCGTGAACTCGGTCGGCTGGTCGCCCTGGTAGACGCGGATCAGGGCCGCCGGATCGTCGGGCGTGGCCTCGATCGCGAACGGCGAGCCCTCGGTCCCCAGCGTCCCGGACGTCATCAAGTGCTCGATCACGCCGTCGCCGTCGGCCCAGTAGACGCGCTGGCCGAGCGTGAACCCGCCAGCCGACGGCACGCTCTCGCCCTGGCCGGCGGCATCGCCAGCGGCCGACCCAGCCACGGCCCCGGCGGCCCCCTTCTGGGCCTGGTTCGCCGCCATCTCCAGCGTCGAGAAGCCGAGCTGCAGGAACGTCTTGTCGGCCTCCGGCTCCTCGAGCAGCGGGAAGTCTTCGAGCTCGCGGATCTCGTTCGGCGTGATCGCCGACATGGAGAACAGCGCTCGGTACAGGTTCGCCCGGGCGACCGAATCGCCGCGGAGCAGTGCCCGGTTGTCGAGCTGGAAGAGCGTGCCCTCGCCGTAGGTGTCGGCCAGCCAGAGGTTGACCGCACCCTCGAACCGCTTCTGCCACGGCAGCAGGCACCAGACCTGGGCCTGGAGGTTGTCGGCCTCGGGGCTGCCGTACCGCTGGGCCTTCGCATCGCCGACGAGTGAGGCCGGCACGCCCCAGTGGCTGCACACCTCGGGCAGGATGGATTCGCGCAACTGCTGGAACTGCGACTGCTCCATCGTGTTCGACTGCATGGGCACGAGCTTGTGGCCCGGGATCATGACGGCCGGCGTGCCGCGGTTGTCCCCGCCGTACATCTCGCGGAACTCCGACCGGTAGCGGGCCATGGTCGTGTCGTCCATCCGCTTGTCGGTCTCGATGACGAAGTCGGGCCGCGCCCCCTTCTTCCAGAGCGTGAGGGCTGCGCCGTCGAGCTCCCGGGCGATCGTGATCGCCGTCGCGAGCGTGTCCGTCGGGGGCGTGCCCGTGATCCCGTTGTCGCCCAGCCAGCGGAAGTGGAGGACCTCACTCTGCTGGAGCGGCATCCACTTCCCCCGCTCGTCGAACCATTCGTAGGCGAGCGAGTAGTCGGCGAGCTGCTTCGTCCGCATCCGCCGCGGGTGGAGCGGGATCAGGTGGGTCATCGCCCCCCGGTTGCCCGCCACGATCCGGGCGAAGCCGCCGCCGTGGAGGGCGGTCCAGAAGCCCTGGAGGGTCCAGAAGTCAAACGGGGACTGCCAAGGGTTCGGCCGCACCCGCAGGGCGTGGACCGCCTGCCGGTAGACGCTCGCGGCCGGATCGCCGAAGCCCTGGACCGCGTCGAGCGTTTTGCCCGCCAGCCGCACCTTCAGCCGGGGCGACATGCACCCGATCGACTGGGCGATGAACCGGCAGACGCTGAAGACGCTCGACACCCTGACGGCGAGCTCGGGGTGGACCCGCCGCTGCGAGGCGGAGCCCCAGGCGAGCGGGTCAAGGAGCGTGCTGTCCGCGATCGTGGCGCGCGTGGATGCCCGCGGCGACCTCCGCGAGGCGGGCCGCTTCGACGTCGGATTCTGCGGCGACCGCCTGGAGGCCGTGGGCTTGGCGCGTGGCATGGAAGGCATCCTTCCAAACCGCCACCGATTGGCCCTATAGCCGCGTCACCAGAGCGGCTGCAGGAGCGGACCGTCGTAGGGCCGGTCCGCGAGATCGTCGGCCTTCTCGATCGCCATGGCGAACGCGTTGGAGGCGGCCGACAGGCCGTCGATCTTCTCGGTGCTCTTCGACTTGTCCGGCTTGATCATGCCCGTCGTGTCCGTGTAGACGAGGCAGTGGTTCGCGTTCCAGAGCAGGATCGGGCTTTCGTATCGGAACTTCCCCTCGACGACCAGGCCCTCGAGCATCTTGCAGGGGGCGTTGAGCCTCGACGTCGACTGGGCCACGCCCTTCACCTCGATGTTCTCGCGTTGGAGGAACGTCGCGAGCGGGCCGACCTGCCACGGGTCGGCCCCGACCTGGAGGATCTGGTGGTCCTTCCCGAACGCCAGGATGTCGCGGGCCACGTGCTCGTGGTCGAGCCGCGCCCCCGGCGTCACCGTCAGCCAGCCCTCGCGGATCCAGGTCGAGTAGGGGATGCGGTCCTTCCGCTCCCGCTCGGCCACCGTCTCCTCCGGCACCCAGTACCGCATCACGGCGTCATACGATCCGTCGGCCGCCTGGAACAGGAAACACGCCGCCGTCATGTCAAGGTTGCTCGCCAGGTCGACGCCGACCACGCACGGCCGGCCGGCGAGGGCCTCGGGCGGGGGCCGGCGGCAGTTGGCGAACGCGTCGCCCTTGAACCACTGCTCGTCTCGGCCGTCGGCCCAGACGTTGAGCGAGTACCGCAGCCAGCGCGAGAACTTCCGCGGATCGGTGGTCGCGTCCTGGTAGTCGGCCGCGAACTCCTCCTCGGAGAACGTGATCCCAATTGACGGGTTCGCCTTGCGCCACACCTCCGGGTCGGAGAAGTCGTCCTCCGGATCGGCCGCGTAGATCAGCCCGTAGAACGACGGGTTCGCGGCCGGGTCGCCGCCGTGCTCGCGGCTGACGAGCTGGGCGTCCTTCCACCACTGGTAGCCGACGCCGTTCTTGTTGTCCCCGGCCGTCGAGATCGCGAGCACGAGACCGTTGGGCGTGGCCCGGGTCGCGTAGGTCAGGGCCGCGACGAGCTCGTCGGAGCGGTGGGCGTGGATCTCGTCGATGATCACGGAGCCGTTCAGACCTTCGTTCCGCCATGCGTCGGCCGACAGGCAGCGGAGGACGTTGCCGTGCTCGCGGTTCCGGATGATGCTCTTGGAGTCGACCACCTCCAGCCGCTTCGACAGGATCGGCGAGGCCTCGACCGATCGCTTCAGCATCCGGTAGATGATGCGAGCCTGCTCGCGGTCCACGGCCGCCGGGTAGACGTCGGCCAGGGGGAAGTGGGCCGTCAGGAGGTACTCGGCCAGGGCAGCCATGAGGAAACTCTTCCCCTGCTTCTTCGGGCAGAAGATCCCGGCCCGCCGGTAGCGGAGCCGGCCGTCCGGCCGCTTCCAGCCGAACAGCGGTTTCACGACGCGGTCGCGTTGCCAGTCGATGAGCCGCATCGGCTGGGTCGGTCCGCCGGTCGGGGACGGCACCCGGCAGAACTGCTCGATGAACCGGACGGGCCGCTCGGCGGCCTCGAGGTCGAACGTGAACCCCGGGCAGGCCTCGGGCCGTTCGTCACCCGGTGAACTCTCGGAACGCGGATTCGTCGGAGTCTTGCTCATCGTCGTGTTTCACCGTTGGCAGGCGGGCTTCGTCCGCTGCGGTCAGGCCGAACTTCGCCGCCAGTATGACGAAGTCCCGGCGCGAGTCACGGAGCAGCTTCGCCACCGGCGAGACCGCCTGCCCCTTGTCAGTCGCCGTGATCCATCCCTCGCGGTCGATCTGCTCGGAGAGCCCGCGGATGTCGGCGTGGAGGTGGCAGAGCTGGGCGAAGACCTCGGCGTGGACCTGGCGGAGCCGGCCCTCGGCCGCGAGCGTCGGGGCGTGCATCTCCCAGAAGGCGGCCGCGAGCGTGCGGGCCTGGACGTGGTCAGGAGGCGAGACGAACTCGGCCTCGACCGTGGCACGGGCGAGCGTGTTGCGGCCGTTGGCGGACCGCTCAGAGCTTGGATCGGGCATCGGGCCGCGTCTTCCCATCTTCACACCTCGGCAGATTTTTGGTTACCCGACAGAAACTCGCGTAGAGG
>Ga0208465_1000097_pt1 | contig 28918 bp, 24 predicted proteins | sample LakMenEpi31Aug10_FD_150749 | JGI IMG/M metagenome (GOLD analysis project Ga0208465, IMG submission 150749) | Freshwater microbial communities from Lake Mendota, WI - 31AUG2010 deep hole epilimnion (SPAdes) | ecosystem: Environmental > Aquatic > Freshwater > Lake > Epilimnion/Euphotic zone ...
AGGATGCGCTCAATGGTGATCTTTATGCACATAGACTACAACAACAGTTGCACGCGTGTGTTTAGAATGTGCTTAATGGTGATCGATATGTGCATAGATGAAAACTTGGGTATTTTGGGCCAATTTACTCTAAAAAGAGTACATGCTGAGGATGCGGGGGGCAGGGGTCAGTAATCAGTAGTCAGTGGTCAGTGGTCAGGAGGGGGATAGAATAGTCCCTTCTGGCCCCGGCTGCCTCGGCGGCCAGTGATCGTGGCGGTGGGGGGGACCCCCAACCCTGGCACTATAGCGCTCAAGGTTGGGTCCTGAGCGGCCCTGGGGCGAGGGATGGAGACCCTTGCATAACCATTTGGTGATACAACTCAAACTTTTGTCATGTTTATGGCTGGTTGGGCGACCGATCCATAGCTGTTGGGTTATAGAAATCAAGGATTAATGACTTACCTGCCATGGTTTGTCGCCATTAGGTGTTGGATCCCTCCTCAAAAGTGGGATGCACCCGGTAGGTGAATAGCCAAGACCTCCTCTCCCCTTCTCTGCCTATTCCTCCAGGATTTTCGGCACCTTAAAAAAGTCCCCCTCCCGGTCGGGGGCGCAGTTGAGCATGACCTCGCGATCGCCGAAGGGGGCCAGGGCGTCGGGGCGGGTAATGTTGTTCAGCTCGATCGCCCGGGTGGTGGGCTCCACCGCCTCGGTGTCCAGCTCCTTGAGCTGGTCAACGTAGTCGAGAATGCTGCTTAGCTGGCTGGTGAACTGCTGTTCCTCCTCGCTGGTGAGGGCCAGCCGGGCCAGGTGGGCTACTTTACGAACCTGTTCTAGATCAATCATGGCAGGGCCCTAAAAGAAAATATCGTTTTTCATGCGACCGGTGTTCTTGAGCCAGTTTTGGGCCTCAATGTAGTTATTGGGGGCGATGGAAAGGGCCTCCAGCCAATAGCGGGCCGCTTCATCAAAGAGGGTCTCGGCCCGGTCGCTATCGCCGGTGGCGGCCGCCTGTTCCCCCTGGTAGTGGTAGATCACCGCCATGTTGTTGAGGGCCTGGCACATGCGGGGGTTGAGATCCAGGGCCTCTTGGTATTTCTCCAGGGCGATTCCGTGTTCGCCGTTGCTGGCGTGGATTAGCCCCATGTTGTAAAGAATGAAACTTTTATCGTAGGGATCCTCCTCCAGCTTCAGAGCTTCCCGGTAGTTGTCCATGGCCTCGGCGTATTCCCCATCGGCCTGGGCTGACATGCCATCGCGGTAGTAGGCAAAGGCTTCCTTCTCGCTCTTTTTGGTGGGCATCAGCTTCAGGATCAGATCCGCCATCACCGTGAAGGACTTGTCAATGAAGTTGTCGTTGCGTTGGGTTCTGGGCATAGCAGCGGTGTTCAGGGATAGTCGAGGGTGACCTGGGGTTGGTGGCCCCACCCTTTAGGGTAGCAAACCCTAGGGTAACAGACCCGGCCCCCTAGTCGACGGCCACCGGCACCCGGCGTTGCCCTTGGAGGGTGCGAATCCGGTCCAGGCTGCCCAGGGGAATCGCCTGAATCAGCTGTTGGGTGTAGGGCCGTTGGGGCTGGTGGTAGATGGTGTCAGCGGGGCCAATTTCCTCCACCTGGCCCTGGTTCATCACCATGATGCGATCGCTCATAAACTTCACCACCCCTAGATCGTGGGAAATGAAAATGTAGGTGAGTTTAAATTCTCCCTGTAACTCCTTCAGCAGGTTGAGTACCTGGGCCTGCACCGATACATCCAGGGCGGAGACCGACTCGTCGCAGATAATAAACTTGGGGTTGAGGGCCAGGGCCCGGGCGATACAGATGCGCTGCCGTTGCCCCCCCGAAAACTCGTGGGGGTAGCGGCCCATGGCATCGGGGTTAAGGCCCACCCGCTCCAGCAGGTAGGCCACCCGCTCTCGCAGGTTAGCCCGACCCCGGTGCACCCGATGGATTTTTAGGGGTTCAGCGATGGCGGCGCCAATGGTCATGCGCGGGTCTAGGGAACTGTAGGGGTCCTGGAAAATGATCTGCATATCTCGCCGCAGGGGCCGCCGTTGCCGGTGGTTAAGCTGCAGCAGGTCCCGCCCCTCAAACCAGACCCGCCCACCCCGGACCGGCACCAGCCCCAATAGGGCGCGCCCCAGGGTGGTTTTGCCGCAGCCCGACTCCCCCACCAGGCCAAAGGTTTCCCCCTGGTAAACCTGGAAGGAAACATCCTTGACGGCCATGAAATAGTGTCGGGTGTTGCCAAACATATCCCGCACCGGATAGCCCACCTGCAGGTTTTCCACCACCAGGAGGGGGCCCTGGTCCACCAGGGTTTGCTGGCGAGACTCCAGGTCAAAATCCGTCAGACTGACGGGTTGGAGGTCGGCCGGGTCAGGCCCCTCCGCCCTCAGAAAATCAGCGACGGTGGGCAGGCGGCGCAGGCGCTGGTCGGGGCGCGGGCGACAGGCCAGTAGCCCGCGGGTATAGGGGTGCTGGGGCTGGCTAAAGAGCTCCAGCACCGGGGCGGTTTCGACGATTTTGCCCTGGTACATGACCGCCACCTGGTCGGCGATCTCGGCGATGATGCCAAAGTCATGGGTAATAAAGATCAGGGCCATGCCGCGGCGATCGCGCAGCTCCCGCAATAAATCGAGGATGGTGGCCTGCACCGTCACATCCAGGGCGGTGGTGGGTTCATCGGCGATCAAAATATCGGGGTTGCCGGCAATGGCCATGGCGATCATCACCCGCTGCATCTGCCCCCCCGACAGCTCGTGGGGGTAACGGTCTAGCAGGGCCTGCTGCTGCCGATCCACCGCCGTTACCAGGGCGCTCTCCGTCAGATTAGGATTGACCGCCAGCGCCTGTTGGCGCAGGGTTTCCTCCGGGGGCAGCAGCTTCACCTCCTGCAGACGGGCGATCGCCTGGGCCCGAGCCGCCGCCGGACTCACCACCTGGTGCTGATTAATCGCCTCCAGCAGTTGGAAGCCAATGGTGTAGACCGGGTTGAGGGAGCTCATCGGTTCCTGGAAGACCATCGCCACCCGGCCCCCCCGGTAGCGCTGCCGTTCCCCCTCGGACAGTGGGCAGAGATCCACCGATTGGTCTCCATCCTGGAGCCAAATCTCGCCGCTGGTAATCTGGCCCGGAGGGGTGGGGATCAACCCCATGATTGCCAGGGCCGTGACCGACTTGCCGGAGCCCGACTCCCCCACAATCCCCAGGGTTTCCCCCCGTCGCAGCTGAAAGGAGATATCCTGCACTGCCTGGAGTAAGCCTTCCTCCCCGGCGAAGCCAATACCGAGGTGCTTAACTTCCAGGACAATATCGGACATAAAACCTACCTCAAGGACAATGGACAGATGGTCAGCGGAACCGGTCTCAGGCTAGTGGTTACAGGCCAGGGGGGCAGCTGGCACCGCAACGGACGAGGGCTGAGGGAACGCACCAGGGGAAAGCAAGCTGCCGGGATAAACCATACCGGATGATACCTGACCATCAATGGCCTGACCTAACCTACCCAATAATGACTTTATCCTACTTGTATAGAGCCTGGCCATGGCCATTGTCATTGTGTCCTTAGGTTTAGTCCGTTGTTTCAGGGGTGGAGTGATAGTTTCATTGACTTTATTACTAAAGACACAACAACCGGTGGACTGAACGCAGCTGATGACGATCGACTTGATCTCGATTTCCCAGAACGTTAACCGCTCCATTACCCCTACCCCCATTGGCCACAACCGGTATACCATTTTTGACGGTGTTTGATCAGGGGTCATCGCCCCCCACCTGTCAAAGATGGCCAGCCAGGGGTATGGCCCAACCTATGTTTACTGGTATCCTAACTCGATTCCTAATGCCATCCCGGGAGGATTTTCCCAAAAATTTTCCGAGAACGGTATGCGATCTCCTTCTTCTGGTGAACCCGATTAACTCGCCCCCCGCCCATTCTCCCTGCTGAACGCCTCACCATGCTCCGTTTCCAGCCCGCCGGATTTGTCCAAAAGCCCCTGGCCACCGATCTGGGGGTGATGGTGTACTACACCAACGTCGCCGCCCCGGCGATCGACACCCCCACCCTGGTATTTCTCCACAGCCTGGGGGGTGGCTCCTCCGCCTTTGAATGGTCTTTGGTTTACCCGGCCCTGGCGGATACCTACCGGGTGGTGGCGCCGGACCTGATCGGGTGGGGCCAGTCCAGCCATCCGGTGCGCAGCTACCGGGTGGAGGATTACTTCACCATGATCACCCAGCTACTGACTAGCCTGGAGGGCCCCAGGTTGGTGGCCGCCACCTCCCTCACTGCGGGGGTGATGGTGCGCCTGGCGATTCAACGGCCCGATCTGTGCCAGGGCCTATTTTTGGTATCGCCGGCGGGCAATAGTGACTTTGGCCGCGACTACCGCCTTAGCCTGCCGGCTCTGCTGGCCAGCACCCCCGGTCTGGACCGCCTACTCTACCAGGTGGGGGCGGCCAATCCCCTGGCGGTGCGCTGGTTTTTTAGCAATTTTCTCCTGGCCGATCGCCGCCGCCTCACCCCTACCATGGTGCAGGCCTACCTGACCTGCACCCAGCAGCCCCAGGCCCAGTACGCCGCCCTGGCCTCCTTAAGTGGGGCGATTAGCTTTGATCTGGCTAACTATATCGGCCAGTTATCCCTGCCCACGGCGGTGGTGCTGGGGCAAAAATCCCGGTTTCTGCCCGCCGCCGTGGGGCGGCGCCTGGCCAGCCTCAACCCCCAGGCCATCACCGCTATCCACGAAATCCCCGATGCCGGGGTGCTGCCCCACCTGGAATGCCCCGAGGCGGTGGTGGGCCCCCTGCGGGACTTCGCGGAAATGGTTTTAGCGTCGCCCCCGATCCGGTGACCCACTGCACCGCCTCGGGGGCGAGGGCTCCTCTGGCCGGGGAAGTCGGCTTAGGGCTAATGCATCAGGGCTTGGCGATCTGTCTCCAGGGTATTGGTGAGGTGGTTTAGCAGCAGCTGGGTGGCGGTTTTACCGTCTCGGTTGATGTAGGCCTGTAAAATTTCCCGATGTTCCTGCTGCGAAACGTCCCGGCGCAGGGGTTGCTCTTTCAGCGATAGGTTAATATACACCGCCGATAGGTCCGACAGATGGATTAGACATTGTTGGAGTAGCCGGTTGGCGGCGGTTTTATCCAGCAGGGTATGGAACTGACGATTCAGTTCCACCCAGTCTTCAGGGTTGGAACTGGTCTCCATCTGGGTCAGAATCGCCTCAGCCTCGCCCAGCTCCTCCGCAGTGATGCGATTCATACTTTGCTGAACGCTGAGGGGAATGAGCACCGATCTCAGCTCGTAGATCTCCTCCAGCTCCTGCCGGGTAGGGCGGCGCACCGTGGCCCCCTTAAAGGCGTCTAATTCAATCAGGCCCTGGCTGCTCAGCTCCCGTAGGGCTTCGCGAATCGGCGTCACACTCACCCTAAAGGCCTCCGCCAGCTCCGACTGCACCAGGCGGGTGCCGCCGGGTAACTGACCCAGCAAAATCGCCTGCCGTAGGGATTCGGTTACAGAGGCATGGGTGGTGCGGGGGCCCGACTTAAGGTTGTCAAACTGTAGCTTAGCCAAGGGGGACTCCAGGATAAGGTTTCCCTAAGAAAGTGCTGCTTTGATTATCACCTCTATGACCCTGATTTTGAACCCATCAGGCTGATAGGGAGCAGGGGAAGCAGGAACCCTGAATACTGTCTCTCCTGCCTGCCTCTTGAAGGTTGTCTAATTTAAACCCTTACCCCTTTAAACCCTTACCCCATCCAGCACTAGAGCTCTGAACCGAGCCAGGATAATCATAGATGATTATATATGATACAAGATATATTTTGTATCGTATACAACGAAATCTCGAGGCTATAGCCGCTATAGTACCCAGAGCTTGAGGGATGGCGGAGCTGTTTCCTGGCTCCTCGCCTTAAGGGAACTGGGGCAGGGGATGCTGAGGTGGTTCGCCCAGGCCATCCTGGCTGGAGTATTACCCTGGGCAGGGCCCTTGTCTCAAGGGGCCAATCAGACTTTAAGGGGGTGTCCTACTCCCTTGTTTTTTAGTGCGGGAAATGTTGAGCCTATGGCTTCTGTCTTGCTTCGTAATGCTACGGTTTTGCCCTTTACCGCCCAAGCCGATGGGGGGATTGATCTGAACCCCCAGGTGAGGGATGTGTTGGTGGAGGCGGACCGCATTACCCAGGTGGGGTCAGCCCTGGAGTTTAGGGCTGACCAGGTAATCGATGCCACCGATCAGTTGTTGATTCCTGGTTTTGTGGATGGCCATAGCCATACGGTGGTGGGGGTGCTGGAGAAGTGTGCCTACGAGGCCCTGCCCCTGGAGCTGTGGATGCTGTACCTGCCGCCGGATCAAAAGCTCGATCCGCGGTTGCACTACCTCTGTGCGGCGATCGCCGGCATGGAAGCCTTGAAGAATGGCACTACCACCCTGCAGGATGACCTCTACGCCCTGCCCTTTACCACCCCAGAAATCTTTGAGGCCACCGCCCAGGCCTATTGCGACCTGGGGATGCGGGCCAGTCTCTCCCTGCACGCCATTAACCAACCTCTGCACCACACCATTCCCTACCTGGCGGAGTACCTGGAGGAGAGCCAAAAGGCGGCCTTCGGCCAGGCGGTGGCGGGGTTTTCCATGCCGGAGTGGAGTCAGCTTTTTCGAGATCTATACCAGCGCTGGCACGGCTACAACGGTCTGATCACCACGGTGCTGGCCCCCTCGGCGGCCCAGCGGGTGACGCCGGAGTTGATGCAGTGCATTGCCGCCCTGTCGGCGGAGTACGATGTGCCCATCCACGCCCACCTGCTGGAAACCCGCACCCAGGCGGTGACAGGCCTGGAATTTTTTGGGGAAACCATCATTCAGTACGCCCAGCACCATGGTCTGCTCACCCACCGCACCACCATTGCCCACGGTATTTGGCTCACCCCGGAGGATATCGATCGGGTGGCTGAGGCTGGTGCAACCATCGTTCATAACCCGGTTAGTAACTACCGACTGTGCAGCGGCATTGCCTCGATTCAAGCCCTACAGGCGGCGGGGGTGAATATTGCCCTGGGTACCGATGGCATGGATAGCTTTAACCTGTTTAACGTGATCCGCACGGCGGGCCTCACCCACTCCGTGGTTGACAGCGATTACCAGCGCTACCCCCGGGCCGCCGATGTGCTGAAGTGGGCCACCGCTGGAGGGGCCCGGTCCGCCCTATTGCAGGATCAGGTGGGGGCGATCGCCCCGGGGATGAAGGCGGATTTTGTCCTCTACGACCTTAACAGCCTCAGCTTTACCCCTCGCCACGAACTGCCCCTCCACCTGGTCTACGCCGAGGATGGTCGGTCGATTCGCCAGGTGTTTGTCAATGGTCGCCTGGTGGTGGCCGACGGTGAGGTGCTGACCCTGAAGGAGGCCGACATTCTGGCAGAGTTCCGGGAACGGCTGCCGGAGTATCGGCAGTTGCGCCAGCAGTTTCAACGGCAGGGGGCCCAGTTACGTCCTGCCATGGACCAGGTGTATCAACGGGCCATGGCCCACCCCCTCGCGATCGACAACTTTAGTCGGGCGGGTCTCAGGGGTCACAAGCTCGCTCCTGGTGTCCCTGAGACCCGCCCGATTTCCTAATCGGTTCTACCCAAGCACCGGTCTGGGACGGGGACCCTTCTCCCCAGGGTTTGATGTTTTTCTTAATTTCACGGAGTGTTTCCATGGCCTTTTCCTCTCGTCGTCGTTTTTTGCAGTACGCCTCCCTCACCTCCCTGGGGGTGGCGGCGGCTAAGTTGGGGGGGTGTGCCAGCCCATCCAAGGACACCGCCACTGGGGGTGAGGCGACCCCCAGCCCTGCCAAGGGCGGCACCATTCGGGTGTTGTCTTGGCCCGGCTATGAAGACAAGGCGGTGATCAGCAAGTTTGAGCAGGACACCGGTACTCGGGTTGAGTTTAAGAACTACGTGGGTGGGGAGCAGATGCTCCAGTTGGTGAGCCAATCCCCGCCGGGCACCTACGACTCCATCGTGGCGGATGCGGAGTACCTGCCCAAGTTAATTGCCCTGGGGGTGATCGAACCCCTGAAGGTGGAGGATTTCCCGGAATTCAGCAACTACGTGCCCGCCTATCAGGAGATGCCGCTGTTCTATGACCAGGGTAAGATGATGGCGATCGCCACCCGCTATGGGTTCTACGGCATGGCCTACAACACCGATGTGGTGTCCGCGGATAAAGCCGGTGACTGGAATTTTCTGCTGAGCCCCGAGCTGAAGGGTAAGGTGGCCATGTTTGACTGGTACCTGCCCAACATGGGGGACTTTAGTCTGGCGGTCTTCCCCAACCGGGAGAACCCCTACGACCTCACCGATGCTGAACTGCAAAAGGTGAAGGAATGGATGCTGAAGCTGAAGCCGAATCTGTCCCTGATTTCCCAAAACTTCCAGGATGTCACCAATTCCTTTTTGACCGGCGGGGTGATCGCCGCCCCGATTGGCGACTGGCTGATCCAAAACCTGGTGGCGGATGGCCATAAAAACTTTACGGCGATCATTCCCAAACAGGGGGCGATCCGCTGGAGTGAGGGGGCTACCCTGGCGGGCTCCAGCAAGAACAAGCCCCAGACCCTGGAGTGGATGCGCTACATGACCCAGGCCGAGCCCCAAGCCCGGTTGGCCAATGTGGCCGCCTCCAAGTGCCAGGTGCCTAACCTGAAGGCGATCGACCTGATGAATGAGGCGGAAAAATCCCTACTGGGTTACGTCCCCGATCCGAAGGTGAGTGGCAAGACCGTGGCCGAGGTGAAAACCGCCGCCACCACCCCCCGCCGGTTGCCGGTGAAGCAGTCTGATAAGGTGTGGCAGGACATCTACAACGAGTTCAAGACCAGCTAACCCTGGTTAGCCAGGGCCCAGCCCCCATGGACTGGGCCTGGAGTCTTCCTGCCCTCCCTTCTTTGCTCCTGCAGCTATGGCTACCCACGATCTCGAGTTGGTGAATATTTCCAAGGCCTATGGCGCCCTTAGCGTCTTAGACCAGATTAACCTCAGGGTGGAGGCGGGTGAGTTCATTGCCATTATGGGCCCCAGCGGCTGTGGCAAAACCACCCTGCTACGGGTGATTGCCGGCCTGGAGGGGGTGTCGGGGGGGCAGGTGTTGCTGCAGGGTAAAGACATCACCGCCCTGCCGGTGAATCGCCGTAACACCCCCCTGGTGTGGCAGAGTTTTGCCCTGTTTCCCCACTTGAAGGTGCGCCAGAATATTGCCTTTGGCCTGACTCTGGCGGGCTTGCCTAAGCCGGAAATTAATCGACGGGTGGAGGAAATGGCGGTGATGCTGAACCTGGAGCCCCTGCTGGACCGCCGCATCAGCCAGTTGAGCGGTGGTCAAAAGCAGCGGGTGGCGATTGCCCGATCGCTGGTCACCAAACCCAATATTCTCCTGCTGGATGAACCCATGAGCGCCCTCGACCCCCACCTGCGGGTGCGCATGCAGGGGGAACTGAAGCGGTTGCAACAGACCCTGGGCATCTCCTTTTTCTACGTTACCCATAACCAGAATGAGGCCTTTTCCATGGCGGACCGGGTGGTGGTGATGAACCAGGGCCGCATCGAGCAGATCGGCCCACCGGCGGAAATTTACAATGCCCCCGCCACCCACTTTGTGGCGGAGTTCGTCGGCAACAATAACCTATTCGATGGCGAGGTGGTGGCCAACGATGGCCGCACCATTCAAATCCGCTGTCCCCAGGGCTTGATCCAGGCGCCGGTGCGGCAGCGATCGCACCCCGTGGGCGATCGGGTGACGGTGGTGGTGCCCGCCGATCGCCTGGCCATTGCCGCCGGTGGGATCGCGGACAATCACCTGCAGGCCACCCTACGGGCCAAGGAATTCATTGGCTCCCAGGTGATCTATTTCCTGGAAACCCGCACTGGCCACGAGGTCAAGTTAATTCAGCAGCAGTCCTTCAGCGACAGTATGCAGGTGCCGGTGAATACTGAGCTGGAGCTGGTGTGGCAACTGGACAACACGATTTTGCTAGGAGAACGGCGCCTTGACCGTTGATCCTGGTTTGCTCCCCCCTAACCCCATGGCTAAGCCCCTATCCAAACCCACCAAGGCCCCCAACGAATCGAGTTGGCTAGGGCTGGTCTGTCTGGCCCCGGCGGTGATCTACGATACCCTGCTGTTTTTATTGCCCCTGGTTTTCCTGGTCTGGATTGGCTTTTGGACCGTCGATAACTACGTTATGGTGCCGGGCTTTTCCCTAGCCAATTACAGCGATATTTTCCAGCAGTTTTTTAGCCGCTCCCGCTACGCCTTCGCCATTGGCCAATCCCTCTGGGTGAGCGCCACCACCACCCTACTGGCGGTGGTGCTGTGCTACCCCTTTGCCATGGCCCTGGCCTTCAGGGTGCCTGCCCGCTGGCAACGGCTGGGGGTATTGCTGGCGATCGCCCCCTTTTGGAGCAGTTACATCCTGCGGCTCTACGCCTGGCAAACCCTACTTAACCGGGAGGGCCTGATCAACTCCCTGCTATTGGGGGTAGGGCTGATGCAGGCCCCCATGGAAATTGTCTTCACCCAAACCGGCACCCGCATCGGCCTGCTCCACTACCTGGCCCCGATCATGATTTTGATCCTGTACCTGGCCCTGAGGAACATTGACACCACCCTGCTGGGGGCGGCCCAAAACCTGGGGGCCAATCGCTGGCAGGTGTTCTGGCGGGTGATTTTGCCCCTGACCCGACCGGGGGTGGTCTACAGTGCGGTGTTTGCCATGATTATCAGCCTTGGCGATGTGCTCTCGGGGATTATCCTGGGGGGCGGCACCGGGCGATCGGTGTTTGGCAGCCTGCCCCTGTTTTCCACCATGATCTTGAATGAGTACGCCGCCTCCACCAACCTGCCCCGCACCGCCGCCCTGGCCACTCTTTTGATTGCCATCATGGTGCTGGTTTTGCTGGTGGGTAATCAGTTCTCCCAGACAGAATCCTGAGGTTGCCATGACCGCTTCCCCAACCGCTGCTTCGGTCAAAACCCCGGGCGATCGCCTCCTGGCCCTGGCCGCCGGTCTCTACCTGGCCCTGGGGTTTGGTTTCCTGTTTCTACCCCTGCTGGCCCTGGTGTTGTTTTCCTTTGAGTCCAGCCGGTTGCCCACCCTACCCTGGACCGGCTGGACCCTGGACTGGTACCACGCCCTCTGGGCCGATGGCCGCTTGATGGTGGCCCTGAAGCACAGTCTGGTGGTGTCCCCCATCGCCGCCACCCTGGCCACCGTCCTGGGTTTTCTGGCGGCCTACACCCTAAACCGGTTTAACTTCCTTGGCAAGCGCGCCCTCTCCATTATCATGATCGTGCCCCTGCTGGTGCCCCCCCTGATCATGGGGGTGGCCTTTTTGGGGCTGCTGTCGCGGGTCAACCTGCAGGGTAAACTGGTGAGCGTGGTGCTAACCCATGGGGTGATCCTGATCCCCACCGCCATCGCCCTGATTACCATCCGACTGGCCCAAATCCCCCGCGATCTCGAGCAGGCCGCCTGGAACCTGGGGGCCACGGAATGGCAGGCCCTGATTCGGGTGGTTTTGCCCCTATCTCTGCCAGGCATTGCCGCCGCCTGGTTGCTGGCCTTTACCTTCTCCTTCGATGAGTTCATCATCGCCTGGTTTGTCTCAGGCTTTGAGCCCACCCTACCGGTGGCCATCTATAGCTTTATGGCCTTTAACCTGGATCCTTCCCTGAATGCGATCGGTACGGTCATTTTTGTCTTTTCCCTGCTTATGCTGATCGGCGTAGAGATCCTGCTCCTACCGATTTTGTTGAAGGGGCGGGAGCGATCTGAGGCAGAGGTGAAATAGGTGAAGGGGGCTAGACCGGAGCCGAGGACCAGGGCGCCGAATTGTGATGCCTGCCTCAATGAACTGTCTTACCTATCCCTTTGGTCTACCTGCCATGGCTACCGCTGAACCCCCTGTCACCCTCTCCTTTGTGCCAGCGGAGATGGCGGACCCCGCCCCCTACCAGCTGCTCACCAGCATTGTCGCCCCCCGCCCCATCGCCTGGGTCTCTACCCTAAGCCGGGAGGGGGTACCCAACCTGGCCCCCTATTCTTTCTATAATGCGGTGGCTGGCTTCCCTCCCACGATTATGTTTTCTGTGTCCTACCGACGCCAGCCCCCCCACGAGAAGGACACCCTGCGCAACGCCAAGGAGACCGGGGAATTTGTTTGCCACGTGGTGGATGAACCCATGGCGGAGGCCATGGTGCACACCTCCCAGGAGTTTCCCTACGGGGTGAATGAGTTTAAACAGGTGGGACTAAGCACCCTACCCTCGGTGGATGTGGCCCCCCTGCGCCTGGCGGATGCCCCGGTGGCGATGGAGTGCCGGGTGACCCAGATTGTGCCGGTGGAGGGCAGCACCAATGTTATGGTGTTGGGCCGGGTGGTGCGCTTCCACGTTCGTCAAGACCTCTATCGACCAGAGCTGGGGTTGGTGAACACCGTGGCCATGCACCCCATTACTCGCCTGGGGGGGGCCAGGGAGTACACCAAAATTGGTGAATTATTCTTCCTCAGCTAAGTTCCCCAGGGATTTTTTCTCCATGTATGTTTCCCCCTAACCTAGAGGATTCTCCAATGACTATCACCGCCTATCTCATTAAACAGGCCACCGTACTACCCTTTACCCCCACCCCCTCCGGCGATCTGGATCTCACCCCACGTCAGCAGGATGTGCTGATTGTGGGCGATCGCATTGCCCAAGTCGCCGACCACCTTGAAGGGGTGCCGGAACCAGTGACCGTGATTGATGCCCGGGATCACCTGCTCATCCCTGGTTTTGTCAATGCCCATGCCCATTCCGTAGAAATTCTCGAGAAGGGCCGCTACGAAGCCCTCCCCCTGGAGGCCTGGATGCTCTACACCTATCCGCCCCTGAAGCAAACCCACCTTAGCCCCAGGCTGTGCTACCTGCGGACCCTGCTGGGGGCTCTGGAGATGGTGAAATCGGGGGCCACCACCATTCAGGACGATCTGATTGAGTTGCCCTACATCACCCCAGAGATTTTCGCCGCGATCGCCCAGGCCTACCTGGATATCGGTCTGCGGGCCAGCCTCACCCACCACGCCATTAACCTGCCTCTCTACCAAACCATTCCCTATCTGGAGGAGTTTTTGCCCGCCGATGTGCGGCGGGACCTGGATGCCATGGTGGGCCCTACGGATGGGGAGTGGTTGGCCCTGTTTCACGAGTTATATCGGCAGTGGCATGGTCGGGAGGGTCTGATTACCCTGGCCCTGGCCCCCTCTGCCCCCCAACGGGTGACCCCGGCTCTCATGGCGGAGATCGCGGCCCTTTCCGAAAGCCTGGATCTGCCCATCCATACCCATATGCTGGAAACCAAAACCCAGGCGGTGACTGGCCCCGAGTTCTATGGCCCGGGGGAATCGGTGGTTAGCTATGCCAAGCGCCATGGCATGCTCACCCATCGTACAGCGATCGCCCATGGCATCTGGCTCACCGATCGGGATGTGGAGCTGATCGCTGAGGCCGGCGCCACGGTTGTCCACAATGTGGTGAGTAACCATCGTCTCTGTAGCGGTATTGCCCCGATCCGCCAACTAATGGATGCGGGGGTAAACCTTGCCCTGGGGTCCGACGGCATGAGCTCCAATGACTCCTTTAATATGTTTGATGTTGTGAAGATGGCGGGTCAGGTCCACTCCGTCACCGATCCCGACTATACCCGCTACCCTCGGGCCAAGCATGTGCTGAAGTGGGCCACGGCGGGGGGAGCCCGGTCCGCCCTGTTGCAGGATCAGGTGGGGGCGATCGCTCCGGGGCTGAAGGCGGATGTTGTCCTCTACGATCTGAAGACCACCAGTTTTATTCCCCGCGGTGAGTTGCCCATTCACCTGGTCTACGCCGAGCATGGCCAGTCCATTCGCCAGGTCTTTATTAACGGTCAACTGGTGGTGGCGGAGGGGCAGGTGGTGACGGTGGATGAGTCGGCCCTGCTGGCGGAGCTGCAGGAGTTGCTGCCGGAGTACGACGCAGAACGGGCTGCCCTCTACCAGCAGGCGGACCGGCTGATGCCGGCCATGACCGCCACCTACCAAAGGGCCATGGCCCAACCCCTACCGATTGAGCGTTTTACCCGCATTGAGGGGAGTTAGGTATAGGCCTAATAAAGTTCATCATATCTACAAATAAGGGGTCTCACCCCTGATGACATGGGTTTGTTACCATGTATTGCAGATGCACCCTGATGGAGGGAGAGCCTGGGTGCTCTCCTTTTTTCTTTTAGGGGGGCTGGTTGAGCGTGACCGGTGAGAGCAACATGGTAGGGATTTAGGTCCTTTAGCCCAGGGCAGCGAGGCCGGCCCCAGGCTATCGCTTTGGCTAGATCCCTTGCGATAGGCTGGATCGATGATTGTCATGGCTCCCAACCCGAGAGCATCCCAATATTACGAGCTATAAACCCTCAGATTGGGTAGACCGTCTAGCTCGCCTCCATGCCCATGCCCCTGGCTAGGACTATAAAGGGTGTGGCCGCCTTGTCCTGGGCAGACTGGCGACTGTTATAGTGGGGGCGGCGATTTCCATCCTGCACCGCCCCGGTTTCCCCTATGGTTCAGAATCTCCAGTTCGAGTCCGTCAGCGATCGCCTGCCCCCCCAAAATGTGGAGGCGGAGGAGGCCATTCTGGGGGGGATTTTGCTAGACCCGGAGGCGATCGGTCGGGTGATGGAGCTGCTCTCCCCCGAAGCCTTTTACATCGCCACCCATCGGGATATCTACCGGGCCGCCCTGGATCTGCACAGCCGCGGCCAACCCACGGACCTGATCACGGTTACCCTGTGGCTGCGGGACCACAATAAGCTCGACCGGGTGGGGGGGCAGGTGCGTCTGGCCCAGCTGGTGGATCGCACCGTCAGTGCGGCCAACATTGACCAGTACGCCACCCTGGTGATGGATAAGTACACCCGCCGCACCCTGATTCAGGCGGGGGGAGAGATCGCCCAATTGGGCTATGACACCACCATCCCCCTGGAAAATGTCCTGGACCAGTCTGAACAAAAGCTGTTTGGCATTACCCAGGTGCGCCCCCAGGGGGGCCTGACCGCCACCGCTGATATTTTGATTGACACCTTCTCGGAAATTGAGCAGCGATCGCTGGGGGTGGTGCTGCCGGGGGTGCCCTGCGGTTTCTACGATCTGGATGCCATGACCCAGGGCTTCCAGCGATCGGACCTAATCATTGCCGCCGGTCGCCCCTCCATGGGAAAAACCAGCTTCGTTCTAAACATGGCCCGCAATATTGCGGCGTTGCAGAAGTTGCCGGTGGCCATCTACAGCCTGGAGATGTCTAAACTTCAATTGGTCTACCGGTTACTGTCTAGCGAAGTGGAAATGGAAAGTAGTCGGCTGCGCACCGGTCGCATTGCCCAAAACGAATGGGAAAAGCTGGGCCATGCCATCAGCATGCTCTCCCAAATGCCCATCTTTATTGACGACACCCCCAATATTTCCGTCACCGAGATGCGGTCCAAATGTCGTCGCCTGCAGGCGGAGCAGGGCGGGGCCCTGGGGCTGATTTTGATCGACTACCTGCAGTTGATGGAGGGCGGTAGTGATAACCGGGTGCAGGAATTGTCAAAGATTACCCGATCGCTAAAGGGGCTGGCCCGGGAACTCAATGCCCCCATCATTGCCCTATCCCAGCTCAGCCGTGGGGTCGAATCCCGCACGAACAAGCGCCCGATGATGAGTGACCTGCGGGAGTCGGGCTCCATTGAGCAGGATGCGGACCTGATCATGATGCTCTACCGGGAGGAATACTACGAGCCCGACACCCCCGATCGGGGCATTGCCGAGGTGATTGTTACCAAACACCGCAATGGCCCCACCGGTACGGTCAAACTTCTGTTCGAGCCCCAGTTCACCCGCTTTCGCAACCTGGCTAGCCCTGGCGTATAGTGGTGATGGGCCTACATCCTGGCCCCCATCCCCCTTTTGCCCATGCCCTTCTCCTACCCCCCTAGCCCCCGCCAGGACCAGGTCGATACCTACCATGGCACCGCCGTAGCCGATCCCTACCGCTGGTTAGAAGACCCCCAGTCCGAGGCCACCCGCCACTGGATCGAGGCCCAAAATCAGCTGACCTTTTCCTACCTGCGGCAATTGCCCCACCGCCAGGCCATCCAGCAACGCCTCACCGATCTCTGGAACTACGAACGCTACAGCACCCCCTTCCACCAGGGGGGCCGCTACTTTTACTTTAAAAACGACGGTCTGCAGAACCAGAGCGTACTCTACACCCTCACCAGCCTCGACGGCGAACCCCAGGTGCTGCTGGATCCAAACAGTCTGTCCAGCGATGGCACCGTCGCCCTCAGTGGCCTGGCGATCAGTGAAAATGGGGCATGGCTGGCCTATGGCCTCTCTAGGGCGGGGTCAGATTGGGTGGAATGGTTCGTGCGGGATATCGCCACCGGCCAGGATACGGAGGACCATCTGCGTTGGGTGAAATTCTCCGGGGCCTCCTGGAGCCATGACCACCAGGGCTTTTTCTACAGTCGCTACGATGAACCCGATGCCGATGCCCCCGGGGAGGCGGTGAACTACTATCAAAAGCTCTACTACCATCGGCTGGGCACCCCCCAAACCGCCGATGTGCTGATCTATCATCGCCCCGACCAAAAGGAGTGGGGCTTTGATGGCAGTGTCACCGATGATGGTCGCTACCTGATCATCTCAGTGTGGCGCGGCACTGACCCTAACAACCTGGTGTTTTATCAGGATCTCAGTTACCCCGACAGCCCCGTGGTTGAACTGATTGCTGAGTTTGAGGCCAACTATAGCTTTGTGGATAACCAGGGCGATCGCCTCTGGTTTCGCACCGATCATCAGGCCCCCCGGGGTCGCCTGATTGCCATTCACCTGGCCCAGCCTGAGCCCCAGCACTGGCAAGAGGTGATTCCGGAGATGGAGGACACCCTGCAGGGGGTCAGCCTGATCCACGACCAATTTATCGCCAACTACCTCCAGGATGCCCACAGTAGCCTGCGCCGTTATCGCTTAACCGGTGAGCCCCTGGGCACCCTGGCCCTACCCGGGATTGGCTCCGCCGATGGCTTTGAGGGCAGACGCCAGGACCGGGAAACCTTCTATAGTTTCACCAGCTTTACCCAACCCAGCACCATTTACCACTACGACCTGGAGAGCGGCCTCAGCACCCCCTACTGCCAGCCCCAGGTGGCCTTTAACCCGGACGACTATCAGACCACCCAGGTGTTTTACCCCAGTCGGGATGGCACGGCGATCCCCTTATTTATCACCCACCGCCGTGACCTGGACCGGCGCCGTCCCCAACCCACCCTGCTCTACGGCTACGGGGGCTTTAACGTCTCCCTCACCCCCAGCTTTTCCGTCAGTAACCTAGTGTGGATGGATATGGGCGGTATCTACGTGGTGGCTAACCTGCGGGGCGGCGGTGAGTACGGCGAAGCCTGGCACCAGGCCGGTACCCGCCGGCACAAACAAACCGTTTTTGATGACTTTATCGCCGCCGCCGAATGGCTGGTGGCCCAGGGCTATACCCAGCCAGCCCAGCTGGCCATCATGGGGGGCAGCAATGGCGGGCTGTTGGTGGGGGCCTGCATGACCCAGCGCCCCGACCTGTTTGGCGTTGCCCTACCGGCGGTGGGGGTGCTGGATATGCTGCGGTTTAACCAGTTCACCATTGGCTGGGCCTGGGAGTCGGACTACGGATCTCCCCAAGACCCAGAGGAGTTTGCCGCCCTCCACGCCTACTCCCCCCTGCACAACCTGCGATCGGGCACCGCCTACCCCGCCACCCTGGTCACCACCGCCGATCACGATGACCGGGTGGTGCCCGCCCACAGTTTCAAGTTTATTGCGGCTTTACAATCGGTCCACCGGGGTGATGCCCCCGTCTTAATACGGATCGAAACCCAGGCTGGCCACGGCGCTGGCAAACCGACGGCCAAACTGATTGAGGAGGCCGCCGATCGCTGGGCCTTTGTGGCTGAGCAATTTACGATGGCAGGGCTAGCCCCTAGGTCACCGGCTTCCCTCAACAGGCCATAGATCTAGCCACCGGCAAAGGGGTCGAAACTGAGGGTCTGTACGGGGCTACCTCACTCTTTGGAGGGGTTTAGGGGCTCTGGGCCTGACCTGGTTCCTTGGGTACTACCCTGCCGGCAAAAGTCAGCGGCTTTTACTTTGGCTGGTTGGGTTTGATAAAGCTGGTCTAATTTCAGCAGGGTGTGCAGGAGCACCTCCGCCCCCAGGGCGCATTGCTGTGGTGAGGTATATTCCGTGTCAGCATGGCTGATACCGGCCTGACTGGGCACGAAAATCATGCCCATGTCGGCCAGGGCGGCCATTTCCTGGGCATCGTGGCTGGCCCGACTGGGTAGGCTGAGGGTACTCAGACCCAGGTCTTGACAGACGCTGGCAATAATCGATTGGATCCTAGGCGCCGCCGGAGCTGGATCGTTGCGCAGGCGGGGCTGGATCTGAATCTCAGTACCGGTGGCGGCGGCGATCGCTCCCAGTCTGCCCTGCAGGTCCACCATCATGGCCTCAAGGTGGGCATTAGACAGATCCCGAATATCCAACTTCAGGTTTACCTGACCCGGAATCGTATTGGGAACATTGGGCAGCACCTCCAACCAACCCACGGTGGCCACCTGGTCACCGGGTTGGTTGGCAATCTGGTGCACCGCCAGGACGATCTGGGCCGCCGCCACCAGGGCATCCTGGCGCAGAGCCATGGGGGTAGTCCCCGCGTGACGAGCCATGCCGGTAACGGAAATGTAGTAGCGCCGTTGGCCCACAATGCCCTCCACAACACCGATGTCTACCCCTACTGTTTCTAGCACGGGCCCCTGCTCCACGTGCAGTTCCAGGAAGGCCACCATTTCCCCAGAACGGCGCTGGGCGCTGGTGATCTGGTTCCAGTCACCTCCCACCTGGGCCAGGCAGATCTGAATTGGGCTGCCATCTAGACGACTGTAGTAGCCAGGGTTAGGGACGATGCGGCCAGCCATGGCCTTACTGCCAATCATGCTGCTTTCTTCATCGGTAAATACGATCACCTCCAGGGCGTGGTGGAGGCGCCGTTGCTGATCCCGCAGGGTACGCACCACCTCGATCCCCGCCAGCACCCCGTAGGCTCCGTCATAACAGCCCCCGTTGGGGACCGTATCAATGTGGGAACCGGTGGCCAGGGCTGGGCGGTGGGGTTGGCTGCCCTCATAGCGGCCAATTATGTTGCCAGCGGCATCGAGGCGTACCCCCATGCCCGCCTGCTCCATCCAGCCCTGAACTACCTGACGGGCCTCAAGATCCGCAGCACTGTAGGCAACCCGATCAATACCGCCGGTGGCGGTGCGGCCGATCTGGGCTAGATCGGTGAGACGGCGATTTAGGCGATCGCCATCAATGGTCAGGCGGTAGGAGGTTGTCATTGTCCAGGAGGGTGTGGGGCTGGAGAGGCAGGGCCGGGTGGGGTTAGCCCATGGCCAGGAAGGGGGCTTGAGCTAACTCTGTATTCTGTATACATTAACAACTATAATCTTGAACACGATTATCTTGGGTAAGTTTAAGGAGGTTTCATGACTTTAGCCAGGCGGGTATTTATTTGTGGATCGGCCCTGCGAGGTCAGCCTGACCACGGCAATTTACAGTCTGCCAAATTCCTGGGGCCTGCCCAAACCGAACCCCTGTATCGTCTCCATGCGGCGGCTGACGGGTGGCATCCGGCTATCTATGGAGTGGCCGATGGTGGTGTGAGTATCCCGGGGGAACTCTACGAACTGACGGAGGAGCAGTATGACTATCTGGTTTCCACCGAACCTCCCCACATGTATCCAGCGGAGGTGCAACTGCAGGGGGGCGGAGTGGCGATCGCTATGCTCTATCCCCAGACCTTAGTCGAGCAGTATAACTGGCCAGATATTTCCCACCATGGCGGCTGGGCTGCCTACAAGGCCGCTGGTGGTTAGGGGCTGACCGTGAAACCTCAGGGCCGCCTCCGAGTCTCCTAGGATTTAGCTAATTGCTCGAATCCACTGTGACTCTGGGTGGGACAATCGCTACAATGCAAAGGTCCTGGCCTGGCTGCGGGAGTATCACCTTGTCTAATTCCTCAAACCTTCCCCATCAATCGCGTTCCAGTGGCCCGTTGATCGCAGCGGCGATTACCTGGGGGGTCGTCACCCTATTATTTTTTCTCCTATTTAGTGTCCCCAGCGCCGGCCAGAGTCTACCCACCTGGTTTTTAACCGGCACTAATATTTTAGAAACCGGGGCCTTTTTGATGGCTGCCCTCCTGTGCTTCCGCAACTGGCAAAGTCGATACATCGTCAGCGGTCGTCGGGTGTGGCTCTGGATTGGCACGGGTTTACTCATGTACGGGTTGGGAAATATTCTGTTTTTCCTTTGGGGGGTGGTTTGGGGCCTGGACCCGGTAGTATCGCTGGGAGATTTTTTCTACATCCTGAGCTACCTCTGTTTAGCGATCGGTATGCTGCAGGCCGCTTTGCCCCGTCGCCTTAACCTGGAATCCTCCCAGTGGCTAATGATCGCCGCCATTGGTTTGGGGGGGGTGTTACTGACCCTATTTGTTTACCTGCGGGCCACCGCCGTGAGTACCACCCCCGAGGTGTCCTCCCTAACCGAGGCGGTGGTGGCCCCAGGGATAGCCCCCCTATGGTCGCCACCGGCGTGGATTAACCAGTTGGATCAATGGTTACAGCCCCTTGGTGATCTGGTGAGTATCCTCTACCTGGTTGGCGATACCGTTCTACTGATTATTGCCGGTAGCCTACTGGTTGCCTTTTGGGGCGGCCGGTTCTCCCAGTCCTGGACCTTGATCGCGATCGCGGCCTTCTGCCTTTACATTGCTGACATGTTTTTTGCCTATGCCGTTAATACGAACAGCTACATTGAGGGCAGGCTTTGGGAGGTTTTTTGGCCCTGGTCTGCGGTTTTCTTCTGGCTGGGAGCGGTAGTCGAGCGTGCAGTTTCTATAAATTCCCGCCGTACTTCTCGCCATCGAAGGGGTTAAGGCAGCTTAATATAATAACTGGGCGCTCTTTGGCCATAGCTATAGTGCAGAACCCTAAGTCACACTTTGGGTCTCAGGTTATGGTCAAGGGCGCCGCAGTCCTGCCCTCACGGAGCAGTGGCTGCTGTAGTCAATGGCATCCTCGCAGGAATTGGTTATGGCCCCTAAAAAGCTAACGGAAACGGATAAGCAAGCCATCCTAGGGTTATATCGCCAGCCTGAGGAAACCACCTCAACCTTGGCGGAACGCTATGGTGTCAGCAATAGCACTATTAGCCGGCTGTTGAAGGCCAGTCTGCCAGAGGAGGTCTATAGTGCCCTGATTCAGCAGAAGCGGAGCAGTGCGGATAAATCCCCAGCCCCACCGACGGATCAGCCCTCCCCCCCAGTGGTGGAAACGGTGACCGTCGCCCACCAACCGGTTCCTGGGCCTGTCCTACGTCGGCGCCGAGGAGCAATGGAGGATTCCCAGGGGCCAACGGTTCAGCCGCCAATCCTATCCGCCCCCTCCCTGTTGGATTTAGACTCTTCTGATGCCCTGGAGTCTGATACCCTGACCAATGTCAGGGTTACCCCCCCTGACCTGGATCTGTCCGAGGATTGGCAGGATGAGGCCAGCGCCTTAGGAGAGGACTACGACGAAGAGGATGACGAAGACGACGAAGACGACGAGGAGGACGAAGGGTTAGGCTGGAGTGAAGCCCCTGGCCTGACCTCCCCCCTGGGTACGGTGGAAATCTATCCCCTCACCGCCAGCGCCCTACCGCCACTCTGCTATCTGGTGGTGGAGAAGGTTTCCTCTGAGTTGGTGGTTTTGCCCCTACGCACCTTCGCCAATCTGGGAGAAATTCCTGAGGCGGAGGGGGATGCCCGTACCTTGCCGGTATTTGGTAACCACCATGGGGCCCGGCGCTTTTCCCGGCGCAACCAGCGGGTGATTAAGGTGCCCGATGGCAACCTGCTGAAAACCACTGGCCCCTATCTCCAGGCCAAGGGCATTACCCGCCTGTTGATCGATGGTCAGGTTTTTGCCCTAGAGGAATCCGTCGCTACGGTTTAGTGCGATCGCCCCGGGTTTAGCCTTGGTCAGGTTCAGTCCAGCGCCGATTGCTGTAGACTGGCTATGACTTGACTTTCTAGGCGCTCAGTCGGATGGATTTACTGCTAGATATTGCCATTGGCATTGGCCTCAGTGCAGCCGCAGGATTTAGGATTTTAGTCCCTTTCCTGGTGGCTGGCGTTGCGGCTCACCAGGGCTATCTGACCCTAACCCCGGGAATGGCCTGGTTGGGTAATACCACCGCTATCACTGCCATGGCGGTGGCTACCGTATTAGAGGTGTTGATTTACCTGGTGCCCGTGGTCGATAACCTGATGGATGCGGTAGAGTTGCCAGCGGCGACGATCGCCGGCACCATCCTGACCGCCTCCGTAATCGGCGGTGATGTTGATCCCTTTTTGCAATGGAGCCTGGCCCTGATTGCCGGCGGCACCGTAGCCGGTAGCACCCAGGCCTTTACCGGTCTAGCCCGCCTGGCCTCCACCGCCGCCGCTGGTCCAGTGGGTAATATCGCCGTCTCTGGGGCGGAGTTGGCCAGCTCTACCCTGCTATCGGTGCTGGCGATCGCCGTGCCGGTTGTGGTGGTCGGGGTGGTTTTGGTATTGCTATTGCTGCTGTTCCGCCGGAAGCGGCGGCGCCGGTCCTATAAAAAGTACTAGTCCTGCTGGTGGGAGAACTGGTAAGCCCCCACAAAGGCTAGCAGGATCGCCACCGCCAGTAACACTGGAATGCTATACCAGGGAAACTGGGCCAGGGGTTTGTAAGCGGCGGCCCGCAGCCCCAGGGTGGTGTAGGTCAGGGGTAGGAGGTAAACAATTACCTTCAGGACGGCGGGCAGGGTAGTGGGGTCAAAGAAGGTACCCCCTAAAAAGGACATGGGCACAATCAAAAAGTTGTTAAACAGGCCCACACTCTCTAAGGATTGGACATTTAGACCTACAATGACCCCCAATCCGGCAAACACAGCGGCGTTGAGCACCACCAGCAACAAAAATAAAGGGTTGAGAAAACTCCAGACCTGGCCGGTGAAGATCACCGCCACCAAAATCACCGAGGCGGCGGTCATCAGCCCCCGCACAATCCCCGCTAGCATCTTGCCCAGGTATAGGGCCAGGGGATGGACCGGGTAGAGTAACATTTCCTCAAAGGTCTTGGTGAACAGGCGATCGCCGCAAATCGAAAAGGTGGTGCCGCCAAAGCTAATCACCATGGAGGAGAGGGCCACCATCCCCGGCAGAATGAACTCCAGGTAGGTGTCTCCGGCGCTGGGGGTGGCCACCCGGTCAATGGCGCTACCCAGCCCCAGGCCAAAGGCCAAAATGTAGATCAGCGGTGAAACCAACCCGGAGGCCGCCACCTGGGGAATGCGCACCCGCAGGTCTAACCAGTCGCCCCAAAACACCGTCAAGGTATCGCCCCAGAGGGTGCGGAGGGGCAGGGAGAGGCGGTTAGACCGCCGGGGAATGGCAAGGGTTGGGGTCACGGCACTATCCTGCATAGTCAGGCAACATTTCTTAATCTTAATCTTAAGACCTTCTGGTCATCCCTGGAGGGGGAAAGTTCGGCAAACCACACCTGGGAAAGAATTGTCTGTTTCCCCGGCGGTTGGCTAAATTAGCACTCAGGGGGTGAGAGTGCTAACTCCGATGGTTCCCCCGTTAACGATCGATTAATTACCTAGAGTTTTGGAGGAAAACTATGGCTGCTGTTACCCTCAGTATGTCAACCGTAAAGCCCCTGGGCGATCGCATCCTGGTGAAGGTGAGCGAAGCCGAGGAAAAAACCGCCGGTGGGATTTTGCTGCCCGATACCGCTAAGGAAAAGCCCCAGGTGGGGGAGGTGGTGCAGGTAGGTCCTGGCAAGCGCAATGATGATGGATCCTACCAAGCCATGGAAGTCAAGGTGGGCGATCGGGTGCTCTACTCCAAGTACGCTGGCACCGACATCAAGCTGGCCAGTGAGGAGTACGTGCTGCTGCGAGAGTCCGATGTGCTGGCGGCCCTGGCCTAGGCCAGCGATTTATTTGTAATTGAGTTCATGATCACAACCCTACAAGGAGACTAGTTAACCTATGGCTAAAACCATCACCTATAACGAAGATGCCCGCCGCGCCCTGGAGCGGGGTTTTGATATCCTGGCGGAGGCCGTGGCCGTGACCCTCGGACCCAAGGGCCGCAACGTGGTGCTGGAGAAAAAGTTTGGCGCCCCCCAGATTATCAATGATGGGATCACCATCGCCAAGGAAATTGAGCTGGAGGACCATATTGAAAATACCGCCGTTTCCCTACTACGGCAGGCGGCCTCCAAGACCAACGATGCCGCCGGGGATGGCACCACCACCGCCACGGTGCTGGCCCACGCCATCGTCAAGGAGGGGCTGCGCAATGTGGCTGCCGGCGCCAATGCTATCTCCCTGAAGCGCGGTATCGATAAGGCTACCGCCTTTCTGGTGGATAAAATCGCTGAGCATGCCCGCCCCGTCGGTGATTCCAAGTCCATTGCCCAGGTGGGATCGATCTCCGCCGGCAACGATGAGGAGGTGGGGGCTATGATCGCCGACGCCATGGATAAGGTGGGCCGCGAAGGGGTGATTTCCCTGGAGGAGGGCAAGTCCATGACCACCGAGCTGGAGATCACCGAGGGCATGCGTTTTGACAAGGGCTACCTCTCTCCCTACTTTGTCACCGACACCGAGCGCATGGAAGCGGTCCTGGATGATCCCTACATTCTGCTCACCGACAAGAAAATCACCCTGGTGCAGGACCTGGTGCCCGTGCTAGAACAGGTGGCTCGCTCCGGTAAACCCCTGATGATCATTGCCGACGACATCGAGAAGGAGGCCCTGGCCACCCTGGTGGTGAACCGCATGCGGGGGGTGCTCAACGTGGCGGCGGTGAAGGCGCCGGGCTTTGGCGATCGCCGCAAGGCCATGCTGGAGGACATTGCGGTGCTGACCGGCGGTCAGGTGATCAGCGAAGACACCGGCCTGAAGTTGGACAACGTTAAGGTGGATATGCTGGGGCAGGCCCGCCGCCTCACCATCACCAAGGACACCACCACCATCGTGGCCGAAGGCAATGAGAAGGATGTCAAGGCCCGTTGTGAGCAAATTCGTCGTCAGATCGATGAAACCGAGTCTAGCTACGACAAGGAAAAGCTGCAGGAGCGCCTGGCTAAGCTCTCCGGCGGTGTAGCAGTAATTAAGGTGGGGGCCGCCACCGAAACCGAAATGAAGGACCGCAAGCTGCGCCTGGAGGATGCCATCAACGCCACCAAGGCCGCTGTTGAGGAGGGCATCGTGCCCGGCGGTGGCACCACCCTGGCCCACCTGGTGCCTGACCTATTGGCCTGGGTAGAGGGTAACCTCACCGCTGAGGAACATACCGGCGCCACCATCGTGGCCCGGGCCCTGGCGGCTCCCCTGATGCGGATCGCAGAAAATGCTGGCCAAAACGGCGCGGTGATCGCCGAACGGGTGAAGGAAACCCCCTTCAACGTGGGCTACAATGCTGCCACCGGTGAGTTCGTTGACATGTTTGAAGCCGGTATTGTGGACCCTGCCAAGGTCACCCGCTCCGGTCTGCAAAATGCCGCCTCCATCGCCGGTATGGTGCTCACCACCGAGTGCATTGTGGTAGACAAGCCCGAACCCAAGGAAGGTGCCCCCGCCGGTGCTGGCATGGGTGGCGGTGACTTCGACTACTAGGGTTGAGTCTCGGGGGCTAGCCCCCTTCTCCTGTCGATAAATTGAGTGGGATGCTGCCCTGACCAGGGCAGCTTTTTTTTGCTGTGCAGGGTTAGCTATAGCCGGTGTCGGTCCGCCAATTTTCTTGAGGATTTTGTTATCACCCCCCGCCAGCAGTTTACAGGTGTAAGAGTTGGGGACGGGGTGCTGCTGGCGATCGCGAATCACCCCAAATACCTGGGATAGGGTATCGGCGGGGGCCGGCACCCTGGCATCAGCGGTCTGGTGAAAACAACTGCGCTCGCCGGTGTGATAGGCCCCATCTGTACCGGATGCTATGCTCACAAGCCGCAGGCTGGTCGCCGGACCCGCGCAAAACAGCGACACACCGTCCCCGAGGACAACCGCTAGTTCGCCGCTGTTACAGACTCGGGTCAACATATTGGCGGTGGCGGTTGACTGGGGTGGGTTACCTGGTCATGGAAGGTCGTCCAGGTGCGGCTGGGGCAATGGACCTGGGCGTTGATTTTCTGGCTGTCGAGGTAGTCGGTGAAGTTGACGCTGTTGAGGCTGACCCGGTTAAAGGAGCAGGCGTCGGAGAGTGATCAGAATTTTGTGTAAATCCTGGGCCTGACAACGAGAAATCAATGGTTCCAGCCCGATTTACCACGGTTTTTTAAACACTCCCCCAAGTCAGCGGTTGCCAGTAGTCTTTATGCCTCACCAACCGCGCTCGACAATCCGCTGCACTAGGGTTGTTAGGTATCTGGCACAGCAATACACTTCTATTGCAGTCTATACCCTACCAAAGCGAGAGCTAGGATTAATCGATTGACCTTAAAAATCTCTTTGTGTAAACTAAGATTAGTCAACTAATCTTAGTCCCATGCTTGAAATTGCAAAGGAAGATATTATCTCCCGTCTTCAATTTGACAATCCTTGGTGGGAAACGAGTTGTCAAGGAAAAATTATTTACGAGGATGCGCCTCGACGAAAATATTTTGAAACTTTTTCTCAAAATATTTTAGATACAAGTGTACGCCGAGCGATTGTTTTAATGGGGCCGAGGCGGGTTGGCAAAACTGTCATGGTTTATCACAGCATTCGTATGCTTTTAGATTCTGACGTTCGTGCAGAAAATATTCTATATGTATCTCTCGAAACTCCCATTTACACTGGACTTCCTTTAGAGCGTATACTTAGCTATTTTCAAGAATTGTTCAAGCACGAGCGGACTTCAAAGTTATTCATTTTTTTTGACGAGATTCAATATTTACGTGAATGGGAAATACATCTGAAGTCTCTTGTTGATTCATTTCCTAGCTACCGTTTTGTAGCTACTGGTTCTGCCGCAGCCGCACTAAGATTGAAAAGTACTGAGTCCGGAGCTGGTCGATTCAGCGATTATGTCTTGCCGCCTTTAACCTTCGCTGAGTATTTAATGTTCATTGGAAGAGAAAACGAATTAATATCATTTGAAGCTCATGAATTTGAGGGCTATGAATATTCGCCTCTGGACACAGAGGAATTAAATAAAGAGTTTGTCAATTACCTCAACTTTGGAGGATATCCAGAGGCTGTTTTCTCTGAAAAAGTCCGCTTAGATCCTGGTCAATACATAAAAAGTGACATTATTGACAAGGTTTTACTACGAGATCTGCCAAGTCTTTATGGTATCAGTGACATTCAAGAACTTAATAGACTTTTCACTACCTTGGCATATAACTCTGGCAACGAGGTGAGTCTAGAGGGATTATCAAAATCATCTGGTGTGGCGAAAAATACTATAAAGCGCTATCTCGAATATCTTGAGGCAGCATTTTTAATTCGTCGTGTTGAGAGGATTGACCAAAATGTAAAGAGATTTAAAAGAGCAGTGTGTTTTAAGATTTATTTAACTAACCCATCAATGCGGACAGCATTATTTGGGCAGCTCAAGGCAGACTCTGGGGCAATGGGGGCTATGACTGAGACTGCAATTTTTAGCCAATGGCAACACAGTAAAATGACTGAACTTTACTATGCACGTTGGAACTCAGGAGAAATTGATATTGTCCACCTAGATGAAGTACACCAGTCTCCTTCTTGGATTGTTGAGGTTAAGTGGAGTGATCGAGCTTATAGTGCTTGTTCTGAACTTGATAACTGCATAGAATTTGTGAAAAAAAATCCAGGTGTATCTCAGCCTATTGAAATCACTAGTCGTACAATCAGAGACAAGAACTTTTTATATAAAGGAGTGCGATTTGAATTTGAATTGGCTAGTCTATATGCTTACACCCTTGGTGCAAACATATTGCAGAACTGGGATGCACCCAGGCTGCCTGACAGGTATGACAAAGATGCCTAACGGCCTCGAGCTAAGCTGCCCGGTGGAAGCGGGCAGAGCAAGCCACCCCTAGAGCGCCGCCCGCCGGGTCAGCTTCAGCGAGTTGTTGGGCGGCAGAGAGACTCGTCCGGGCACGGCTATTCCACAAGGTGATAACTGAGGCTGGAGATGCGCCCGCGCCAGTATGGCCTTGCCCCGTCCGGGCGCAACCATGCGACTAAAGTGTACCCCGTTGTCTAGACAGTTAGGGTAGCGAGCGGGAGCACAGCAAAGGGTAATACTGCCACAGCTAAAAATGGATTTGGCTTGCGTGGATCATGCCCATGGGGCCGCAGAAATCTGTGTAATACCATTCTCCCTGGTTACCGTAGATTTTGATGTTCACCCGCGATCGCAGGGTACACAAAATGGCTCCGTTAGGGCTAACCCGGATGTTAGAGGGTGGATCAAAGACAACCGCTAGTTCGCCGCTGTTACAGACCCGGGCCAACATGTTGGCGGTGGCGGCTGACTGGGGTTGGTGGGTGACCTGGTCATGGAAGGTTGTCCAGGTGCGGCTGGGGCAATGAACCTGGGCGTTGATTTTTTGGCTGCCGAGGTAGTAGGTGAAGTTGACGCTGTCTGCGCTGACCCGGTTAAAGGAGCAGGCGTCGAGTTGGACTGGGGCTCCGGTTACGGCCTGGCCCATGGGTTCCTGGCAGCTTTGGGCGATCGCCGGTTCTATGGGGTGAATGACTGGCAGTAGCCCTAGGCCTAGTAGGAGTAAAGGTGGAGCGA
>Ga0208465_1000098_pt1 | contig 28698 bp, 26 predicted proteins | sample LakMenEpi31Aug10_FD_150749 | JGI IMG/M metagenome (GOLD analysis project Ga0208465, IMG submission 150749) | Freshwater microbial communities from Lake Mendota, WI - 31AUG2010 deep hole epilimnion (SPAdes) | ecosystem: Environmental > Aquatic > Freshwater > Lake > Epilimnion/Euphotic zone ...
TGGTTGATTTAGGAAACGGAGTTGTCGTCAACGCGGAGGCTCAGCTTCGCGAGCTTGACCGCGTCGAATGCGAAGACAGCCTGTACATGTTTTTGACGAATGCATGGCGGTTTTTAGATTCATCGCCATGGAAGGACGGCTGGCCGATTGAAGCGGTTGCCGAGCATTTGCAGGCTGTGGTGGATGGTGATATCAGGCGATTGATCATCAACATTCCGCCTCGTATGGGTAAATCCAGCATCACGTCCGTTGCATTACCTGCTTGGACGTGGGCTCAGTCGCAAAGATCGCCGACATCAGGACCCGGCGTGCAGTTCTTGCATGCATCCTATGCAAACCAGCTTTCTTTGAGAGATTCGGTCAAGTGCCGGCGCTTGATCGAGAGCCCGTGGTATCAGAGCCATTGGGGCGAGCGTTTTAAGTTGAACTCTGACCAGAACACGAAGTCGCGCTTCTCGAACGATAAGGGCGGCGAGCGCCTGATTACCTCGATTGGAGCTGCGGTGACGGGTGAAGGTGGATCGATCATCGTGGTTGACGATCCCAACGCGGCAAACGAGGCATTCTCGGAAGCTTCCGTTCAGGCGACGATTGATTGGTGGGACGGCACGATGTCGACCCGTCTCAATGACCCGAAGACCGGCGCCTACATCATCATTCAGCAGAGACTTGCCGAAGATGATTTGACAGGACATGTGCTCTCAAAAGACGTTGGCGAGTGGACGCACTTGTGCTTGCCCATGCGTTACGAGCCAGAGCGATCTTTTGTTTCGACGATTGGCTGGCAAGATCCGCGAACCGAACCCGGCGAGCTTCTCTGGCCGGAAAGATTTGGCGAGAATGAAGTCAAGGCTCTTGAGAAGGTCCTAGGCCCATTCAGCTCGGCAGGTCAGTTACAGCAGCGACCTGAGCCCGCAGGAGGCGGCGTCATCAAGCGAGAGTGGTGGCAGCTTTGGGAGCCAGAAGCATTCCCTCCCATGGACTTCATCATCGCTTCTGTCGATACCGCCTACACGATGAAGACGATGAACGATGCGAGTGCCATGACCGTATGGGGTGTTTTTACCTCTGAAGCTGTGGCACAGCCTCATCGCATCATCGATGAGAGCGGTCGTCCCGTTTACGTCGACCGCATGTACAGCGAAGGCGCGCCTAAAGTCATGCTGATGCATGCATGGCAAGCAAGGCTCGAGTTGCATGACCTCGTCGAGAAGATCGCCCGCACGTCAAAAGCTTTGAAGATCGACAAGCTGATCATTGAAAACAAAGCCGCCGGCATCTCGGTGGCTCAGGAAATCCGACGCCTGTACCAAAACGAAAGTTTTGCCGTTCAGCTCTCGGACCCCAAGTCTCAAGACAAGTTGTCCCGCCTCTATTCGGTCCAGCATCTCTTTGCCGAAGGGATCATCTACGCACCGGATCGGACATGGGCTGAAATGGTCATCACTCAGGTGGGGCAATTCCCCCGTGGCAAGCATGATGACTTGGTCGACACCGTCTCGATGAGTCTTCGGCACCTGCGCGAAGTGGGTTTGCTGACCCGGGCTCCAGAGCGGCTACAAGAAATCGAATCGATGAAATCCTATCCCGGGCGCGAAGATGTGCCCCTTTATCCCTGCTAAGGTGGATTATGGACGATAGAATCAGGTGCTCTTGCACGGTTGACCCTTTGGGTCCAGAAAAGTGGCGCGTGGACGTCTGGGGCGAGTTCCCCTACGAGGCGTTCCGCCGTTCGTATACTATCGAGGCGAAAACTGATAATTTTGCCGCGCAAGAGGGTCTTCGGCGTTTCGTTGAAGAAATGTCTGCCCATTGAGAGAGGCCTAAGCCATGCCATTGGTCCCCGGATTGACCCCGAATATTGCCATTCAGACTCCTGAAGGTCAGGCCATGCCCGACCCGACAGATATTGTCATTGAGCATGTTGAGGGCGCCGACGTCCCCGAAGTGGACCCGAGCGGCAATATCCTCAAGATCGAACACGAAGATGGCGCCGTCACGCTGTCCGTCGATGACAATCCGCTTGGGAACGTCTACGGCGAGCCTAAAGAGCGCGACTGGTACGACAACCTCGTCGACGACATCGACCCGGCTGAGCTTGGCCGTATTTCATCTGATCTTTTGCGCGGCGTCGATGACGACCTGCAATCACGAAGAGAATGGGTCGAGGATCGCGCACTTGGTATGCGCCTCCTTGGCCTAAAGGTTGAAGTCCCAAGCTTGCAAGGCGCATCAGATGGCGCGCCCGTCGAGGGCATGAGCAAAGTTCGTCACCCTCTTTTGCTCGAAGCGGTTCTTCGCTTCCAAGCTAATGCCAGATCTGAGCTTCTGCCGACTGATGGCCCGGTCAAAATTCGCAACGACGATAATCAGGCTACGCTCGAGACAGATCAGCTTGCCAATTCTTTGCAGCGCGACCTCAACCATTACCTGACGGCGGTTGCGACCGAGTACTACCCAGACACCGACCGCATGCTTTTGATGCTCGGATTCGGTGGCACGGCTTTCAAGAAGGTTTATTTCTGCCCTCTTCGAAATCGACCGGTATCGGAAACCGTTGATGCCGACGATCTGATCGTCAATAACGCCGCGACCGACCTTGCGAATGCCAAGCGCATCACGCATCGCATTTACATGCGGCCCTCTGTCGTCAAGAGAATGCAGATTTTGGGCGTCTACAAGGACGTCAGTCTCTCGACACCGAGCCAGCCGACGCTTGACTCGCTCCAGAGAGAAGAAAAGTCTCAGCAAGGTCTCTCCCCCGAAGCTTCAAGCCCGGAAGATCGCGACCGCGAGATCTACGAGTGCTACTGCGAGCTTGATATCAAGGGTTTTGAGCACACGCACAAGGGCAAAGTCACGGGTCTTGAGATCCCCTATCGCGTCACTATCGACGTGACGACGAAAGAAATCCTGAGCATCGTCCGAAATTACAGGGAAGATGATGCTGTGCTCCCCGAAGCGCGAAAGGTGTTTACCAAGTACACCTTCGTGCCGGGCGTGGGCTTTTACGATATCGGCTTGCTTCACATTCTTGGCAACACCACGAATGCGATCACGGCAGCGTGGCGTGAGTTGCTCGATGCCGGCATGTACTCGAACTTCCCGGGCTTTCTCATGGCAGATACCGGGGCCCGGCAGAACACGAATATCTTCCGCGTGCCTCCGGGTGGTGGCGCTCTTGTGAAGACGGGCGGCTTGCCTATCAATCAAGCCATCATGCCTCTGCCCTATCAGCCGCCCTCACAGGCCCTGATGATGCTCGTGAGCAATATGGCTGAGACCGGCCAAAGAATCGGCGGTACGAGCGAGCAACAAGTTGGCGAAGGCAAGATTGATGCGCCGGTTGGAACGACTTTGGCCGTCATCGAGCAAGCAACCAAGGTCATGAATGCCGTTCATAAGCGACTTCATGCCGCGCAGGCCGAAGAATTCAGGCTCCTTTGCGATGTGTTCCGCGACCATCCAGAGAGCTTTTGGCAGCGTGGTTGCCGAACCAACACTCAGTGGGACGAATACACGTTCAACAAGGCCCTTGATAACTGCGAACTTGTGCCGCAAGCGGACCCGAACACGTCTTCTGCTGCTCAGCGCATGATGAAAGTCATGGCCCTGAAGGAGTTGGCGGCAGCTAATCCGTCAATGTACGACCCGATTGCCATTGATACGGCAGCTCTGCAGGCTATGGGATGGAGCAATCCTTCGCAATTCTTTGCGCCGCCTTCTGCTCAGGCCAAGCCACCGCCGGAGCTGCAAAAGGCGATGGCAGACATTCAGATCAAGAAGCAAGAAGCGGACGCCAAGTCCAAAGAAGCGGATGCTCGGGCACAAGAGGCGCAGGCTCGGGTTGCCGAGACGCAAGCAAAGATCCAACAAGGCGCCTTTGCGCCAAAGGGCGCTGCCCTTGGCGCAGGCGCTCCCGGCGGCGATCCATCTCAGATGATGGAAATGCAAATGAAGCAGGCCGATTTCAATCTTAAACAGCAAGAGTTGGGCGCTCGAGCACAGCAGCATCAGGTCGATGATCGAAATCGCGACCTTGATCGTCAAAGCCGCGAACGAATTGCGCTCCTGCAGCTTGCTCGAGATGTCATGCTTCACCCGGGCGAGGCGCAGGCGGCTCAGCCTGAGCTTGGACCGCTCGAGAGAAGCCTCGGCACCATCCAGCAACAATGATTCCGAATCACAAAGCCATGCAGCGGGCGATGATGATCGCCCAAGATATTGCCCAGCAAATCGACCCTGCTTATGGCCGAGTGAATTTACCTCCCACTGCGGGTGGAATCCCTGAGGAATACCAACAGGGCGGAGCCATTGTCGACCCAAACGTACTGAATGAACTAGCAAAAAGCGCCGTCTCTGCCATCAACAAAAGCAGAGCCGGTCTTGCATATGGAGGAATTAGTGATGAAAGAGATCAAATCGAAAATGCCGGATCATATTTTGAAGCACCAGCCGAAGAGAGAGGACTTCCAGACGCAGGAGGAGTACGAGGAGGCGAAAGCGTACTTCCGGCACCGGTTCAGACCCGCTCTCCAGAGCCACTCGAAGGCCTCCCAACCCAAGTAAAGATTCCTATGACCGGCGAGATGATCGAAGCCGGTCCCGATGAGCGCATCCGAAAGGTTGCCGAGGATTACATGCGGTCGATTGGCCGCGAGTACAAGCCGGCAAGCGTTTACGCCAAAGTGGAGCCTGAGCGAGCATCTCGAATTGCTCAGGCTTATCACGAGATGAAGCACGATCCGAGCGACTCTTTTGTGAGGTCCGCTTACGATCAGATGCTCAAAGAGACGATGGATCAGTATCAAGCCGCCAAAGAGGCTGGCTTCAAAGCTGAATTCTGGAATCCAGAAAAGGATGAGGACCCGTACAAGGCCTCACCTCGTCTTGCCATCAAAGACATCAACGAAAACCATCACATGTACGTCTTTCCGACCAGAGCTGGATTCGGAAGCGACGAAGAGATGGCGGCTCAGTTGAAGGACAATCCGCTCCTTGCCGACAGCGGCGAGAGATGGAATGGCGAGCCCGTTACGTACAACGACATCTTCCGCGCCGTTCATGATTACTACGGTCATGCGAAAGAGGGCGTCGGTTTCCGAGCAGATGGGGAAGAGAATGCATGGCGATCTCACGCCTCCATGTACTCTCCTCTCGCTCGATTGGCCATGACCTCAGAGACTCGAGGTCAAAATAGCTGGCTCAATTACGGACCTCATGGCGAACGTAATCGCAATGCAAGGACCGAAGACACAATTTTTGCTGATCAAAAGATTGGGTTACTACCCGCCTTTGCTATTCACGAGGGCGCAGAAGATTTCATGCGCCCCGAGGACGTTGCCGAGGTCCGCCAACTTTACAAGCGGACAAAGCGCGAAAAAGGCGGCGCAACCATAACCACGCCCGTGCTTGATAAAGACAAAGCCATTCGGCGTGCGTTAAGAATTGCAAAACAAGAAGGCGGTCCATTGAGCGGCGGCATGCAGTCCCGTGGACTCGACTTCCCAGCCGAGGATTCCGCATTTCGGCTTCGCACCAAACTTAATCGAGAAGCGAAAGTCGCTTCAGGTAAGGCAGATCCGGGCTTGCCAAGCAATCCGCGCATGACAATCCGCGCACCGGAAGCGGAAGAAGGCGGAAATCAGCTCCCCGACTTTGTTGTCGGCCCGGTGACGCCGCAAGACTGGATCGATAGACACGAGCAGATCTTGTCTCCTGACGAAATCACGCACGCTTCGCAGTGGTACAAAAATATTTATGGCAATTTCCTGCAGTACACCAACAACGATGAAGCGCAGGCCAAGCCGTTAATGCGCGCATGGTTGGTAGCGCAGCAAAACGTCAGCCCGGCTGGCGCGATGCAGAACGTTCTTCTGCAAAAAGAGCAGATGCAGCGCGGCGTGCCCGAGAATATGTGGCGAGCTGGCGGTATGCCGAACCCCACCAATGCGGCTCGAGCTGTTCTGCAGGACAAGCCGATTGCCGGTGGCGTCGGTCAAAAGATTTCCGACTTTGTCGACTCGGCAGAAGGGCTCGATACGAGATCATTCCTTGGCCATGATCAAAAAGGCGGCAAGCCTTTTGTTATTGATGTGCATTCTGCTCGAGATACAGGCCTTGTTGATCCGGCGCTGCTCAATCATTTGCGCGGCCTCGGGTATAACGAAGAAGATTTGGCCAAGGTGCAAACTGATTTTGAAGCGTCGCCCAGCGATGCGCAGTATGAGAACCGCGCCCAGTGGGGCCGCGATCTGACAGATCATCTCAACAGCATCAAGTGGCAAGGCAAGAACGATTGGCGCCCGGAAGAGATCCAAGCCGTGGGCTGGATGGGCATGACCAAGCTCACACGAAATGCCGAAGAAGATTCGGCGTCCGGTCTTTCCCGAAACTTGCGTCGCGTTTCTTTTGAACTCGCGCCGGGCGAAGGTTCGCCATGGGCAGCCAAGTACGGTGAAGCTTTTAACACGCTTCCTGACGATGAGCGCGCACTGATCACTCAAACCATGGGTGGCCGGGCGATGGAAATTGCCAACGAGCTGGCGCAAACCCATGCCGTCAACACAGTCTACGGCACCGGCGCATGGCAGCAATATCAGAACCCGGCAGCCGTTGCACAGGTGCTTGCGACCGAACAAGGCGCAGATATTTTGGCTCACTCGATTGGCCATCTATTGCACCAGACTGAGGTTTGGCACAACCGCGCAAAACCCATGACGGCAAATCCAAAAGGTTTTGCCATCGATTTTATTGAGAAAGGATCAAACAATCTTGCCGATAAGGGCCAGCTCCAAGACTTTTGGTCAAAGGTTATGGATGCGGATAAAACAGGATTGGTTCAAGGTTATCAGCCCATCACGCTGCCCTCTGGTGAGAGCGGCGTGCGGGTCCTTGTTGATAAGGGCGGAAAGAAAACCTCAGAAAATTTGTTTAAGGCGCTTAGCGCAGATGGCGAGCTTGGTACAATGCTCAAGTCATTGCCCTATGACGTTCAAGCGCAATTGGCCGAAGCTGAAATATCGAAAGCTAGAAACGATTGGAAGGAGAATCCAAATGGGGAACTATACGTTCAAGGGCTACGTGACATCTTGGGATCAGATCCATCAGCCCGTCTCAGTGCTGCTGGATCACAACTTGAGAAAGAACTCGAAGCCCTCCTCGACCAAGCCTACACAAGGCAAGGACGGGCATGGCGAACAGCGCAAGGACCAGAAGAAGGCCAAGTAACGGCGGTAAAGCCCAAGAAAACTCGGGCAAAGGCCAAGGAGCCCCCAGAGCCTACCGCTGGCATGGCCTCTGGTGGTATTGTTGACCGCGCCTTGAGAGTGGCAGAAAAAGCTCGGAGACCCAAATGGCTGGCATAATGCTCACCCCCGAAATGCAGGCTCAATACGGAGTTGATGCCAACGGGAATCCTGTTGGTGTTGGGTCAGTGACTGAGCCTGCGATTCCGAATCCAACTCCCACTCCCACAGCGACGGGTAAAGGCGCTTCATCCCAATTACCGAGCAGGGTTGGGGATGCTTTTCAAAGAACGGCAACCGGCAAAGGAGCCGCAAGCGGAAAAGGTCCGCGACCGGGTCCGGCACCGGGCGCTGTAGGAGAGCCTGCCATTCCGGGCAGCATGCAAAATAACTTTCAGCAAGACCCCATGGCCCAACGAGGCCTACAGTCAATGGGACTTGCGCAGCCCTTTTACATGGCAAACGTGTCCGATCTGGCTCAGCCATCAATGGCGGGCCAAGCGTCATACATGCGCCAAATGGCGGGTCTAGGGCAGACTCCCATGGCGCAGTCGCCAATGGTCACTCCAATGCCTCCTGCGCAATTCCCACCTACTCAGCCGCCTGTCACTTTTGGTGGGCAACCTCCTGCGGCGACGGGCAAAGGACCCGGGACGGGGGGCGCTCCGTCTACAGGAAAGCTTCCGCAGTCGCAGTCACCAACCCCAACAGCAGGCGGCAAAATGCCTACTTCAGGCGGCACGACGCCAGAAACGGGCGGCGGGTACATGCCTCCGCAAACGCCAAGTGCGCCACCTACAACTGTGCCCAGCAGCGATATTGCAGCACCTGCCGTCATGCCGACTACGCCAGAATACAGCCCGCAAGAGCCAATATCAGGCGGCGGAATGGCGACCCAAGTTCAAGGTCCCGTAATGGAAAAACAAGCTGGCGGTAGCACTTACGGATTTGATTCTTCACAAATTCAGGACGCTCAAAACGAGATGATCCGGCGCGCAATTGACGCTGCTGCCGGAGTAGGTCCAAAATCCTAGCACCGGGACGCCGGTTGCACTCCATGGAGAACTCAAATGTCTAAGCTTGCAAAGTCGGCCCGGAAGGCAATGAAAGAAAAAGTTGCCCGGCTGACTAAAACTGACCCGAAGCAAAAAGTTGATGCGTCAGGCTATAGCCCGCCTGATGCGATGGATGCGGATGTGAAGACGGGCGCTCGCCCGATTCAACCGCGTCTCTACAAGCGAGGCGGCAAACTTGTCCGCATGAGCGGCGGCCAATGCGCTCCGCGAGCAGATCGCAAGAAGCGCAAGAGCGGCGGTAACGCGCTCGCAACTCCAAACAACATCATCAATCGCAATGTTCGAGAAGCGAACGAAGAGCGCGAGGGCAAGAAGCATCGCGGCGCGTTCAAGCGTGGCGGACGTGCTCACAAGATGGGCGGCGGATATGCTGAAGGCGGTGAGCCGGTTAAGAAAGGCGGCCCGTCTGATGAGTCTTACGTCCCGCGCAAAGCCCTCGACTCGCTCAAGAAAGGCGGGGCCGTAAAGCACGCCGACAAAAAAGCCGATTTGAAGGCAATTAAAGGGGCATTGCATAAGCATGAAAAGCAAAAACACCCGGGCAGCAAGCTCACAAAGCTCGCGCAAGGCGGCAGCACGAAACTCGACGGCTCGTACCAAGGCACCCGCCCCAGCGGTGGTCGGATGGCGCGAAAAAGCGGTGGCCGCACTGGTAAGGGCAAAGTCAACGTCAATATCATTATTGACAAGGGTGACCGACAAGGTGCGGGCCCTGTTCCGCCAATGGGTGGGCTTGCTCCGCCGATGATGCCGCCGGGCCTCCCGCCGGGCGGTCCTCCGGGTATGCCCCCGGGCATGATGCCTCCGGGTGGTCCTCCGGGCATGCCTCCGGGTATGCCGATGCCGCGCCGTAGTGGTGGCCGAGCTGTTCGCAAAGAAGGCGGTCGCTTGCAGGGTGTTGATAAGCCGGGCCGCGTAGGTCACCGGTCTTACAAGAACACCAGCGACATGGATGCCGGTTCTCTGAGCGGCCTTGGTCGGCTTGAGAAAGCCAAGATCTACGGAAAACAGAAATGATGTAGACAAAACGGGCGGTTGGCAGATACGCTAACCGCCCGTTTTTTATTGGTATTGTTATGTTGTCATTCAATAATTTATTTGAAGCTGAACTGAAAAAATTGATACAGCAAGAGATTGACCGGATTACTGAGAATCTTCAGACCGGCATTTCCATCAATGATCATGTCGAATACAAACTTCAAGTTGGCAAAATTGCCGGCTTGAGATTTGCCATGGAGGTCTGCGAAGAAGCGCAGCACAATATTATTCAACGCTAAATGGAGCACGCATGTCTTATCAAATGCAACACGATGTCGACCCGAAAGATGATTTGCTGAAAAAGCTAGGGGACATTAAGGATATTGAAATTTTCCACAATCAATTGCTTTGCGCAGTGTACATACGGCCTGAAAAAACTAAGTCAGGCATTGTTCTGCCGGATCAACACCGAGCAGAAGATCGGTTCCAAGGCAAGATTGGTCTTGTTCTTAAAAAAGGACCTGACGCTTTTGTTGATGCCAATGATCATTGGTTCAAAGACCTGAACGTTAACGTGAACGATTGGGTGGTTTTCCGCCCCTCTGATGGCTGGAGCGTCACGATCAACAACGTTTTGTGCAGAATTTTGGACGATGTTAATGTCCGTGGCCGCGTCAAACACCCTGATCAAGTCTGGTAAGGAGAATTGCAATGGCAAACGAATCTGAACAAATTGAAATTGAGCTTGATGACGTTGAAAAAGCATCTAAAGCAGACGAAAAAGATGACATCAAAGTAGTTAAAGCTGAAGAAACGTCGGCAAAAAATGAAATTGTTGGCGAAGAAGGCATTGAAGAGCTGAAGAGACGCCTTGAAGAAGAGCGCCAGCTTCGTTTTGATGCTGAAAAGCGTGCTCGGGAGTATGCGCAACGCGAAACTAGCGCCCGAAACGAGATTCAAGACAGCAATTTGACGTTGGTAACTAACGCCATCGAGACTGTGAAGCAAAATAACTCGATCTTGAAGGCAAATTACCGCGATGCAATGTCCGTTGGAGACTTTGACAGGGCCGCAGAGATTCAAGAGGCCCTTTCCTCAAACTCTGCGAAGCTTTTGCAGCTTGAACAGGGCAAACAAGCTCTCGAAAGTATGCCAAAGCAGCAGACGCAGTTGCCAGCAGACCCTGTAGAGGCTTTGGCATCGCAGCTTTCGCCCCGGTCGGCGGCTTGGCTTCGCCGAAACCCTGAGTGCGCCACAGATCAGCGCCTTTTCCAGAAAATGCTGGCCGCTCATAACCTTGCTATGGCTGATGGGATTGAACCAGACAGCGACGATTACTTTGAGTTTGTTGAAAACACGATCAACATCAGAAAATCAGCGCCTAAAAGGGTTGACCCTGTTGCAGATGAAGATCCTACAGCGGCAGCCGCAAAACCTACTCAGCGGCGTACTTCGCCGCCCGCAGCGCCTGTCACCAGAGGCGGAGAACGATCAAATGTCGTTCGTTTGACGTCTCAAGAAAGAGAAATAGCCCAGATGATGGGTATGTCTGACAAGGAGTACGCGACCCATAAACTCGCCCTTCAAAAAGAAGGCAAACTTAACTAATAGGAGTTTTTATCATGAATGATCAAATTAAAAGAGTTCGCCCAAAGATGAGCAAGTTTCGTGAAGCTTCGGACAAACTCAAAGAAGAATACGCAACGGCACAGGCTGAGGTTGCCGAAGAGCAGGAAGCAGTAGCTGATGACGTTGGTCTTCGTCGAGCAGAAATGAGAACACCTATGCGAGAAGAAGATCCGCGAACTCGCGCAGCGCGACGTGCCGAAGAGATCCGCAATCACATAGGCGGTCTTGATGACGGTACTGACGAGTTCTTTATTGACCCTCGCGATATTCCGCCGGGCTGGTCATACGAATGGAAGCGCAAAACCGTTCTCGGTCAGGAAGACCCGGCTTACATGGTGAGCTTAGCCCGTAAGGGCTGGGAACCAGTGCCGGCTGCGCGTCATCCGCACATGATGCCGGAGGGATATGCCAGCGCGGCGATTGAGCGTAAAGGTCTGATCCTTATGGAGCGCCCGCTTGAGCTAACCGAAGAGCAGCGGGAGCTTGATCGAAGGGCGGCAATCAATCAGGTCCGACAGAAAGAGCAGCAGCTTGCCCAAGCGCCAAGTGGCCAATTTGAACGGCAAAACAAAGACTCTCCGTTGATCAAAGTCAAAAAGTCCTATGAGGCGATTCCAATCCCAAAGGACTAACCCTAGAGAAAAACTGAAGGCGCCGAAAGGCGCCTTTTTTTTGCCTTGTTGACAATTTTGAAAAAAGGGCGTTATCTTGCGTCCCAATGCCTCCCCCGGCGGGAGGTTTTTTGTAAAACCCCGGCCTAGTCGCCCCGGCGTGCGATGATGGCTTCTCGATAGGAGAACCCGTCATGGCGAATACTTTTGCGCCTTTCGGATTTCGTCAGTCTTCGGGCACCGGTTCTGCTCCCACGTACGAGCAGGTCGCAAGCTTTTGCGTCTACGACACGGCTGCCATGTATTACGGCGATCCGATTTTCCGTGATGCAACGACCGGCGGTGTCAAACCCGACACCCCGGGAACCGGCATTCTTGCTGGCGTTTTTTATGGCTGTAAGTACCTCTCGGTTTCCCAGAAGCGCACCGTATGGAGCAATTTCTGGGGCGCTGCCGACGTTGCCTCTGGCAACCTCGTTGAGGTCTATCTGGTCAATGACCCGAATGCCAAGTTCCTTGCTCAGGTTGGTGGCTCGGCTTCGGTCGGCGCTACGGCTGCCGAAATTGGCTCGAACGTGCAGTTTGCGTATGGCACTCCGTCCACCGCGACCGGCATCTCAGGAGCTTTTGTGAATATCGCCGTCACGCCGACCACCACGGCTACGCTCCCGTTCAAGCTGGTGAGCCTTGTTACGAACCCCCCGGGTTCTAACGGGACGGAAGCGGGCGTCTACAATTACGTAATTGTGGCGTTCAACAACGTCGAAACCAAGACCCTCACGGGCGTTTAAGGAGTAAGGGAAAATGGCTGTCAATCTTTCAGCAATTAAGGACCTTCTCCTCCCCGGACTCCGTGGGATTGAAGGCAAGTACGAGATGATCCCATCTCAGTACGACAAGATCTTCACCAAGCATGATTCGAAGCTGGCTCTCGAGCGCACCGCTGAAATGCGGTACCTCGGCCTCGCTCAGTTAAAGACTGAGGGTGGTCAGACGTCCTTCGACAACAATGCTGGCGAACGTTTTGTGTACAACCAAGAGCACAATGAAATTGCCCTTGGTTACGCAATCACCCGCAAGGCGATTGACGACAACTTGTACAAGACGCAGTTCCACCCGTCGAACCTCGGTCTGATTGAATCTTTCCAGCAGACCAAGGAAATCTACGGCGCGAACATCCTCAACACTGCGCAGACCTACAACTCGGCCATTGGTGGCGACGGCGTTTCGCTCGTCAATACCTCGCACCCGATTGATGGTGGCACGGTAGCCAACCGTCCTGCGGTTGACGCTGACCTGAACGAAAGCTCGCTGCTGAACGCGATGATCGCGATCCGTACGAACTTCCGCGATCAGGCTGGCTTGAAGGTGTTTGCTCGTGGTCGCAAGCTGGTTGTTCCGCCCGCGCTCGAACCGACAGCGATCCGTCTCACGAAGACGGAGCTTCGTCCGGGTACGGCGAACAACGACGTGAACGCGATCTTGACGACTGCAGGCGGCCTGCCTGAGGGCTACATGGTCAACGACTTCTTGACCTCGGCCCGAGCTTGGTTCCTGCTGACCAACATCGATGGTCTGTCGTACATGGACCGTGTGAGCTTCGAGACTGATATGCAAGTGGACTTTGTCACCGACAACCTGTTGGTCAAGGGCTACGAGCGTTACAGCTTCGGCTACTACAACTGGCGCTCGATCTTCGGATCGCTGCCCACGTAAAGGAGAACCATTATGGGTATCACTAATCTCAGCGGCCTCGAAGTCGCAGGCGTACCCACAATGGGCATGGCGGGAGCTCCGCTGTTCTCGGGTAGCTTCTATTTCGTTGACTACGTCAACGGCAATGACGGCAACCCGGGATCGGCGGACGAGCCCCTGAAGACGATCTATGCAGCTCACGCTTTGATGCAGGCAGGCAATAACGATGTCTGTGTCATTGTGGGCGATGGAACGACTGCTGGAACTCAACGCCTCTCCATTGCGAACGCACAAGTCGGCGATCCGGCTGCAACGGTGGGAACTCTAGTTTGGGATAAGGATGCATGCCATTTGATTGGTATGACCGCCCCCACTGGGATCTCGCCGCGTGCTCGGCTTGCTCCTGAAACCACTGCAACCCTGACCACTTTTGGCTCGGGAACCTTGGTGAGCGTAACGGCCAGCGGCTGTTACTTCTCCAACTTCCAAGCTTTCAGTGGTTATGCGACGGGTGGTGCCAACCAGCTCTGCTGGGTCGACACTGGCAGTCGTAACTACTACCAAAGCGTTCACTTCGCTGGCGCAGGTGACACGGCCTCTGCTCAGGCCACTACCAGCCGTTCGCTGGTTTTGGACGGCGCTCAAGAGAGCACGTTTGTCGGATGTACTTTTGGCGTGGACACTGTCCAGAAGACAGTCGCGAACTCAATTGTTGAATTTAAGAGCGGGGCAACTCGCAACAAGTTCATCAGTTGCGACTTTCAATGGTGGTCCAATTCTGCAACCACGCTTGTTCTCTCGGCGGCGGCGGCTTCCGCAATCGACCGTTGGAATAAGTTCGATAACTGTGCCTTCTTGGGCTTCGGCACTGACCTGACGGGTATCGCCTCCTTGGCGGCCTCGGCGGGCGGTACTTTGCTCATGAAGAGCTGCACGCTGGTCTCCGGTTCTTCAACCAACTGGGGCGTCGACGCTACGTCGCTGGCCCAGATTCGTGTTGATGGCGGAGCGCCGACCGCAGCTACCACCGGCATCGCCGTAGTGCCCACCTAAGGAGTAACTGAACATGAAAGGCAAGATGATGAAAGGCCGTTCCAAGCGCGCCACCGGCGGTGTCAACCAAGCCGCCGAGGACCTTGGTCGGAAAAACCTTCGATACACCTACCAGTCCAATGTCAACGATGCCGCTGAAGAGCGCAAGCGTGGCGGGAAGACGATGAAGAAGCACGCTGGCAAAGTGGACGGCAAGAAAGCCGACATGCATGCCGGTCGCAAGCCGCGTAAAAGCGGTGGCCGCGCCTCTTCGGATCAGAACCCGTTCACTTCTGCTCGCAAGGGCACGCCGCCGCCGGGCCGCACGCTCGATGGCAGCCTTGATTAATCTGGGCTGAAAAGGCAAAAAGAACGGGGGCCTCTGTGCCCCCGTTTTTCCTTGAGGAATTGCAAATGGCAAAGACTCCAGCATGGCAGCGCAAAGAGGGTCAGTCCTCAGAGGGCGGCCTAAACGAAAAGGGCCGCGCTTCGTTGCGCGCTCAAGGGCAAAACATTAAACGTCCGGTGACCTCTGGCGAGGCAAAGAAAAGCCCGGCAGCAGCCGCCAGACGCGACAATTTCAGAAGCCGGATGTGCGGCATGAAGGAAAAGCTGACGTCACCCAAGACGAAGCATGATCCGAATAGCCGAATCAATCTGGCCCTCAAACGTTGGGATGTTAAGTGCTAACATCTCGAAAACTTCATAGGTGAATCGCCATGACTCAACCTCTTTTTACTTCTGTAGGCCCAATTGCATCAGCAGATGCTGATGGCATTTGCTTGTCTCAAACCCCTAATGCGGGTCCATTCCTTTTAAACGGAGCTCTTGTTGTAAGTGGCGTCGCTGTTTTAGATGAGCCGCGCCGAGTTGAAATTGACACCACGGGCGATGAATCTGCGGCAACTTTCGTAGTTACGGGCACTCTCTGGAATGGTCAAGTTTTTAGTGAATCAATCACTGGAATTCCTTCAGGGGGCACGGGTTCAACCACTCAAAGCTTTGCGACTGTTACCTCGGTCACGATAAGCGTCAATGCTAACGATTCAATTGTTGTTGGCACGAACGGCGTCGCTGATTCGCCTTGGCTTCGTCTTGACGACTATGCGCCTTCGCCGACTGGGGTGACTGTCGTTGTTGATGGCACTGTGAACTACGACGTTGAAATCTCGCAGGATGATCCTGATTCGTTCATCAGCCCGGTCCCCATTGGTGAAATGGTGTGGCTTGATGCCCTTGATGCCAACTTGGTCAGTGAGTCTACAAACAAGACCGGCGGCTTTACTTACACGCCATGCTGGGTTCGTTTGACGCTCAACAGCGGAAGTGGCTCAGCGAGGATGACGGTAGTACAGTCCGGCACAATTCCGAAGTAATCAGGAGGCGTTATGGCTACCAGCGGCACCTACGCCTTTAATCCGTCTCTGGGTGAGATGACGCTTTATGCGTTCAATCTCTGTGGCATTCGAAATACCGCCCTCACTCAAGAGCACATGGAATCTGCTCGCATGGCGAGCAACATGCTGCTTGGTCGCTGGAGCAGTCAGGGCGTCAATCTTTGGTGTGTTGACCTTCAAACCATCAATTTGACTGCGGGTGTTTCGACATACTCTGTGCCGGCTAACACCATCGTCATGCTCGACGCTTACATGGTCGATAGCACCGTTTCATCTTCAAACGTTGATCGGCTAATCCTGCCCATCAGCAGAACTGAATACGCAAGCTACCCAAACAAGACCCAGCAGGGCTTTCCGACAACTTTTTGGTTCAATAGGTTGTTATCGCCTGAAGTCACGTTGTGGCCTGTTCCAGACGGCACTCAGCCTCAATTCAAGTATTACCGCGTGCGGCAAATTCAGGATTCTGAATTTATCAATGCCCAGCAAACTGAGATTCCGTACTACTTCCTTGAAGCGTTCACTTTTGGCCTTGCCGAAAGACTCGCCATGATGTGGGCTCCTGATAAAATTCAAATCTTGAAGCCTCTTGCTGATGAGTCTTATCAAATTGCTGCCAGCCAGAATATTGAAACCGCTCAGCAATACATCTCGCCCACGATCTCTAGCTACTATCAGGCCTGATCATGGGTTATGCATCCAGAGCAGGAAGAGCCAAAACAAACTCCGCAAACCCGCAAGCTCATGCGATTTGCGACCGTTGCGGCTTCCGGTACAACTGGGTGGATCTGAGTTGGCAGTTCGACTGGCGAGGCGCTCAGCTTGCCAACATCAGAATTTTGGTTTGCAGACCCTGCAAAGACACGCCGCAGCAGCAGCTTCGGTCGATTGTGGTGCCGGCTGACCCGGTTCCGATCATCAATGCCAGAACACAAGACTTTGTGGCGGCTTCGATCAATTACTCGTCTGTATCAGGCGGCGGGACTGTAGATCCGGTGACGGGTATTCCAATTCCTCCCAGTGTGAATCTTTTGACTCAAGCTGGCGAGAACTCGACGACTCAGCCTTATGGTCCGCCGGTTGGGTTGACTCAAGCAGCGCAGATGCCGCTCAAGGGCACGCAAGCCTACGCCGTGCTTTTGCCCGTGATCTCGGTTACGTCAAACGGTTCAGACCAAATTACGGTTAATTGCTCTGCAGCCCATAACCTCACCACCAATGATCAAGTTTCGGTGCAGGGCCTTTCAAACAATAAACTGACCGGGTTTTACAGCGTCACGGTCACCACGGGGACGCAATTCACCTTCCAGTCCAATACGGCCACGCCAGTCGGGTCTTTGTATTTGCCGACTTCCCGCATCGTGACGGCTCAAGTTGGACTGCCGTATGGGTATACTAAAATTCCTCAGACAGGGATTTAGGCCATGGCAAACACAACCATTCCAAACCTTCCGCTTGCCATTGCCATCAACGGCACGGAGCAACTCGAGGCAGTCCAAGCAGGCACCTCGGTTCGAGTCACGTCTGCGCAGATTGCGGCTATCGGCGGAGCTACTGGCGCTACTGGCGCTACTGGCAATACCGGCCCCATTGGGCTGACTGGTGCAACCGGAGCTACAGGCGCTACCGGCGCCACAGGCGCTACGGGAGCCACTGGAGCAACTGGTCCTACAGGAGCCACAGGGGCCACAGGGCCTACAGGCGCTACGGGAGCCACCGGCGCCACGGGCGCCACTGGCCCGGGGACTGGCGACACCGGCGCTACTGGCCCTACGGGCGACACTGGGCCTACAGGGCCAACGGGCGCCACTGGAGCAAGTGGACCTACAGGCCCTACAGGCGATACCGGCGCGACGGGCCCTACTGGTCCGGGTACCGGAGATACTGGCCCCACGGGCGATACCGGGGCTACAGGAGCTACAGGGGCTACAGGAGCTACAGGGCCTACGGGTGATACCGGAGCCACTGGGGCCACTGGGCCTACGGGCGCCACCGGAGCAACGGGAGATACTGGCGCTACCGGGCCTACTGGCGCGACAGGCGCGACAGGCGACACTGGGGCCACTGGACCGACTGGCGCGACCGGTGCGACTGGGGCTACAGGCCCTACAGGCGATACGGGCGCCACGGGACCGACTGTTTATCCCGGCACTGGTGTGGCTGTTTCGGACGGCTCTGCTTGGATCACGTCTCTCACTGCGCCCACAGGTGCGCTCGTCGGCACTACAGACACGCAGACGCTGACCAACAAGCGCATCGATCCTCGGGTCAGCAGCACCGCGAGCATTGCCAGCCCGCTTGCTTGGGACAGTGACGACTTTGATGCCTATGCCGCAACGGCTCAGGCTGGCGCGCTGACGATCAATGCCGACTCGGGCACGCCGGTCAATGCGCAAAAGATCATCTTCCGCTTCTTGGACAACGGAACGGCTCGAGCCTTGACGTGGACGACCGGCTCATCCAAGTCTTTCCGCGAGGTCGGGGTCACGCTTCCGACGACCACCACTGTCAACAAAACAACGTACGTCGGTTGTATTTACAATGCGGCTGCGGATCGCTGGGATGCCGTAGCGACAGTGACAGAAGCTTGATCGAGGTATGGTAAATGGCCACATATTATTGGGTTGGCGGCGCAGGGACATGGAACGGATCTAATACCGCGAACTGGTCTACGGGATCTGGTGGAGCTGGAGGCTCAGGCCCACCGACGACTGCGGACGATGTAATATTTGACAATGCCTCTGATACAGCGGGTAACTTTACTGTCACCCTTTCTACAACAGCGGTATGTAAAGACTTTACGTGTACTGCTCCAGACGTTGTAATTACATTTAGCGGAACAAGAATAAGTTGCTATGGCAACTTTACAATGTCGGGAACTAATACAGCTACGACGACTTGCGATATCTCTTTTCTAGCGACTACGTCTGGAAATACCGTAACAACAAACGCTAAAGTTTTTAGAGCAATTACGGTAAACGGCGCGGGCGGCGAATGGACCCAGCAAGATGCATTTTCTTATGGAAGTGTGTTTAATTTCACGCTTTCTGCTGGGACTTGGAAAACCGGAAATTTTAATATCACTGGCGGAGCTTTTCGTTCTACTGGCACTAGCACCCGATCTATTGAGCTAGGATCTTCTACGGTAACTCTTGCAGATGGCGTATGGGAAGTAAGCGGTTCTGGTTTTACGATTGTCGCTGGAACTTCGACTATATCTTTAAGCGGTTTAAATCCGAGTTTTCTTGGCAATTCAAATACTTACTATAACGTTACGCAAACAAACACAACAGTAGATATCGATTTTGAAATTACCGGCGCAAATACTTTTAACAATTTTACCGCGTCAACCGTAACTTCTACCGGTATTAAATTTGTTACATTTTCTGCAAATCAAACTATAAACGGAACTTTATCTGTTACCGGCGCTACTGCAATTCGAAGAACTCATGTTAGGTCGGATGTAATTGGAACAACTCGAACTTTAACTTGCGCCGCAGTCGCTGCGACTACTGATACAGATTTCCGAGATATTACTATTTCGGGAGCCGCCGCTCCTGTAAGCGGGACCCGACTTGGAGATGGCGGTGGTAACTCCGGGGTTACTTTTGTAGCCGGCGTTAATAAATATTGGAATCTTTCTGGCAGCCAGAATATAACCGCTACCGGATGGGCTACAGGTAGCGGCGGAACTCCTAATGCAGATAATTTTCCTTTGCCGCAAGACATAATCAATTTTGACAATGCTGGGGCGGCGGGGACTGTTGCTTGTAATTTTGATTTTATGTTTGGAACGTTTGATATGTCGACGCGTACAAACGCAATGACATTTAATATAACGAACTCCGATATGCAGGTTAAAGGCAATCTAACTCTCGGCACCGGGGTTACTTGGGCTGGAACGGGAGCAAATCTTCTTTTGTATACGTCCTCTGGAGCCGCATTAACGCTGGACTCTAATGGGCAGACAATGACTTGCGATGTTTTTATTGACGTTCCCGGGGGCTCCTTAACTCTTGCGGATATCCTTAACACCGGAACAACAGGCCTTGAGATTGACGTTCGTGCAGGAACTTTTGATTCGGCTGGATTTGCAATAACCACCAATGACTTTATTTCAACCACCACTACAACTAGGACGATAACTCTTGGATCAAGCACTTTAACCGTATCAGGAACCGGCAATATTATAGATATAGACGCGACTAATTTAACACTGAGCGCGGCATCATCTACGGTCGTTTCCTCTAATACAACAAACACTGCAAGAACGTTTAATGGCGCAGGACAGACGTGGGGCAATCTCGTTATTGGAGGAGCCGCAAGCACAGCAGGATTTACAATTCAAGGTGCAAATACTTTTAATACAATTTCAAGCACTAGAACCGCTGCTTATACGATTACATTCCCCAACGCCACAACAACAGTCTCAGATTTTACCGTCTCTGGATCGGCTGGAAATTTAGTTACGCTTCGACGCACCGGCGCCACTGGAACATTTACTGTTACAAAATCGGGCGGCGGAATTATCAATGGAGGGGCTGGGGTTGATTACCTTTCAATCTCAAATAGCGCCGCCACGCCTTCATCAACTTGGTATGCCGGTGCAAATTCGACAGACGGCGGCGGCAATACAGGGTGGATTTTTACGGCTCCGCCCCCGCCAGCCACAGCAACCGGAAACTTTTTCCAGTTATTTTTCCCCTGAGGACGGCGCAATGATGGTAGATGTGCAAGAGGTAAATGCCAAAGTGGACAGTCACATTGATGTTTGCGCCGTACGATACGAGGCCATGTCTACGCAATTCGACATCCAGATTACGGGTGTCAATGCTCGGCTCAAGAAGATCGAGAGATCGATTGTTTGGGCCGTTATCACGATCTTGGGTTCTCTTGGTACTATCATCACGTTATTGATCAATTACATCATGAGATAGGTATGCCTGTTAGCAGTACGAATGGTAAGCAAGAAATTCAGAGAATCGTTTCCACAGTCAAACACGAAAAGATGCTCGATATCGGGTGCGGAGTTGGCACATATGCCAAGCTGTTCCCTGATGCTGAATGGACCGGCGTAGAGGTATGGGAGCCTTACGTCGAGAAGTACAATCTCAACGAGCTGTATCAAACTTTGATCGTAGGGGATGCCAGAGAGTGGCAGCCCTTTGATCGTTACGATGTCGCCTTTGCCGGTGACGTCCTCGAGCACATGACGTATGACGAAGCGAAGGATCTCATTCGCAAGCTGAAGGACTGCGCCGACGTTGTCATCGCCAGCATTCCTATCGGCCATTGGCCTCAGGGCGAGCACGAAGGCAACCCCTACGAGCGCCACGTCAAAGACAATTGGACTGACGAAGAAGCCCGTTCACTTTTTGGCAGTCCCGTTCTAGGGGATGTCTACGGCGGAATCGGTGTTTATGCTTGGTCAAAAAGCGGCCAATTCTTTCAGGCCATTCCGCGCAAAATCCACATTGTTTGGATAGGCGATGAACTTAAACGCCCCGATGACTTAATCAAAACGTGGGCTGAAAAAAACCCGGGATGGCAAGTCCACGTCTGGGGCAATGAGGAATTGCATGCAACGGACTGGATAAATAGCGTCCACATCAAGACGTATCTCGAGCAGAAAAAGTACAACGGCGTCGCCGATATGATGCGGTACGAGATCCTGCACGCCCATGGCGGCTTTGCAGTGGATGCGGACAGCGAGTGCGTGAAGCCTCTCGAAGACTGGCTTTTCTGCGGTTCAGCCTGCGCCCCTTGGGAGAATGAAACAGCCAGACCCGGCATGATTGCCGTGGGGTATATGGCCTCGGCACCCGGCCACCCGTTTTTCAAGGCGGTCATCGATGCCATCAAGGATGATCCAACAGTCCCTGATGGACCGGCTTGGATTAAAACTGGACCTGTCATTTTCACAGAAGTTCACAAAAAGCATCCACAAGATTTCCACATCTGGCCCTCGTCTTACTTTATCCCCGAGCATTACACCGGCGTGAAGTACGAAGGCTCTGGGCCTATCTTTGCCCAACAAAAGTGGATGACGACGCTCAACACGTACCGCGAGAACATCAAGGTCGCGGTCTATGCCATTGCCAAAAACGAAGAGAAGCACGTCGAGCGGTTCATCAAATCAGCACAAGGCGCCGACTACATCATCATCGCGGACACCGGCAGCACCGATAGGACGGTCGAGATTGCGAAGGCCTGCGGGGCGACGGTCTACTCCATCAGCATTGATCCATGGCGGTTTGACCATGCCAGAAATGCGGCTCTTGCCTTGGTCCCAAAAGATGCCAAGGTCTGTATCCCCCTTGATTTGGACGAGGTGCTTGAGCCGGGCTGGCGAAAAGTAGTTGAGGAAATGTGGACGCCCGGTACGGGCAGGCTTAGGTATAAGCAAGACTGGAGCGGCGACCATATCTTCTATGGCGAGAAGATCCATGCTCGCAACAACTACGACTGGCGGTACCCGATTCACGAGTACATCATCCCCATCACGCCTGAGAAAATCGTTCGTTATGACGGCGTTTTAATTCGCCATGAGCCCGATATCAACAAGTCCCGGGGGCAGTATTTGCCTCTTTTGGAACAGGCGGTAAAAGAAAATCCGGCTTGCCACCGAATGGCGTACTACCACGCTCGAGAGCTGTTCTACTATGAGAAGTGGCAGGCCTGTATCGATGAAGCACAGAGGTATCTGGCTTTGCCAACTGCTTACTGGGACCACGAGCGAACGCACATGATGCGGATTTTGGGCAAGGCAAACAAAGCTCTTGATCGAGGTTTCGAGTCCCAGAGGTGGTTCCGTAGAGCTTGCGCCGAGATGCCCACAATTCGTGAGCCGTGGTGCGATTTGGCCCAAGCCTGTTACGAATGGGGTCTTTGGATCGAGTGCTATCATGCCTCGATGCATGCTTTGAACATTATGGATCGAGCGTATTTGCATACTTCGGACCCCGCCTGCTGGGGTGCTAAACCCCATGATTTGGCGAGCATCGCTGCGTGGAATTTGGGTTTTAAAGAAATTTCTAGAACCCAAGCCCGGCTGGCGCTTGAAAAGCAGCCAAGTGATGAAAGGCTGCAGAATAACTTGAGAATCGTGCAGGAAGCCTGCTAGTTAGTTATCATCCCCCCAAACATCTGCGTAGAGGGCGGTAATACCCCATGGCTGTCGCGACTACACCGCTGACTTATAACTCGTACGTGACGCAAATTGCGACCTTGGCCGTGGTCGACACCCAGACGGTTGGGGGCATTGTGGAGGGCGTAGATCAGGCATTTAATGACCTGATTCCACAGATGTTGAACTATGCCGAGCTGCGGATTCAGCGCGACCTTGACCTTCTGAACCTGAAGACGTCTCTGCCCATTACCTTCACTACCGGCGTCAACCTCCTGCAGATCAATACGGATGACTTTGTCACTCTGCAAACGGTCAACCTTTCTAGCGGCGGGGTCGGTTATACGCTCCTACCGACGACCGTAGAGTGGCTGCAGAACGTTTATAGCAGCACGGCAACGGCTGCCCGTGGCCGCCCACAATACTTTGCTATGTACGGCGGAGACAGAAATACCGGCGGCAACACGTCGATCAATATTCTCTTCGGCCCTTACAGCGATGCCAGCTATTCGGGCACCGCGACGGGCACGATTCGCATGCCCTCTCTGGCCAAGAACTCCGCAACACCTGTTCTGGCCGCTACGGCTTCGACCTTTATCAGCTCTTATTTGCCTGACCTTTTGATCATGGCAAGCATGATTTACATCAGCGCCTTCCAGAGAAACTTTGGCCGTCAGTCTGATGACCCGGCTATGGCGCAGAGCTACGAGAGTCAATATCAGGCCTTGTTACGCGGGGCTGTTGTTGAGGAATTCAGAAAGAAATTTGAGTCTGGAGCTTGGACGTCTTATAGCCCCACGCCAACTGCAAATCCCCCGAGATAATTCATGCCTCACGCATCAGTTAAATTAAAACCCGGCGTAGACCAGAACCAAACGCCGGCTTTGAACGAGGCCGGAATATCGGAATCCCAGTTCATTCGATTTATTTATGACCGTACAGGACTTGGTCTTGTTCAAAAACTAGGTGGATGGGTCAAGTTTTACCCCAATTACATGCCCTCTATCACAAGGGCTCTTTGGGCTTGGCAAGATACTGAGGCAAACAAGTACCTTGGCGTTGGTAATCAGAATGAGACCAACACGTACGAAGCAAGTCTTTATGCCATTCGAGACAATGGCCAAAAAGACATCACGCCAACTCGAAACGAAGACAATATTACGCCGGTTGTTGACACGACTGCTGGAAGCTCGATTGTTACCATTACCGATTCCACGCTTCAAAATCAAACAATCTACAACTCGGTCTATGTCGCCACGCCTATCAACATTGGCGGCTTGATCATTTATGGTCTTTATCAGTGTAACCCTGACAACTTCTTGTCTGCCACGGCCTATCACATCCAAGCTCGAGATGCCTTGGGCTCGCCAGTAGCAGCATTAACGACTGACAATACGCCCGTATTGCCAATTTTTGATACAACTTCTGGCGATGAGCAAATTCAAGTTACTTTTCCAGATCATGGCCAAACGGCAGGTAGCACATTCTCTATTGTCACGCCGACGCTTGTCGGCGGAATTTTAATCTTTGGCAATTACGTTGTTATTGAAGTTGTCAGTTCAAGCGTATTTGTCATTGTTGGAGATGTTGAGGCATCTGCAACCGCTACAGCTACGCTTAACGGTGGTCGGGCTCGGTACATCTACAGCTATGGGCTAGGCGCTATTCCAGCCGGCACAGGCTACGGTATTGGCGCATACGGCTCAGGTGGTTATGGCGTCGGAACAGCCATTATCCCGGCAACCGGAGACCCGTTAAATGCCGAGGATTGGACACTTGATAACTGGGGCGAGCAGCTCATATCAAATCCAATTGAAGAGCAAATCAATCTGACTGTTACAGGAGTAACAGGATCAGGCTCTGCCGCCACGTTTACTTTCTCTCAGAATTACACGCCCGTTGTCGGCGAGTATGTGGTGATCACAAATGTGGTTCCATCTACTTATAACGGATCGTACTACGTAACTGCTTCATCCTCTGGCAGCCTCACTGTCGCATCAGCCATAACCACGGCCTATGTCAGTGGTGGTGATATCTATGTTTTCAAAACGCCATTTCAGCCTATCTTCAAATGGGACCCGCTGATTGGCCAACCGTTTTCAACCATTCTTTCGAGTGGCCCGACCTATAGTGATGGCTCGTTTGTTGCCATGCCGCAAAGGCAAATCGTGTCTTGGGGCTCAACTTTTACAGGCGTACCAGACCCGCTTCTTTTGCGCTGGAGCGATGTCAATAACTACAACACTTGGATTGGTACCGTCACCAATCAAGCCGGTTCGTTCCGGCTTGCCAAGGGGTCAAGGATCGTAGGTTGCTTGCAGGCAGCTCAACAAGCTCTGATCTGGACTGATATCAACCTGTACTCCATGCAGTACATTGGGCCGCCATTCGTTTATTCATTTAACGAGGTGGGCGCCAATTGCGGACTGATTGCAAAGAAGGCTGCCGGCGCTCTTAACGGCGTCTTCTATTGGATGGGTCCTACGCAATTTTTTATGCTCGCAGGAAGTGGCGTGCAAATGGTTTCATGTCCTGTTTGGGACGTTATCTTCCAAGATCTTGATACAAACAACCTTGATAAGATTCGGTGCGCTGTCAACACTCGCTTTGCTGAGGTGACTTGGTATTACCCGACAAAAAGTAATGGCGGAGAAATTAACGCATACGTCAAGTACAACACAGCTTTGCAGGTATGGGATTACGGTTTATTGTCCCGAACGGCATGGATCGATCAGTCTGTCTTTGGTTCGCCGATTGGAGCTGATGGGAACAACACCTACATCTATCAGCACGAAGTTGGCTACAACAATGACACGTCTCCCATGGTCTCGAGCTTCACGACGGGTTACTTTGTCATGAATGAAGCAGACCTGAAGATGTTCATCGACCAGATCTGGCCAGACATGAAGTGGGGTGAATTCAACGGTCCTCAGAACGCCACGATCAATCTGACGTTTAACGTTCTGGACTATGCCGGCGCGACGCCAAAAACTTACGGCCCATTCCCCATGACTCAGTCTGTCGAGTACATCACGCCTCGATTCAGGGGTCGATTGGTGTCGATTACGCTCGAGAGCAATGATGCTGATAGTTTCTGGCGTATCGGTAACATTCGATATCGATTCCAGCAGGACGGTAAATTCTGATGAGTACTTCACTGTCAGATGTTTTGACCGCTCAGAAAAACGGCGTTGTTGGCATCAACAGCATCGCGACGTCGATGAACATTCTGGCTTCTTTGGCCTCTCCCACGAAGATGGGACAGGCAGCTATGACGGCGTCTTATGCAACCATCTACACGGTGCCAAATACGTCAACAGCCATTCTTCGCGATATTGAGATCTGCAATACCACGGCATCGCCCATAGGCATCTACGTATCGGTGGTGCCGGTTAATGGCACTGCAGCCGCGTCAAATGCAATCTTTTTTAATGCCAACTTGCCGGGCTATAGCACCATGCAATGGACTGGCGCGATCACAATGTCATTTGGAACCACTGTTCAGGTTAAGGGATCGACTACGGGCTGCACGGTCACGGCCTCTGGAGGCTTGATCGCATGAGTACGATTTCTATGTTCCCGCCTGTTGGATCATCTACTTCCACTGCTCAGTACACGCAGTTTGGCGGCCCTACGGTTGATGCTTTTGGAAGGCTTAGAGTAAGCCAGCCTTACACTATTTTTGATAGCAAAAATAGGTTTGCAAAAGACGCTCAATTTTCAGAATCTCTTGCGGGCAGCGCCTCGATTACATACACGGCGGCACAAGCAGCCGTTAATTTGAACGTAACGACAGCTTCCGGCGATTCTGCCGTTCGTCAAAGTTTCCGCGTCATGCCATATCAGCCCGGTAAAGGTCTTTTAATTTTAGCTACCTTTGTCATGGCAACGGCAACAACAAACTTGCGCCAGCGCGTAGGTTATTTCAATGCAGACAATGGCATTTTCTTTCAATTAAATGGAACGACAAAATCATTTGTTGTTAGATCTTCTGTTAGCGGCTCGCCGGTTGATACCAACGCGGCCACACAAGCGAACTGGAATGGCGATAAGTTGGATGGCACGGGGGCAAGCGGACTTACTCTTGATCTTACCAAGTCGCAAATATTCTGGACTGACATTGAATGGCTTGGTGTGGGCAACGTCCGATGCGGTTTCATTATTAATGGCCAGTACATTATTTGCCATACATTTCAGAATGCGAACGTAAACAACACGGTTTACATGACAACTGCCGTTTTGCCTGTTCGATATGAAATCACAACAACAGGGACTATTGGCGGCGCTGCAACACTAAAACAAATTTGCTCCAGTGTTGTTTCTGAAGGTGGATATGAGCAAATTTCTCAACCTCAGGTAGCAAGAAGGTCAACATCTTTAACCGGCCTTGGCACAACATTCGTGCCTTTAATTTCAATTCGCCTTGCCTCGACGGGATACGGTGCCGTTGTTCTTCCTAGAACTCTTAACATTTTCCCAGACTCTGCGGATAATTTTGAATTTGTTCTTGTTAAAAACCCAACTTTGACAGGCACTCCTTCTTGGAATGCGGTTCCTTCTGACGCAACGGTTGAATTTGATGTAGCCGCTACCGGGTATACGGGCGGTGATATATGCGAGCAAGGCTATGTTGCGGCCAGCAATCAAGGCTCAGCCCCTATCTCTGAAATACTGGCTTACAACTGGGATTTGCAGTTGGGCGTTTCATTGGCACCTGCCAGTGATATCTATACTCTTGGCATTAGAACCCTTAGTGGGACCGGTGACGCCATTGGCGCAATCACTTATTGGAACTTGACGGTGTAATCATGCCCCTTAAAAAAGGAAGCTCACAAAAAACCATCAGCTCCAACATCAGTGAAATGATGCATGCTGGCCACCCGCAGAAGCAGGCCATCGCTGCCGCTTTAAATACGGCACGTAAAGCGAAAGCTTTGGGCGGTTATGAAGTCGAGACGACGACATCCGGCGGTCTGTATCAGCCTGCAAAGAAGATGAAAGAGCCGCCTTCGCCTAAGGTCAAGGCGCCTGTGACCAAGCTGCACACTGGCCCGATCCATAGTCATGTTGCCGGTCGGACAGATCATCTCCCCATGCATGTTCCGAGTGGCTCCTATGTAATTCCCGCCGACATTGTCAGCGCCATGGGCGAAGGCAACACGATGGCCGGATTCAAGCAGATGAAAATCATCTTCGGGGGCACGCCGTACTCTGGCCCGACGAGCGTTAAGATGGGTGGCGGCCCTTATGGCTCCAATCTGCCCGGTAAGGCTAATGGCGGTGAGTCAGAATCGGTCCCCATCGTTGCGGCTGGCGGCGAATATGTTGTATCACCCGAGCAAGTTCGCATGGTTGGCGAGGGCGATCTCGAACTTGGCCATCGCGTGCTAGATGAATTTGTGAAGAGCTATCGAAAGAAAACTATTAAGACACTTCAGAAACTACCCGGACCTAAAAAGGATTGAATATGGAAGACATTCTTAAAAACATTAAAGTTGATGCTGAAGGCTTGCGCATTCGCGCTGGTCGACCTGAGGATCTTGATGAGATCATGCAAATTGCCACGCTGGCTTGTGATGAGAACGGTTTTTTAAATCCTAATCCGCAAAAACTAGCGGCAGAAATTTACCCGGCCTTGTGCTTTAACTACGGCATCGTAGGTTTGATCGGCAAGCCCAACGATAAAATTGAAGGCGTGGTCCTTCTCAGGATCGGCACCATGTGGTACGCCGACGATTATGTCGTTGAAGAAAAGGCCATCTTCATACACCCTGATTTTAGAAACGCAAAGGGTGGTCGAGGGCGTAAACTTTGCGAATTCAGCAAGCGAGTTGCTGACACGCTTGGAATACCGCTTATCATTGGTGTATTGTCGAACAGCCGCACCGAGGCCAAAGTTCGAATGTA
>Ga0208465_1000099_pt1 | contig 28613 bp, 58 predicted proteins | sample LakMenEpi31Aug10_FD_150749 | JGI IMG/M metagenome (GOLD analysis project Ga0208465, IMG submission 150749) | Freshwater microbial communities from Lake Mendota, WI - 31AUG2010 deep hole epilimnion (SPAdes) | ecosystem: Environmental > Aquatic > Freshwater > Lake > Epilimnion/Euphotic zone ...
CGTTTAATTTTTCTCTTAGATTCATTTTTCCTGTGTGTCAATTTTATGTTCCGCCTCCAGGAATTCTTTAACAAGATTGGAGCGAATCACATCTTCAATTCCAAATTTAATCAGATCAACTGATGACATTTCGTTTAAGACATCCACAAAATGATTGAAACCCACACGTTCACTTTGTTTTACTAGATCAGATTGCCGGTAATCCCCTGCAAAGAAAATCTTACTGTCTTGCCCAACGCGAGTAATAATGGTAGAAAGGTGGTGATAGTTAAGGTTCTGACATTCATCTACAATTATTAGACAATTATCAAAAGTGGTTCCTCTAAGAAAGGAAACACACATGAAGTCAATTATCTTTTCACTCTTAAGAAGTCCATAGATCATTTCAAATTCTTCATCAGTTGAAAGAACAAACATGGATTGCACCATTTGCTTATAAGGAGCCTCAAATGGTGCAATCTTTTCTGCTACATTACCAGGAACAAAGCCAATTTCAAGTGACTGTACTGTAGATCTAACAATGAGAATCTTATCATAAGGAGTTCTTTCGTTGAGAACTTCTCTGAGGGCATTATAAAGAAGAACGTGTGTTTTTCCTGTACCTGGTGATCCGTAAGCTAAAATATTTTGTCCTCGTTCATAAGAATCAAAAAGTTTGGCCTGGTTATCAGTAAGCGGGTGCATTTTATGCAACAGCTCTGAATTAATTGTTCTGCCATTTCGTCTTTGATTTTTACCGTAGCCTAAAGAAGTTCGTTCGGATGTGGCCCTTCTTTTACGAGTCATAGGTTTTTGTGTGTTTGTTTGTTAGATTTTACCAATTTGGCTCTTTGTGCCGGCTGATTTATTTACCTTTTGTAGGACTTCATTCCATCCTGGGTTCTTTTTAATGAGCTTATCCTTCCACTCCCCCGTTTCGATAAATCCGGCAGCACCTCCTTCTGCCCAATTTCGGACCCACGGCTTGTTATTTTCATACCAGGGCATAATATCGTGAACGCTCATCTCAATAACTTTAGTCTCACCAGTTTCTTTATTAATAATCGGGAAAATTGCCATTTTTGTTTGTAGTTCTTAAGTATTTATTGGTAATTAGATAACCCAATCAGTATTGGCTCCACCCAAAGCGTCTGCAATAACAGGAAAACAATCTACAAAAATAGCCTTACATGCTTTTGCTACTTCCTGGTGTTCTAACTGAGTTCCATTCTTTTCTCTAAGTGCAATATATGTGATCCATGATCTAAGACTCCCTTTCATATAAAGCCTGGTCATAGTTGCCCCCGGAAGAACCATTCGGGCACTTTCTTTTGCGACTCCAAGACTCAAAAGTTTCTTATAAAGATTACGCGAAACCTCAAAATGTTGTCTAATTTCTTCTTGCAATGTGAGTTTTAAATAATCACCTAAATCATCTGTCGAGTTTTGCCTATTCTTAGTATCTTGCTTTCTTAAATCTGGAACTGGAATTTCCAGGTCTAATTCGGTAGCATCGGCATATCTTTGCGAAAATTGCTGAAATTCAAAGCTCCGATGACGAAGAATCTGAGTTGCAATGGGTAGTTGACAGTTAATCTCTACCGTCATATCTGCCATCTGAAAAATACTCCAGTGCTTTTCTCTGATGCAATACTTAAGAAGACCATTAAAATCTTCATTATCTTGATTTTTAGGATTGGATACTCTTGCGCAATATGCAATTAACTTTTCTGCATCTTGTGTATGTGAAACTAATTCAACTTTGCTGCTCATCTTTATTCATCTTACGTGATTTCTTTAGGTCCTTAACAAGAAGTTTAATCTCACTATATGCTTCATCTTCTGTCATTTTGTCTCCAATTTCGAGACCAACAATGATTCCAATTCTATCTGCAAATGCTGCAAGATGTTTCTCAAAAGATGTCAAATCATATGCCATTAATCTTCCTCCAAATATTCGGGTTCTTCAAATTCTTTTTGTATATTTTGCATCATATCCTCAAGTCTGATTACATTATTTTGCTCATCCTCAACGATAATCTCATCTTCAAGTAGTTCAACAATATTCTTTAAATTCTGAATTAGAAGTTTAAGGGTCTTATTGTTAAGCTTTTCTTTGGCTGGCTCGTTTGAGCTATAGTATCCTAGCATAGGTTCTCCTGTTTGTCAAGCCCCCTCTGGAGGCAGTGTTTATCGGGCAATATCTTTTATTGTATGGTGCTGACAATTAATATTCTGTAAAATGTATTGAACACCAAGATTAGAATCTGCCTTTCCGCAAGTGAAAATATCAAATGCAGCTTTTCCTTTCTCCGGAAAGGTATGCACAGAAATATGAGATTCAGATAGTAATAAAATGGCAGTAACTCCTTGTGGTTCAAATTTATGAGACATGCAATTCAAAACTGTTGCTCCACACTTTTCGGCTGCTACTCTTAAGACTTGAATAAGAAATTGCTCGTCATTAAGTAGATTGAAATCACAACCGTAAACGTTTAACAAACAGTGATGACCCATGCTACTCATCAGGAGTGTCCTCCAACAGTTTAGAAACAATTTGTTCAGTTCCGTCAAGATTTTTCATTTCGTATAACCGACTCCGCATATAACGTTTAACTTTCTTGTATCTCTTAAGAAGTTTATCCAACTCCTTCTCATTAATAATAGCCTTGGCAAAACCACTCATCGTTTCCAGTTTCTAGGGTTAATTTTTCCATTAGAATGCTCAATTTTATAAATATGATTTCCAAACATATCATAATAAAGGTCAAAGACCGTTACCATTTTTGAAGAACGGCAGATGTCAATGCGAGTTCCTTCGGTATCACTATACTCAACAATATGTGCATCTGAAGGCAATTCATTAAGATTTATGTCATCTCTATTCACATCGCTCAATAGAATTTCACAATGATAATTGCTAGGTAAAGTGTTCAGCTCTTCGGTCGTCCACGGTTCGGACTTATTACTCATTTTTTATTCTCCATTTCTTTATAAAACTCATAGGCTCTTACAGTTTGAATGATTTCTCGGGTTGCGTTTGAGTTTCTTCCAACTTCATAGCGAACGTTCTCATTCACATCTCGGGCAAGAATTGTTAGAGTTTCGGGTGGTGTGTTGGGGTTGAGTGCAACAAACCGGCGAACCATAGAATTCTCATCTCGGGCAAGAATTGTTAGAGTTTCGGGTGGTGTGTTGGGGTTGTATGCAACTTTACAGCGAACAAGACAATTCTCATCTCGGGCAAGAATTGTTAGAGTTTCGGGTGGTGTGTTGGGGTTGTTTGCAACTCTCCAGCGAACATAAGAATCCTCATCTCGGGCAAGAATTGTTAGAGTTTCGGGTGGTGTGTTGGGGTTTTGTGCAAGTTCTTTTCGTTCTTGAAGAGGAAGTTTACTAAGATTGGGAGTTACCTTAAGCACTTTGACCGAATGTGCAAATTTGTAGACTGGATGTGCAGTTTTGTAGCCTGCGCACGCTGCCGCAGCCGTGTGCCCAACAGGCACACCACAGCGAACCGCGTCAAGCTCTATAACACTCGGACCCTCCCCCTCCTTCAAGGTGGTGCTGGCGATAAGTCTCACAACCACATCTTCATCTCGGGCAAGAATTGTTAGAGTTTCGGGTGGTGTGTTGGGGTTATATGCAAGGTCTTCCCGTTCTTGAGGAGGAAGTTTAGTAACGTCTAGAATATGCGCATAAAAAGCCCTGCTGGCTGCTTCGAACGCATTGTGCCAATCCGAGCCCAATAGGGTACGACTTTGCTCAGTCTGGCGAAGCTGTAGCAACCGAGCCAAAGCTGTGCGAATGTCTGGAGTGTAGTTCATTTGTTGGGTTGGTTTGTGTGAAAATAATCTAGGTCAAGTTGTAGGTTTTGTCAAGCGGTAGTGGACATTTTAAAGAGTGTCACAAATACTCAGGCGGATCATATGGCTCCTCAAACATTTCTCTTGAGCGCATCTTTATGGCTCTTTGGGTTAATGATTCCAGCGAAGTTTCTTCAATAAATGTTACACTTAGAAGTCGCTCACCATTTTTAACATCAATCAGTTCGGGGTGACTAGAAACTTCAAATAGAATCCAACGGGTTCTTATAATCATTGAATAGGTCTTTGCCGGTTGTTAGAATTGAGCAAGCACGTTTATAGAAAAAGCAATCGGTTTTACCGGATTCTTCTAAAACATCTTTAATCTTTTGCCAGTTTTGTAGAGTGTGTTCGTCCATTAGATGTCTCCGAATTCATTGAAAATGTTAGCTTCCCACCATTCAAACTCGTCTTGAATTTTACTCTTGGCCTTGTTATATTCAGACTCATTTAGACACCCCGGATTCTGATAAAGAACTTTCATACTATCAAGGGAGTCTTGAAGTTTTTGAATGTAGTCAAATTTATCTCTTCGTTTAATGTATTGTTCTAGAGTTTCAATTTCACCATCTGGGTATGTGAAAATTTCAGCCAGAGAATCAAAGATTATCATAAGTTTTCAAATAAAGGAATAAATGTCAAGGGCTTGTCCGATTCAATAAGAAGATGTGCCGCGATTATTTCGTTCTCATAGTGACTAAGACAATTGCGAGTTTTCTCACCCACAACGACGACAGATAAATCTTCTGCACTATTTTTGGCCGACCTCCAATTTGCATAAGCAATATAATTTTCTCTACCCACACAGATAGATTTTTGGGAACGGCTGAGATTCTCCTGATAAATCCAAAAATTAAGAAGGGTCTTATAATTTGGTCCAAAATATTTTTCAGGATCAGTTAGAGCATCTTCTTCCCCAAGACGCAAACTTATAAGTCTATGGCGGTCTGAAATGTGATTCATCAAGTTTTTGAATGTGCAATCACAATAACAGGCCCACCAGGCAAGAGATCAAAAAGTAGACAGCTTAAAAAGTGTCACCGCTCATCAAAAACCATCTTCCGAACACCGCGCCTCTTTCTTTCCTCTTGCCAGGCAAGATCAGTCTGCGAGAGAACATTATTCTTTTTATTCTGGGTTCCGTTGGAAACAATTATAATTCTAGAAAGGTCAACAGCGGAGATATTTTCTCCTCTGATTGTTGCCATATTTGAACAACCACAAACGGCATATTGACCCGGCTTGGCTTGCACTTCGGTATTGCAATCAAGGCATCGTATTTTTAGCATAACAAATCACTAATAATTAGTGATTCTATTTAGTGCTTCATAATTGACTTGATGCCCTTGAGCATTCTCTTTTTTCGGTCTTTGATACTCTTTTCAATGGCCTTTCTTCCGCTCATCTTTAAAACTTCGTCTGGAGTTAAATTTGGGCGACTTGGAACATTAATTTCAGTTGCCACTGTATTTGCGGCAAGTTCGTGTGCTGCAATAAGTCTTTGAATCTCTTTAGACTTTTTACTCTCTTTTAAAAATTGCTCGAAAGATTTCATTTCAGATAAGACCCCAACTTATAAACATTCTTACCATGAGTCTCCATTAAATCTTGAACAATATTAGATGTGGCATAGATGCGCTGCTTATCAGCTTCTTCCGAGACATCCTTGAGCATTTCTATAAATTTTTCGTTATCCGAAAATAACTGATCAACCATTCCTCTTGCATCAATTTCTTGATTGGCATTAGCGGGACCGTCAATTGTGGATACCTCGGCAATTCGTTCTAGACTTGAAATTGGCCGGAGATTCAGATATTTCATATGCTCACTAAGACGATCAATTTCACCGAACATCTCTGTGTACTGTTCACCAAAAAGTTCGTGTAACTGAACGAAATCAGTTCCACAAACGTTGTGATGGTAGTTCCACGTTTTCTGAAACAAGACAAACAAAGATGCTTGGGCATCACTTAATAGTTTAAATAGCTTTTCCATCTATTCTTTTTAGACTATTTAGCTATCTAGACGATATGAAGAGAAGTTCCACATTCCGAACAGAATTTAGCCGTTGCGGGATTTATCGTCCCGCAAGTTTTACATTCTAACTTTGTCTTAACAGTTACTGGTTCTCTGATTTTCTTATTCTCTTCTGTTTCGCCCAACATCTTGATGGTCAAGACACCGGCATTACCGATTGAACCTTTCCATTTAGTTGTGCTAAACTTCTGTTCACTCTTAGAGCCTTCAACGGTTATTCCGGTTTCACTTAGAGAACGAGTTGTATTGGCAGATATACTCTTAGTTTGAAAATTATCACCATACACTGCATTAGTGGTGGACATTGGCACGCCACTATAATACTTAATGGGAACTGTTGGACGCGAATATGTCCACTCGGGAACGATAAACTCAAACTCATAATGGATCGTAATTAAACCATCTTCTAGTTTAATCCCACGGTGATTTTCAATTTTATTTGTTCTTTCAATAAATTTGAAACGATTCCCTTCAGTGAGATTACCATTTCGGATAAATCTTTCCAGGTCTACCGTTTCCGATGTATTTAAAATTAATCCACCGCCTGTTACATTTTCACCATCAATTTCTATGGTAACTTTTGCCCTGGAATAGTTGAGATTTTTTAGTCGGATTTCATATTCAGAACCAAATGGCAGATAAACAGCATCTCCAAATTCTCTTAAAATTTTGCCGTTTACTTTAATTGCCGCTGCAAAGTTGTGTGAGTACATCATTGTTTTCTTTAAGAGCACACAGACTAAATGCTCGTTTTTGGTTAGTGTTAAAGTCTGTCAGTTTTTATTTAGGCTTTTAAAGCAACTTCAAATGGCCAGTAATGTCTTGAAGTTCTTCTTTTGTTGCCGGACCAATGGCACAACATGTAAGTGTTGGAACGCCATTAAATTCGGTTAATCCAGAGTCTTCAATAAGAGCGCAAATTTTGCCGGTTTGATAGGCTTTCTCATAGACTTCCAATAACTCTTCCTTAGAGTCCACCGACACACAAATTTTGGTAAAGTCTCCACTCAACCATTGTTTAACTCTATAGTCTATTTGGTTTTCAATGGTAGCTTTAAGAGAAGCATGACATGCCTGGGCAATCATTTTACCTTTGCGCATATTCAAGTCCTTGCGAATTACAAGGACTTGTTGTAATTTGGATTGTTCAGTCATTAGATTTCCCCATTTCTAACAATAAGCAACTCTAATAATCTCAAGACCTGGATATTGTTTTTTAGCAATATCCTCTGCTTCTTGATGATTGCACTTTTCATTAACACCATGTTCAACCTTGACATAAACATAGATTTCTTTACCCGTTGAGAAACGAACCTGGTATTGTTCATTAAAATACTGTTCACGGTCTCGTTTTCTTTTTATTATTGTCTGATGTTTTTTGCTAATCATTTGATGAGTTCAATAATACAGTCATCAATCATAGAATTGGTCATATGGAGTTCACCATTTGGAGTGTCAAAACGAGCAACTTCAAATTTATGCAGTTGTTCTAAAAAATTACTGAGTTCTTTGTATCTTTTCTCGTCATATGGAACTTCGTTCCCTTCAAACTTTCCATACTTGGAATGAATAATCAGTTTCATCGGGCTTCTCCGTGTTTATGGAAATATAATAACATGAAAACCGTTTACGGCGAAAGTTGTGTGCCAGTTTTAGATGCGAACATTCAAATTAATGTTAAATCTATACCGTGAGTGTCATACCACCATTCTGCGGTTTTATCCGGGTGCTTATCTTTAATTTTTAAATACCTTGAAATTATTTTACTCTGCCGTTCAATTTCATCAGTAAAAAATTTATGATCAATGGTTTCTCCACTTTTATGGAGCTGGCGTAGTAATTTACGCAAAATATATTCTTGTTTTCGATTTCCAGGAGTATAACCAGCTTCTATTATTTTATAAATGGCTCCCTTTAGAGTTTCTGTTGCGCTTTTCACTGGATTGCCTAGAATACTTTCAATTCTCTCCAAACCAAACCCAACATCAATAAATTGACCAGAAGTATTAACGATGTTACCAATCTCAATTCCATTTTTATAAAATTCAGTGCAATAACCTCCAAGATCACCATCACTCCATACACATTCTGAATCGTATCTAATTTCTAGGTCAGGATAATCTGAATAAAAACATTTCCAAGAATCATATTTATCTGGATGTATAGTCACATAATCAATTGAAATATCTAATATGTCATTAAAAAATCCCATCCAAAAATGGATAGTTTGCTGCATGGTCATTTCACCAAAAGAAAAAAGACCCAACATATTAAAATATAATAAGTGAGAGCCATCTCCAATTTCAACTAAATCTTGTAGGCGAATGCAAGATTGACTATTAGCGACAGTGGTATTGTCTGGATTTTTAAACTTGTTTTTAAACTGCTGCATTCCTGCTGGACAAAATAACGTAGTCTCATCATAAGACTTTACATTATCATCTACCTTAAAGAAAATATTATTACTTTCACAATAACTTTTATAGAGTTCAATTACTTTGTTCATTTTTTAAGAAATCACGAGAACACTAAGGTTAACTCTAGAAAAAGACCAATAATCGTTGTGTTTGTCTGTGAGGTATTCGGTATCTAGATCACGCGAAACAAGATCAGCCGGAAAAACGGAAGCGGTTTCTAATTCTAAATCTAAACATGGCTCAAAATATGTCCCCGCGCCACACACAACCTTCATATCTGCTGGGAGTTCTTTTAATTCTTTAACTGTCATTTTGCCTCCAACCATTTTTCTAATTTTGGATAATTCGTAAATTGAATATCTACAATGTCGAGACAGATATTATAGCTCCCGACAGACCTTGGAAGATATGTTCCGTCTGAAGTATAATCATTAGAAAACAAGATAGTTTCATCGTGATGCCCACCATAAGAATCGTCAGATTTAGATTCTACTGAAGAGTATTGAAAACTAAACGAACCCACCTTAGGATTATAGTAAATTACACCTGTTTTTGTGCCACCATCGCGAAATCTGACCATTATTCTTTGATTTAAAAAGTCTTTAAGATCAAATTTTGGTTTAGGGTTCTCTAAGATTTTTCCAACTCTTTGATACTCCACATTATTAATCATAATAAAGTCGTCTTCAATTGGATGTGGTAGCGTAATTTTGGCCATTTTAGATTTCTCTACGGGTTGGCCCGCATTATCATAACGATCAAGAATATCCTCAATGCGCTTCTTTGTTGCAGGACCAAAATAAACCACATTTCCTGGATGTTCATCTATAGAACGTCGTATATGTCTAAGAACATTTGCAAGTTCTTCTGAGATTTCGTCTGACATTTCAGTTCTCCATCACTGTAATTTCTTGAGTATAACATTCTTCGCACTCAAAATTATCACGAAGACTATCAGTGTCAGAATAATACTCTACATAACCACTTTCCGTTGGCTCTTCGTCCCATTCTTCACAATGCTCAAAATAATCTTCTGGAGTGAAAATAACAGTGCGAGTGATTTTTACCGTTTTTAGTTTGGGATAGTTCTTCTCTTCTCTCTTAAGGCGATCAATCTCCTTTTGTAATTCTACAACTTGTTTTTCTAGTTGTTCGTATTTTTTCATGGGTTTAATTTCTTCAATGTGGATTATGTCTAGTTCAGGGAATCGTGGCCATTCACTGGGGCAGCCTTTTCTCGTAAAATATCTTTCTTTGACTCCAACCCAAGAAAGCTTATATGGAAAAGTATGCCGACCACCAGGAGTGAACTTAACCTCAACGTCTCTGACATCATTATTGCCGAAGGTCACTCGGACTTTCTTATCAATAAACTGTGAAAGATCAATCATAGGGTTTGGGTGTATGGTTTTTATTATAGGTCATTCTATGTGGCTGTGGTATTCTCGTGTGACAGTTCAGACTGCGGCTTCTCGTTTAAGACGCGCAACTTCAGATGGCACATTGAGCAACCATAGTAATTTTTTGGGATCATGTAATCTATCAGACATGTATCTCAAATCGGATTCAATCTTTTCCAAACTTTTATAACCGTAAGATTCATATGGATTGGGAATTTCATAACCCACATAAGAAATCCGTAACTTCTTTTTTTCCTCTCTACATAAACAGCGAATTACGCTAGAAACCTCAATGATGCCTCTACAAATTTCATCAAGATTAAATTCACCTTTTTCCAGGTAATTTTTAAAGACTTTGGAATATACAAGAGAATACCAGATCTGTATTTTCTCTTTAATTCTTTTCTTAGTAGACCGTTTCATAATGTGTTTTTCGTATCATTTGAATTGTTTTCTTCCCATTCAATAACGGCTTTGTGATACAAATTCACTGCATCTCTGAGGACTTCTGCTTTGCTTCGGTGCGTACGTTTGGCAAGATCGTTTACGGTAGTGACAAAACCATCTTCGGTGGGTAGATTGTTTTCATTGATCCCAAGAACTGCCATAGCTCGGTTGACTTCATCTTCTTCTAAATCATCAGGAATCATTGCAGCAAGCCTTTTGTCATCGTCAAGGTCTGGTGGATCAGCAAACTCTCCCCGTTGAGCTTGCTCTAGACCACGCTTAACCGAAGCGAGAGCTTCTTTGTTCTTGAATAACCATGCTTCAGACGGTGGATATGGTAACAGGGACGATGGATCTCCGGTGTAGTCACCAACAGCGGCTTTAGACGGCACGCTAAGCACGTCTGCCCGAGCATCAAGACAGTCGCAAACTACATAAAGCACAGCACAAAGATCGCGCAGTTTTTGTACTTCTGCCAAAGCGGCGCCTCCACGACAACGGCTGGTGAATAGGAAGGCAAGTAGGCGTTTCATAATCAGTTGAGTTTGTTGGAAAAGACTAGGATTACTTGTTTATCAGGTAACTAAACATAAATGAGATAAAGCATACCCAAGCATTAAACGGATCGGTGAAAGCCAAATAAACGACTACTGCGGCCCATAGCACTACAAGGCCATTGGCTACAATGGCGTGAACTACTCTTTTTGGAGTGATGTAAGGATTGGATGGGTCAAAGCCAAAGAAGTTTTTCATGGTTGGGTAATATCAGTTGGAATTTCAATTAGAGCATCAAATTCCTCAGTAAGGCGGTACGGATTGCAGTTTGACATAGCATTACAACATCTACGAACGCTCTCAACAAGCGGGCCAGTTAAATTGCGGGTAAAACAATGATAGCCTAATGTTTTATATGCTAAACTGGGCTCCTGTGTGAGAAAATCCCCAAAGTGTAGGGCATGGAACAATCGCTGTTCTTTTTCTGAGTATTTAATCATTATCGGATTTTTTCAATTTTAGCGGTGGTTTGCCCCTAGGTTTATTTCGGTTTTCATAAACATGTCCACCCAACCAGAAGACTCCCGGTGCAATTTCAAGCTCTCGAGTGAATAAGAACTTTATATACTTTATCATCACCACCTTAAATGTGTAAAATACATTCTTCATAAGTAAATACCAAGACTATTTAATTGCCCGAAAGTTTGAGCATTACCGCGAAAATAAGATAGGACAGCCCGATAAGACTTGCAAGAATCCGACTTGGGCATCCTCTTGCTACCCAGATATGACCGATAATTAAAAACAATTGAAATGAAGTCATTTTCCCTCCAAAATGTTTAGGTGTCGTTTAATTTCGTCTCTGGCCGAGGTGAGCATCATAATTTCATCTTCAATGATTTCTAAGATCTCGCTACCGAAATAGCTTTCGTTACATTCTAAAAACTCCTTTGCTGAAATTTTTTGATAGGACGAAAACCAAACGTCTACTGCTGAGTGGACATCATCATTCTCATTTAAATGACGGGCAATCATCTCAAGATTAGTCTTTTTGCTACTCATTCTTCAGGTTCAATGGAACATGGAACGCCCTTGGATTTCAGGGCATCACAATAAAACTCGGCCATTTCAATGTCACATACTTTAATAAGACCAATTCCTGTTGTGTGAGCAGTCAACATTATTTCAATTGCCTTAGTTTGTGAAAGTTGACATACTTCCATCAGGCTCATAATAACAAGTTCTGCTGCTACTCCTTCATCATTATGAAGAAGAACTCGTTGCTTTGGCGAATGTTTTGGAGTAGTTTGACTCTCGATGACTGTTGGTGCTTCAATGGTTTGGGTGGCCATGGTGATTCTCTGTGTTTGAGGATGTGGATAACATAGCAGGCTATGGAATGTTGCCGTCTAGATTGTGTGCCAGTTTATGGATTGGTTGGCGGTGGATTTGGTTCTCGCTTTTCTAAAGTTGGTTCCAAATATTCTTTTTCTATTTTTCGCCGTTTATATAAATCATTAAGAATATCCAAATTTGCCCAATCATAAGTGGTATAGGGGCCGCCACCCATATACCACCAGAAAAATCTCATAAACTTCCGCTGCGGCCAATAATCTGTGGACCCAAATCCATTAGTCGTTTTAAGTATTCTGTAGTTTTTTAATTCGTCTTCCATTTCAGTAATAGTGTTCAATAGGTAAAGTCATTTAAAGACAATTCACATTCTGGCTCCCATTTTTCCACAACAGTCCGAATAATTGGTTCAGTTGGGCGAAACTTTTCAGGAATATCCAAATCTTCTGGATTTACCAGCCGTCGTTGTCTTCTTACAAAAGTTCCATTGGTAAAAAACTTAGGAAGATTCTCCCATGGATTTCCTTTTTCTGTTAGCATTCTCTCCATTTCCTGGCAGGTTTTATTCTGTAGAGTCTTATGCGAGAAAAAATGCCGAGCATACATTGAAACCGAGTTTTTCTGTGCATCCCGTTGTCTCCATGAGAAGTTCAAATAAACTTGTTCAAGGTCTGGAACATTCCAAACTCTAGCATCAAAGCTAGGAAAGTAACCTACTTTTTCTGGCAAGAAATCTGGAAGTCTTCCACAAAAATAAGATGATGCAGATCCGGCTAAAATTGATGTGAGTTTTTGAAATTTTCCACCAAACCAAAACTCTCGGTTAGAAAAGTTTTCCTTATCCAAATACCAATAGAGAGTGATTTCATCAGACTGACAATAACCTAATTGGGCTTCACTCTTGTCAACGAGAAACTTTGTTGTTTCAATCATTAGATCGACAAATCTTTCATCAAACGGGCGTTTGAGACCCTTGGTGAAAGAGCTAAAACAATTACCATCAATGCGGGCCATGAGTGGTAGAAATGGATCTGCTTTCCGGCCAGCTTCAATCTGCTCTTGTGCTTTCAATAAATCACCAAGTTTATCTTTGCTGTATTTGGGTTCGGTCATTTTCATTTTGTTTATAAACCTAACATAACACCATTTTCAGTTGAACAAGATTTATTGTGCCACTTTATCAAGTGTTTCATAAAACTCATAGGCTCTTACCGTTTGAATGACTTCTTTTGTTGCGTTTGGATTCCGTTCAACTCTCCGGCGAACATAAGAATTCTCATCTCGGGCAAGAATTGTTAGAGTTTCGGGTGGTGTGTTGCGGTTTTGTGCAATATCTACGTTGTTCATAGCTCTAAATTCTCCTTATAAAACTCATAGGCTCTTACAGTTTGAATGACTTCTCGGGATGCGTTTGGATTCCGTTCAACCGCTCTACGAACATTACAACTCTCATCTCGGGCAAGAACAATTAAAATTTCTGGAGTAGCATTAATATTACATGCAACACACCAGCGAGTTATTGAGCACGTTACGCTAGCATGTTCCTTTAATAATTTTATGGATTTAGTCTTGTCAGCAATAACCCAAGGTGGTTCCCAACACACTCCACTCCGAGTTGATTTCATTATTCTTTCAACTTCTCTTTCAAGATTTTTCACAATATCTTTAGCTGTTGGAGATTCCCACTTATTTTCTTTAGTGTAGTCATTTAATAAAGATTCCATAAGTTTTCATAAAGGACTTTCTTGTATTCAATATCCATATCTTTCTGGCTTTTTATAAAATCTATTAGAGTATCTGTTACCACTTTTTATCTAACCACATAGCTATCTTCAAATGAAAATGGCAGATCTCCTACAACATCAAACATAACTGAGTTCCATTGACCAATAACATCTTCTAGTTTAAGTGACGTATGACATCTACCCATTGTGCCGCCAACAACTTTATATTTTTTCCCGATAATTAGGGTTTGATTTGCTCGTTCATTCTCATGTGGATAACCATTTTTACCGGTAAAGGTGGCATAGCACGTTTTATCATTTTCCATTATAGTAAATTTCCTCTTCATATGATATGGGATCAAAATTCAAATAATGCCAAAATTCCCAATACATCTCGTTGGGCGTTTCGGTCAGATGATACCACCACTCCCATCTATTGTCTAAAATTTGACGCCAACCAGTGGCAAGTTTTTCAAAAAAGTTCATTGGTCTTTTATAGATTCCAATTTTATTGTAGTTCATTTTCTTATGATACAATGACGTGGTGAGAGTAAATTATAAGCATTCAATGAAACCACAAAACTTGTAGTCATTACCGGGACTATAAGAAATGAAACAAGTAGAAAGCCTGAAGCATATAGGGCATGTTGTTTGAAATTATTCATTTTAGTTACTTATCATCGCAAGAATTTCCACACCTTTATAAACGGGACATACTAGATTATTCATAATTATCAGCTTCTTGTTCTAATCTATTAGAACATCCAGTAATATCATTTTCATCTAACCATTTAGCAATCTCACGGATAGCATCTCTAGCATACCTATCATCATAACCAACACGCTATCTAACTCTGGCTACCAGTGTTTTTTCTTCAGTCATAATAATACCAAAATCATTCCAAAGATGGATCCTAACATAAAACCAGTGGCAACATTTGTGGGTACTATAAAACTTATCCCCAAAACAACTAGCCAAAATAGGAGCATTTTCATTTAATTTCCCACAAAATATGGTAAATCTCTTTCCCAGGGTTCCGGTTGAGATGCTCTGGGAAAGAGTTTTCGGAGTTCTTGCAATACTTGAATAAGTTCTCTTAAACTTTGAATTTGTTCTTTAGTCATTTCAGTTTCTTTAGAATTTGTTTGTAGTAATTTACTGTTTGCTTATGATGAGTAATTGAAAATCCCAAACCAGATTGAACCAAACGAATTTCATTTTCCCATAACTCAATCATCATCTCACATAGGTCTTTGTGGGTGATTTTGTCTTCCTGTTCTTCAGTCATTTCACACACTCAAGTCTATACGATTTTCCTATAGTTTCACCAACCAAAAAACCCCCAGACTTCTCACATTTCACTTTAGCATTATAGGAAAGAAAAAACAAGAGTGTTACGAGTGTAATAGCATAGATACCCCAAAATAAGAGCATTTTCATTTAATAAATGCTCCCGTCTTGTCCAGGAGCATTACTTCCAGAACATTCTAACGCATGATTCGAGGCTTTTGGGCATCTTTTATTTTTACAGTCAGGACACAGAACCATATGAAACAAATGATGATAACCGGTAGCCTCCTTGCAACAATTATTACACCAACATTTTAGGTTACTCTGTTGGTGGTAAAGAGTTTCAATCATTTTTCATCTCCCTATACTTAAGTGCAAAGTGTTCGTAAATGCTCATAACAATCTTTTCCATAAAGTCAACATGATACCATATGGGAATTTTTAGATAAGAGCAAAAAGTCTGTCCATTCGTTCTTAACAAACAGTCTCCAATGGAACCAGTATTCTTCCATCTTATATAATCATCAACCATTTCCCATAGACTTTCTTCGTGTCCATTATCTACAAAGTTTTTTACAAACTCTTCAACGTTTGTGTATTTCATTTAAATTTCCTTCAAGTTTTAATTGCAGTGAGCGGGCAGTTGTTCAAGTGACTTCAACCCAATGAATGACAACTTCAGGTCTAGGTTCAAGATATATTTCGGAAGCCGCTAAAATAGAAAAAGTTTCTCTGATTTTTGCATTTGTATATGTTCTATCCATATAAAACTGACCATGATACTGACCTTTCCACCATTCAGATGGTATCTTGTTAAGGTATTGTTTAACGTGCCACGTATCATCCGAAATTTGCGTGCCTTTGTACCTATTACCATCGGGACCTTCTAATAGTAAAATATTAGTCATTATATCTCATCCGGCTTCCCGTACTTTAAAATCATTTTGAGTGTGGTTAAAGGAGTCATAACATCTGCAATTTTATAAGGTCTTAGAAGCTCTTCGATTTCTTCATATTTTTGCTTGTAATTGATCCCCAAATCCACTTTCTCTTCAATAAGTGCATCATGTATCGTACATAAAGCTGAATATGTATCTGGAACCCAATTTAAGTTACTCCTTCCATACATATGTTGAAATCGTCTAACCTCATCCACGGTTAAAGAAAATTTAAAGTGATACCATGGGTACAAATCATGTACACCCGTTTCGAGATAATAATCAAATTTCATTTGGTTCTCCGTAAATAAGATTAGCTAATTGCTGAATAGTCATTTTGCGAAGATCTTGAAACATAATCGTATCTTCTTCAGCTCTTGTTATTCCCATTTTATACCCATTATCGTATCCGTCTTTGTATCCCTCTCTATATTTGGGTCCTTCTTCAAAGTTTTGTTTTCTAGTATAACGAAGATGTTGAATAAGAAATTCTAATGTAACCGGGCCGGCGCCATTTTCATCGTATATTTCTCTGTTAAAATCCTCAAGTAGTTGTTCTTCAGTTGTGTTCATTTATGTTTCCTCCAGCTTTTTCCAATCCTCATATTTTAAATATTTGCAAATTGTTCCATCTTTTAGGGTCGCTCTACCTCCACACCAGCTCACCACCGAATTTTCACTATTTTCTGTGCTGATTTCAATTGTTCCATCAGAATATTGTAAAATAGTTTTCTCTTCGTGAATCGGAATGTCTAACTCATCAGGATTTGCAATCCAACCAATAGCCCAAGCGGTAAAACCTTCATTCTCTGCTACCATCAGAAATTCATCACTATTACAAAGATAAGATGAAGATTTCTTTAACCATCCTTGAATGTATGGATGGCGCTCAAGTTCTTCCACAGTGTTGAAATAAAAATCTACGGGAGTGATACCCCTAGAATCTATAAAATTCGGAATCCTCTGTATAAAGTGATTCATTTGAGTTTCTCCACGAGTTCATTACGATAGGCATTCCATCCTTTATCATGTTCCGAAAAAGGTTCTCGTTCTCCGGGCATCCATTCTTCAAATGCTTTCATAATATCAATAAGAATATTGGGGTCATACCGACCTCCACTCTTTTTCATATAGTAGTAAACAAAAGATTCTCGGTTGATCATTGAAATTTCACCAGGGCATCAATAATGTGTTGAATTCCATCTTTAGGAATATGATTGTGATTTGTTGTACCGGTCATTGCCTCCATGCCTTCCATATGAGTGATTGTAACTGTTCCATATTCATCCGCACTTAAAGTGTAGCCGAAATCATCCTTCGTGTGTATAACATTGACTTCTAATGTGGTTCTGTACGTTTGCTGATCCATTTGTTTTGTTTGTTAAGTATTGGGTGTTGTGGGATATAACTATCCCAAAGGCATTTCATCGGGGCCAAAGTTGGATAGAGAACTTTCAGAACCTTGCAAATCCACATCTAGGGCAGAACCTTCAAACACAAGCAATGTTTTCAGCGTGAATCTTTCAATAACGTAAGATTGTAGTGGTTTACTAATCAACTGGGTTCCATGTTCTCCCCGCTCTTTTGCATTTTTTATGGTTTTATATTTTTGCGCCAGAGAAGGATTATCTGTAAAGCTCCAGTCATAATGTGGCTGTTTTGCAGCATAATAACCGCAGTCAAACTTTACAAAATATACGGTTTCTTCAAAAATAATTGGTTCAAACATTGGTTTTTATTAAGGCTACACTATCATACAACAAAACTGGCACAGCGGTAAAAGTGTGTGCCAGTTTCTCATGTGTCTTGCTATTATCGTGTTTGTTAGACGTTAAATTTCACTTACATTTTTTAATAATCCAATTTTTACCAATTTACCCCTTACAAGTTCAATATTGCGGCTAACATTATTAAAATCTTCGCGAGATTTCTTAACTATCCATGGAGGTGCCTTTTTTTCAAAATTTGGATTAGAAATTTTTAAAGAAAGGATGGCATATTCCTTCTCGTATTTTTTATACACTTTAACAAGGCGGTTAACACATTCTTCATATTTTTCTTCTTGAATTTCTATATGCCAGCTATATTCCGGCGCGGTTTTCCCTAATGCCGAGTATTCAGGTAAAGTGTAAACGAATACCTCGCTTATCGTTGGTCCTAAAAGTTCGTGATATGTTTTAATTTTATTTTTACTAAGAGCTGATTTAACGAAAATAAGAATGCCAACTTTATCTTTTCCTGGGTTAAGACCTGAAAATATCCAAACTAAATACATTTTTTCAGAATCATCCTCGGGCCTAAGCTCAAAATCATATAGACCACTTTTAATAATTGGCTTTGAAAACCAACACCATTTTTTGTTCATTCGTTTAGCTACTTCTTCACCATAGACGCATTCGTAAAATTCGGGATCGTCTTCGGAAATCACATACCCTAACCCATTCGCCCAATCTGGAGCGGTATCCCAAGATGGTTTTTCTATTTTCATTCCTCTAACCCCCACATTATTCTTCATACAGCATACAACAAAACTGACACAGCGGTAAAAGTGTGTGCCAGTTTCTCATGTGTCTTGCCATTGTAAATTTTCAAGTTTACGTTTTCGGTTGGAGTAATCTTTTCTATAGAGATATTCCTGTTCTTTGGTTGCAAGTCCAACTTTCATAAGAGTATAAATTGCATCACTTTCGTTTTTTGAGAGAATATTGATTCCGCCATGTTCAGCATCTTCAAGTTCCCAGTAAAAGGCTTTCACCTGACTTTTATGATCTTTTGCTTGCCAGGCTTTACCGTTATACTCTATGATTACATTTTTATTATTGATTAGATAGTGACCATTTCTATTAAATAATGGTTCAATTTCATCAAGGGAATATTGAAGATTGTCGTCATTTTGAATCCATAATGGACATTCAAGAACTTTAATTTTCATTGTAAAGACACTCTAGTTTTTACTCACATCAAACCAGCGTTCAAAGCTGGTTGAATTTACTAATTTTTCCTGTCCCATTGCGTCTTCACATTTGTTTGCATGGTCATTCCACGTTCCGGTGAGTGGTCGGCGGATTCTTCGGGAAATACTGCAAATCTTACTTTATAAGATTGATTCATTGTAGAATCGGGTCCAGTTTGCAATTGAATGGAATATAGTACGAGCTTGTCATATTTTTTCCTATACCGGGGAAGTGTTTCTTTTACATCATTAATAGATGAAAATAAACGGGATTTTGATTCTATCGGATATACTTTTTGAGTTTTGTCATCATAATATAAACTATTGGGCGATAGTGTAAAATAATCAAAAAGCGTAGCAATCTCTCCGGCTTGGTCTTCCGGTAGACAGCATGTATCATTCGAATTTTTACTCACATCAAACCAACGTTCAAAACTAGTTGAATTTACTAAATTGCTTGGATGTACTGTATATTTCATTGGTTCAGGTGGTAATTGCAATTATCTCAAACATCATAGAGTAAACCGAACAAATTTAGAAACTCTAATATTTTCCTTAAGAGTTCCCGCAACACTCTTTACATATTCTTCAACAGTTAGAGTATTGTCTTTAACAAAAACCTGACTCATTAGACACATCTCTTTCAGGCGTTTTGCAACTCTACCTTCAACAATTTTAGTCTTAATTGCATCGGGTTTGGCTGCAAGGTCATTTTTACCCATTTCAATTTGAGCTTCTTTCTCTGAAATTTCACTAGGAATGTCATCAACCGAAACATAAGAAACTGCAGGATATGCTGCAACCTGCATTCCCAAATTGCGAACAAGCTCTAGAAACTCTTCTGAACGAGCAACAAAATCTGTTTCACAAAGAACTTCAATCAAAACACCAACTTTACCGCCCGTGTGAATGTAAGAGCCAATAGTTCCTTCAGTTGTTTGTCTACCAGAATTGCCATCTGCAATTGAAATTCCTTTCTGTCTGAGCCAAATAATTGCCCTAGATTCATCGTCCGAATTGGCGGCTAGGGCCTCTTTACAGAGCATCATTCCGGCTCCAGTCTTTTGCCGAAGTTCTTTAATTTGTTCAATGGTTGCCATTTTCTTATTTTATAATGAAGGTAAAATTTGCCCTCGGAGAGATTTGAACTCACTATTGATAGACTTAATGTTTCGTTCAGGAAGATCGCCTTATGAGGGAGGTTCTTATCGGTGTGGATTCAACACACCTATCCAACACTACTTTATTAAGTTGAATCCTATCTTACCATACCAATGGCAAGGGCATTGAAAAGTAAGACATTTGGGACTGTCTTACTATACCGGACCCAGAAGTTCTCTTTCATACTTCTCGGTTTGACATCTTTCTGGGCTATGTGCCCAGCGATTATCAATAGTCGCCCTGGGGATCAAACCCAGCCTAAGGCCCCAGTCCAGGGCAAATCGCTTATAAGGCGACTCCGAACATCAGTTCTGACGACCGAGCGGATGAAAGGAAGTTTTTGGGTAGGCGAACCTACCTTTTCTACTTTCCCGGTATAGAGCCCAGGGGGCCTATTTCCTTTCATTGCCTATGTATCATACACCAAGACTGGGGTTGTGGGTGGGTTGTGTGCCAGTTTAAGGGTTGGGTGCTTTTGTCAAGTGGTAGCAGACTACTGTGAAAGTAGCATAGAAGATTTAAGTCTAAGTTCTGCGTGAATTTCTCTATGACAATTAGAACATACACAAATACATTTATCCAGTTCACGTTTTTGATTTTCCCAACTCTTATGCTTTATGTTTCCAAAGTTTTTATCCTTTTCCTTTGGGTTTATATGATGGAATTCTAGAGCATCAACACATTTATTATAATCGCATCTTTCGCATTTTCCACCTTTATACTCTACAGCTTTCTTTTTAGAATTTCTCCACCTTTCTATAGATTTTTTATTAGAACATTTTTTACAGTTGGGTGCCCATACTCGTCTTCCTTTTCTCCAATAACCAGTTTCAACATTTAAATCTATATCACAGGAATTACATTTTTGTATTGGGTTACCATTATCTCTTTTTATTGTGTGTTTATTGCCATTGACATAAACCCCTTCTTTAAAAGATTTATAGTGAGTCTTTAGATTGTGTTGTTTTAACCAATATCTAATTGTGGTATAGCTTTTATTTGTTAATTTTGATATTTGCCTTATTGATAATTTTTGGTCAATAAATTCTTTTAAAGTAGAATATTCCATTAGTTCAGGTAAAATAACTTATTGTTATTTATACAACTGAACTATTAAACTTTACAAAGTTAAAAACGGGTCCCGGATGAATTGAACATCGTACCCTCCTTCCAGCGTTTAAGGGACCGCGTTAGAAGCACGGTGCTGGGACGGGACCCATAATAAAACCCGAAACAAATCGGATTGTCTGTCTATTTAGACCCCCTTTGCTTGACCCTTTAAGAATAACACAAAACCACCTAAACGGTAAAAGCGTGTACCAGTTGTTCAAGTGTCCACAAAAAAGGGGCTAGTTAGGCCCCCGCTTATGGTAAATCATGGAGGGACATGGAGCCCTATTGGGTAACAACTCCCAACTCATTAAGAATAACACAAACTCAGCCAAACGGTAAGAACGAGTGCCAGTTGTTCAAGTGTCCAAACTCAATAAGAACCTGGCTCCTGATAAACGGTAACAAAAACTGTGCCCTTCTTATAAAGAGGAAGTAGTTTATCCCGTAGATCAATGTTATAAAGTCTCACACAACCTAAAGTCTGAACCAACCTCTGTTTAGGTGCCCACGATGCCGGCCATCCATTACTCGACCCTCCGCCATGAATCATAAGACCAGCTCTACCATATTTCGCTTCCTGGCCTTCCAATTCTACCATATCAAATGATAGCCATCCATAGGCCATTAGCGTGCGATCAAAAAATGGATTGGGGCCATACTTAGCATAGTCATTATAGAGTTCTCCTAGACGATAAAGACCGGGAACGGTGTCACTACCATAATCGGAAAACACATAATCGCTTCCTTGACCTCGTGCAAGAGCTGGTATTTCCCATAAGAGTCTACCATTAAAATCGTATGCTTTTGCGGTTTCGGTGACATCATTAACGATTATATGAGTATCTCCCCGCTTAAAGCCAAAGTCTTGTGGCCTCTTTCCTTTGGTCATAATTATGCACCGAATAGTTATAACTATTTATTTATATGTTTACCGAAGGCTCCAATAAAATTAAGAAATCTTTTGAACCAATTATGATTCTTTTCTAGATTTTTACGTTCAACATAGTTCATGTAATTATCAATAGTTAATGGATCGGCTTTTTCTAACCATTCTAAGAATTGATAAGAATCCAAGGAATTAATATATTCTAAATCTTTCTCAAATTGTTCAAAGTAATAAGAATTCTTATTACCATACTCGTCAACAAGTTCACCCGAAAAGCGGTTGCGAGGATCTCGTTTAGAGCACTCTCTCCACAAGTCTCGTATCAATTCAATTTGTCGGTCATCATATCGCATAATTGTTCAGGTGCAATAAAAAGGTCAAAGGGCTCTCATAAAGAGTAGCCCATACATAACTAAGACAATTAATCATAACTATTTAAATCATTAACTTCTATACCTTTGTTTCTCAAGAGTTCGCGAATATTATCAGCTTTTGCATAATCACGATTAGCTCTAGCGATATTGCGCTCTTCAATCAATGAGCGAATCTCTTCACTTTTCTCCTTTTCACCGGAAGAAACCTCATAAACAAACCCCAACACCCCTGACAACTCTTGTAAGAGTTTCCAGCTATCATCACAGCTATTAGTTCTTATTAAACGAGCCAATTGAAATAATTCTCCAACGGCAACTGAAGTATTGAGATCATCATTGAGAGCCGAAATGAACCTATTTCTAATGTGCTCTAAGTCTGTGCTAAGGCTTAGAGATTCAGTGACTTCACGGTTAATTCCAAATGATAGCGCAGTATTTAAAATCTTCCACCCGTTGACTGCAGATTTCATTGCTTCCATATTAAAATCTATCGGTTTTCTGTAGTGGGCTTGCAATACAAATAACCTAATGGCCATAGGACTAATGCCAAATTCAATTAGATTTCTGATCGTGGTGAAATTTCCTAGAGATTTAGCCATCTTTTCCTCGCCAACGGTAACGAAACCATTGTGTAGCCAATAATGGGCTAATTCCTTACCGTTAGCAATTTCAGATTGTGCTATTTCATTTTCGTGATGTGGAAAGATTAAATCCGATCCACCCAAATGAATGTCAATAGTTTCACCAAGTTCTTGACGAATCATTGCGGAGCATTCAATATGCCAGCCCGGTCTTCCCGGCCCCCAAGGAGAATCAAAACTAGGCTCATCAGAATTTACACCTTTCCAAAGAGCAAAATCAAACGGATGATGTTTTTTTGTGTCTTCTTGGCTGCGCTGTTGTTCTAACTTGCGACCACTCAGTTTACCATATTCAGCATATTTCATAACTGAAAAATAAACATCTCCATCTATAGAATATGCAGCACCTTTATCTGTGAGAACTTGAATCATATTGCGAATTGCACCGAGGCTATTCGTCACTCTTGGCATTTTATCGGCAGGAAGTATGTTCAAGGTCTTCATATCTTCTTCGAAAGCCTGAATATTACGTTCACTAACTGCTTCTATAGAGGTTCCTTCTAATTTAGCTCTTGCTATAATTTTATCGTCAATATCAGTAAAATTCTGAACGAACTTAACAACATATCCTTGCCACATTAGATGTCTCCTTAGAACATCCCACACAATATAGCTACGTGCATGTCCTAAATGACACAGATCATAAACAGTAACACCGCAGCAATAAATTAATACTTTACCAGGAGTTATTGGAATAAACTCTTCTTTAGTTTTAGTGATACTGTTAGTTAGGTACATGATAATGAAGAGAAAAAGGTCAAAGGGCTCTCTTTATGAGAGCCCATACATAACTAAGTCAATTAATTAAATCAGTCTAAAACTTGAAGTCGGACATCTGCAACTCCACTGGATTTTACTCCGAGATGGTTTGCAATACCTTCACCCAAGTCAACAATGCGACCACCAACATAAGGTCCACGATCATTCACTCTTGCAATAGCACTACGGCCATTATTAAGATTAGTGATTCGTACTCGGGTTCCCATCGGTAGTGTTCGGTGCGCAACTGTAAAAGTACCCGGCCTATAGATTTCGCCACTTGCGGTAGGTCTTCCATAGAATCCTGGTCCATACCAGCTAGCTTCACCTATGCTTGCTGCAATAGAAAAATTTTTTCTTAGCAACCATTTATCAAATTCAATAGTAGAATCTGGTGATTCCGTATAGGTTGAATAATTGATTGAAGAAATTGCCCTGGCTTGTACTGGTGAGAATAGTAAAGCACCGGCAAAAAGAATTGAAATAGTTTTGGAAAAAAGCATTGGATTGGTTAAAAACAACATCCAGGCTTGATCGCCGTCGCAACGCCCCTGTTCTAAAGAGCAGCGATCCCTGGCTCTAGTTTCACTAAATCATTATGAAATAGTATTTAGGACCGTTTAATGTCCTGAAAGGACTATAGCACAGTTTTACGGGAATGTCAATAGGACGGTTTTATAAGCGTCCACCAGCACCATAAATATTATTTTAATTTATATGTGGTACTATAACGGCGAGATATTAGAAAATGTTCCAGAATGTATGGAAGGATTTGTCTATATTATTGAAAATCTGACAAACAATAAAAAATACATCGGCAAGAAGCATTTCTGGGAAAGAAGAAAGGATCCTAAAACTGGAAGACGTAAGACTAAAGAAGGAAACTGGAAGAATTATTTCGGCTCATGTGATGAGTTGATTAAAGATCATAAAGAATTGGGAGACGAAATGTTCAAAAGAACAATTCTTTATCTATGCCCACATAAGAAGTCAATGTCTTATTTTGAGACTCTTGAGCAATTCAAAAGAGATGTTATTATGCGCGATGATTACTATAATACTAATGTTGAAGGTAAGTTCTTCACATCAGAAATAGATAATATTTACAGTAAAGTTTTGATTGCCGAAAGTCAGCTTTGAAGTTTAATATATTTAAATAACTGTTCATTAGTGCTCCAATGAATTTCCTTGATTGTTGGACAATTAGTAGTTATATAAAGATGACAAATAGGGCAGCAAAAACTGTTTCTCAATTCTTTGCCGCCGTGGCCACCGAGTCTGCAAATTACCAGTTTGTGGCCGGGTTTTCGGGCTTTTAATAAACAGTTAAGTTCACAATGCAAATATAACTTATTGCAAAGATCTGGTTTTTTAAACTTTTTAGATGCATTTATTGCTGCATAAAACTGTTGAGTATGTGTAGTCTCATAAGAGTTTACACCGGTTGTTATTATACGATTTCTTTTATCCAGAAGAATGGCAGACATTCTTTTAGGATCATTAGATGCCATTGCAACCGAAATTGCATTTTCAAAGATTTCGGGTTTAAGTTGCGACGGAGCTTCACCAGGAATGAGCACAATTCTTCAATAAAAAAACACTCTAGCACAGTTGGTGAACTAGAGTGTTTTGTTGTGACAGTTTAATAATTGTCAGTCCTGAATATATTGGGCGGCAAACTCATTTAGATTTTCTTCAGACATATCTTCCAGAATGGTAATAGCCTGGGCTTCAGTCTCGGCATAGCCCTCATCAATAAGATCTTCAATCATATATTGGGTAAGAAGATCATAATCTACAGAGGCATTAAGTTTTTGTTTTGCCTTTTCGTATGCTTCCTTGTTTTTATCCATACGGGCTCTAGATTTTGCACTTACCATGGATCTTGATTTGACGGGTGCCTTTGGAGATGGTTCAGCTTTTCTACCTGGATAAGTTCCTACAACAACCGGCTTGTCTTTTGATCTGCCGGGATAGGAGCCTACAACAACTGGCTTTGCCTTTGGTCTAGAGAATGTATCACTAGCAGTAGCCTTTGCGACATCTCTCCTTTGTTGAGTTCTTTCTCTGGCGGGAGACCTTTCGGCGGATGTTTTTAGTGGATAGTTATATCCAACTTGAGCCCCAATTTTTGCACCCTGAACACTACCTCTAACAGCATTCATTACTCGTCTACCACCACGGGCAACTCGTGATAAAGCCGCCTTTGCCTTTTCACTGGTATCTGAAAAGCCTTTCTTTAGTTGAGCCTTCTTATCACGAATTTGCTTGTGAACACCAGAAAGAGCACCTTCAACTGATCTCTTTGCACCGGAAAGAGCCCCACGAACTGCTGCTGATCTGGCAGCTCTGCGGGCGCGAGCATCTCTATCAGCAAAACTACGAACATTTGATTCCTTTTCTACATTCGTTTTAGCCGAATCTGCAGCTTGCCTTTCGCGAGTAGACTTGCGTTGAGCCATTCGGGCAGCACCAGCAGCAGTCTGTTCGGCCAGAATATCAAGAGATTCAGCAAGAACTTCATCGTTCTCAAAAACAGCCCCAAGAGTATCTACCGCCTCATTCAGAGTATCACCATAGTCCATAAATTCCCAAATGAGAGCTTCCATAACTTCTTCAATTTCTTCTTGTTGAAGAAAATCTACAAAGCGGAGATTCTCATAGAAGCTAGCCTCAGTGAGGCGAGTGCTATAAAGCTCGCCATAGGCTTCAGTAAGATAATATTTGGACATATTTTTCAGGATAGTTGTGTTCTTTTATTATTTATGTTTTCACGCCAATTAGCTTTCACTCTATATCTTATAAATTAGCTCTTTAATTAAATCAACCTCACCAGAACATGTTGCATTAATAGTTTTATCTCCCTAAAAATTGCAGCAGCAAGTCTATGGTTCCCATCTACAACAACCCATTCTGGAAAATATCCTAAAGTAGGAATACCCAAATCTACTTCTATAGGGGTTGGATCGGAATTTAAAACTAAATATGCAATACGCCCAATGTGTTTATTTTTTGGCCATATTGGGGGATCTAAGAAAGAAGAATAAGGTGTTGGGAATGTATAATTGATCTTAATAGCTTTTTCAATCTCTTTATAAGAAACTGGATATTTTGTACCCCATATAGAGGTTTTGAATGGATTGCAAATCGTTTCAAGTTTTTCAATTGATAAGATGTCAAAATCATTTTCCATAACAAAGGTTGTCATTTAAACTCAATGGTAGATCATTTAGGGCACAGCAGAGTGTCCAATGTGACAGATGTTCAAGTGTCCACTATTTTATTTCAATCGGTCATCAAACCAATTTTCGCGCAACATATTTCTCACAGTTTAAAGTTAGCAAAGGTATTGGAATTTATATCTTGTTTAATGGCACCAATAAGATAGCTTGATTTTTCAGTTTCCATTGGCGCTTCTTGTAAGGCATTAGAATTGAGCCAGCCCTCCATCCAAGTTAAAGGATTGTTTTTGGGGGCATCAGCATATTGAGGCTTAAGGCCAATAGCCTTTTGTCTAATATTTGCATTCCATTCAACATAACTCCACAAAATCTTATCGTTCAAACCAATCATAGAACCATCTTTAAAAAGATAACCAGCCCAGACTTTTTCTTCGTTTACTGCCTTATCAAAAAGATAATAACAATATCCTTCTTCCTCTTCGGCAATCTTTGCCATATCGGGGTCATCACCTTGCTTCCACTTTTTAAGAATCTTTTGAGTGATAGCAAGATGTAGTCCCTCATCTCGGGCAATAAGTTCAATAATTTTTGCCGAACCCTCCATCACTTTTAGTTCACCGAAGGCAAAACTACAAGCGAATGAAACATAGAAACGAATACCCTCTAAAATATTTACATTCATCACTGCACGATAAAGTTTTCTCTTAAGTTCGTACAGTTCAGATTTAGCACTATCTACTCCCTCATTATTAAACTTCCAAAGATTAGAAGAACCATATTGTTGTGCAGATTGAATAAAATCATCATAGGCTTCAGTTACACTTAACGCCCGTTGAACAATATTTTCATCTGTAATAATTGTATCAAATACCTCGGATGGATTCGGATACACATTTTTGATAATATGGGTATAAGACCTAGAGTGAATATTCTCAAAGGCTTCCCACCAGAGCATACAAGATTCGAGTTCAGGTAGAGAGCAATAGGGCCTAAATGCTAGGCCGGGTGCTCTACCTTGAACGCTATCTAACATTGTTTGATATCTGAGGTTAGAAGTAAAAATATGTTTCTGTTCCGGTCGCAGTTTTTGATAATCTAGCCTATCTTTTTGTAAATCCTTTGATTCTGGAGTCCAGAAGAAACTAATTTGTTTCTTGGTTAAACCCTCAAAATCTGGATATTTAAATTTGTCATATCTTTGAATTCCCTGTGGGGCACCAAAGAACATTGGTTGAGCTGTAAAGTCAACATTATTAAGATTTAATACGGTCATACCTTTGATTTCAGATCGCGCAACTGTCACAGATTTCATCTCCTTCTAGAATATTTTCAATTAACTGGTCAAGATTTTCTTTAGGCCCATCAAAAGCTTCCCCCTCAATCCTTCCATCATATGTATTACAATAATATGCAGTTTTGTGTCCATAGCGGTAACAATAGAACAAATCGTCAATAATTTCGCTCATCGGAATCTCATTATTTGGAAAGTTTTCTGGATTATAGTTCCAGTTAGAACTTACAGAATGGTCAAAGAACTTGATGAATAGTGCTACAATATTGAAGTATCCCTTATTATTCTTCATATCCCAAAGCAGAG